>Ga0247808_10001868_pt1 | contig 10222 bp, 5 predicted proteins | sample UWRJL089202R1_FD_179914 | JGI IMG/M metagenome (GOLD analysis project Ga0247808, IMG submission 179914) | Plant litter microbial communities from Arlington Agricultural Research Station in Wisconsin, United States - UWRJ-L089-202R-1 | ecosystem: Environmental > Terrestrial > Plant litter >... | reverse complement strand
AGACAGTGGTCGAGGTGCCTGTCGCTAGGGTGCCCAGGCTTTTCGGCGTCGTGGTGGCCGATGGCCCGGTGAGCGCGCTGGCGCCACACGTTCCGCTCGCGAGCCGCACCTCGAATGAGGTGGTACCGGTGGTAGCCGACGCGCTGACGGCGACCTTGGCATCGCCGGTGTTCGCGATCGTGAACTGTTGGCGCACTGTCTCGCCCGGCAGCAGGTTGCTCCACTGTGAGGCGGTGAACCCAGCGGTCGCCGAGATGGCGATGGTTCCGGATGCCACGGCAACGACCGGTGCCGACTGGCGCCCGTTCCACACTGCATAGGTAGCGCCGGATGCCATGACGCCGCCGATGAGGGCTGCCGCGATGGCACTCGCGGTCACCAGAACGGACAACGGAGTCGCACGCCGCGACGCGCGGTGGCGGGGAGTGGAAAACAGGCGGGGCACGGCGAGCACCTCCCTCCTCGATTCGAGACAGGCGGAAGCGAGGGGATGACGCGCCCGGCGCGTCATCCCCTCGCAGGGTCCTACAGGTGCTGCGTGACGACGAAGCCGAGGTTGGCGAGCGAGACAGCGCCATCCTGCGTCGTGTTGTCAATGACCGGAGCACCCGAGGGGAACGTCACGGTCACGGTGATCGGGATCGTGTACGTGCCTGAGCCAACGAGGTCGAACGTTCCGTTAGGGGTTCCCGACGTCAGGTTGGGGGTGATGGTTCCTGTGCCGCTCGCGACTGTTGCGCCGGTCACTGTCGTGACGATCGTCAACGCGTTCTTGAGGGCCACACCGCCAGCGCCACCCGTGACGATGGTTCCCTGGTCGACGGCGAGCGTCGATTTGATGTTGTCACCGAGTGCCGTGACGGTGAGGGTGTCCGTGTAGGTGAAGGTGTCACCGGGAACCCACTTCGCCGGGTTGGAGCTCCAGGCTCCGGTACCCGACTTCGCGAGGGTGAGCTTGCCCGACGAGACAGTCGCGCTGTCGATGGCGGCGGTGCCGTTCCAGAGGGCGAACGTTCCGGCTCCTCCGAGAAGGAGGACGATTCCGACGCCTGCCGCGATTGAGCCCTTGATGAACTTGTTCATGAGATTCCTTTCGGGCAGCGTGCACACTGCCGTGCGCCCTTGCCTCGAGCCAGTGGGTGCTGGCGAACCTCGAAGCAGGTGCGTATGTCTGAAGAGAGCGGTCCGGGGGTACGGACCACCTGGGGAAGGAACCTCGTGAGACTTCAGACGGAGTGCTAGGTGCCGCTCAAAATCGTGGGGAAATCTTCGCCATCGCCCAAGCTAGGCCCGGCCGTCAACCGCGCCTAGGTACTTCCCCCTAGAGGCCTACACCCAGAACGGGTGACACAAGACGGTCTGTTGCGTTCGGTTCGCGGCTCGATTGATGAAATGCTCAGGCACCGCCGCAATGCCCCGCAAACGCGGTACGGTCGGAAAGTGCCACTCCACCACCTCGACGACAGCGCCATCGACCGCGAATTCACGCCGAGAATCGGTCGGATTCCGATCCGCCACCTGACTCCGGCGCAACCCGAGGGCCGCTGGCTCCCGAAAGCCTTCTCTGGCGAGGTGGTGCCGTTCGGCGCGACGGTGTTCCGCGAGGGCCACGACCTTCTGGGCGCCGAACTCGTGTTGACCGACCCGTCAGGTGCGACGACAGTGCACCCGCTGGCCCCCGGCGCACCAGGTACTGATCGCTGGACAGTCCACGTGCCGCTCGTCGCTCTCGGCGAGTGGAGCTATCTCATTCGCGCGTACAGCGACGACTGGGCGACCTGGCTGCACAATGCCGAGATCAAGGTGCCCGCCGGCATCGACGTCGAGCTCATGTTCGCGATGGCCGCCGAGTTGCTGCAGCGTACCGGTCGGCTGAAGATCTTCACGGATGCCACGGCCGCACTGCTCGACACGACCCTCTCGCCTGCCGCCCGCCTCAAAGTCGCCACCGACCCGCGGCTCAGCAAGGCGATCGCGGCTCGCCCGATCCGGAGTCTCGTCACCGAATCAGAGACGGTACGTCTCCGCGTCGAACGCGACCGCGCCGGGTACGGAAGCTGGTACGAGTTCTTTCCCCGGAGCGAGGGTGCCAAGGCGAACAAAGACGGCTCGATTACGAGCGGCACTTTTCGAACCGCGGCAAAGCGTCTTCCCGCGGTCGCAGCGATGGGCTTCGACGTGCTCTACCTGCCGCCGATCCACCCGATCGGCCGCACGTTCCGCAAGGGTCCTAACAACACCCTCGTCGCTGGCCCGAACGACCCCGGTTCCCCGTGGGCCATCGGGTCGGAGGCCGGTGGCCACGACGCCGTGCATCCCGACCTCGGAACCGTGAAGGATTTCACCTTCTTTCTCAGCACCGCCAAGAAGGCCGGGCTCGAGATCGCCATCGACCTCGCCCTGCAGTGCTCCCCCGATCACCCGTGGGTCACCGAGCACCCGGAATGGTTCACGACGCTTCCCGATGGTTCGATCGCGTACGCCGAGAACCCGCCGAAGAAATACCAGGACATCTTCCCGATCAACTTCGACAACGATCCCGAGGGAATCCGCGCCGAGGTCCTGCGCATAGTGAGGTATTGGATCGGCCTGGGCGTGCACATCTTCCGCGTCGACAACCCGCACACCAAGCCGCTCGGTTTCTGGGAGTGGTTATTGCACGAGATCTACCTCGAGCACCCGGACGTGGTCTTCCTCGCGGAGGCGTTCACCCGCCCGGCGATGATGCAGTCGCTCGCGGGCGCCGGCTTCCAGCAGTCGTACACCTACTTCACCTGGCGCAATACGAAAGAGGAGCTCGAGGAGTACCTCGAGGAGGTCTCGCACGAGACCAGTTCGTGGTTCCGTCCCAACTTCTTCGTCAACACTCCCGACATCCTCACCGAGTACCTGCAGTTCGGCGGCATTCCGGCGTACAAGGTGCGTGCCGCGATCGCCGCGACCGCGAGCCCGAGCTGGGGCATGTACGCGGGCTACGAACTCATCGAGAACATCGCACGTCCCGGCAGCGAAGAGAACATCGACAACGAGAAGTTCCAGTACAAGGTGCGCAACTGGAACAGCGGCACATCTATCGCCCCGTACATCACCACCCTCAACGAGGCCCGCAAGGCGCACCCCGCGCTGCAACAGCTGCGCAACCTCGAACTGCACTGGAGCGACGACGACTCGATCCTCGTGTACAGCAAGTACCTCGCGTCATCCGTCTCCCCCACCGGCGCAAGCGACGGCATCATCGTCGTCGCCAACGTCGACCCGCACTCGGTGCGCGAGACGATGGTGCACCTCGACCTCGCGCAGCTCGGCCTCACGCCGTTCGAACCCTTCGAGGTAACCGATCTCATCACCGGCGCGACCTTCACGTGGTCGACCGACAACTACGTGCGGCTCGACGCGTTCACCGAACCGGTTCACGTTCTCGCGGTCCACTATCCGAAAGGCACCTGATGGCCAAGGCCCCCGTCCTTCCCGAACTCGACCCAGGACTCATCGCATCGCTGGTCGGTGGGTACCACCCACAGCCGCACGCGACCCTCGGCCAGCATGCCGTGGCATCCGGTTTCACGATCCGGGTGATTCGACCGCTCGCGGCGACCGTGACAGCAGTGCTTGCCGACGGCACCTCCGTGCCGCTCGCCCACATCAGCGACGGGCTCTGGCAGGGCTTCTACGACGGTGATGGCCAGGCCTACACCGTCACCACGACGTATGAGAACGGCCCGGACTGGATTGCGGATGACGCCTACCGCTTCGTCCCATCGGTCGGCGAGATCGATCTCTACCTCTGGGGCGAGGGCCGCCACGAACAGCTGTGGCACGTGCTCGGCTCGCACTACCGGCCGCACGAGGGGGTAGCCGGCACCAGCTTCAGCGTGTGGGCGCCGCACGCCAAGGCTGCCCGTGTCGTCGGCGACTTCAACTCGTGGAACGGCATCGCCCACGCCATGCGCCGCCTCGACGACAACGGCGTCTGGGAGCTCTTCGTTCCCGGACTCGAACCCGGCAACGCGTACAAGTTCGAACTGCAGACGCAGTCGGGCGAGTGGGTCAAACGCGCCGACCCCATGGCCCGGTACACCGAGGTTCCGCCGGCGACAGCCTCGAAGGTCGGACAGTCGTTCTACGAGTGGACGGATGCGCCGTGGCTCGACGCCCGGGCCACCCGCGACCCGCACAACTCCCCCATGAGCGTCTACGAGCTGCACGTGGGCTCCTGGCGCCCCGGTCTCGGCTACCGCGAGCTCGCCGACGAACTGATCGGCTACCTCGACGAGACCGGCTTCACGCACGTCGAGTTCATGCCGCTCGCCGAGCACCCCTACGGCCCGTCGTGGGGCTACCAGGTGACCGGCTACTTCGCCCCGACGAGCCGGTTCGGCCACCCCGACGACCTCAAGTACCTGATCGACCGCCTCCACGGCGCCGGCTACGGCGTGCTCATGGACTGGGTGCCGGGGCACTTTCCGAAAGACGAGTGGGCGCTGGCGAAGTTCGACGGCCAGGCGCTGTACGAGCACTCCGACCCCCGCCGCGGCGAGCAGATGGACTGGGGAACCCTGATCTTCGACTTCGGCCAGTCGCAGGTGCGCAACTTCCTAGTGGCGAACGCGCTGTACTGGCTCGAGGAGTTCCACATCGACGGCCTGCGGGTCGATGCCGTGGCGAGCATGCTCTACCTCGACTACTCCCGCGAACCGGGCGAGTGGCTGCCGAACGTTCACGGAGGGCGCGAGAACCTCGAGGCGATCAGCTTTCTGCAGGAGGTCAATGCGACCGCCTACAAGCGCAACCCGGGCGTCATCATGATCGCCGAGGAGTCGACGGCGTGGCCGGGCGTCACCCAGCCGACAGCGGCGTCCGGTCTCGGGTTCGGCCTCAAATGGAACATGGGCTGGATGCACGACTCGCTCGCGTACATCGAACAGGACCCGATGTATCGCTCGTACCACCACAACGAGATCACGTTCTCGATGGTCTACCAGTACACCGAACAGTTCCTGCTGCCGATCAGCCACGACGAGGTCGTGCACGGCAAGGGTTCGCTGCTCAACAAGATGCCGGGCGACCAGTGGCAGAAGCTCGCGAACGTGCGGGTCTACCTCGCGTTCATGTGGGCGCACCCCGGAAAGCAGTTGCTGTTCATGGGGTCGGAGTTCGGTCAACCGAGCGAGTGGAGCGAGCAGCGCGGTCTCGACTGGTGGATTCTCGACCAGCCGGTGCACCGCGGGCTGCTCAACCTCGTCGGCCAGCTCAACCGCGTCTACCGTGCCGAGGCACCGCTGTGGTCGCGTGACAATGAGCCCGGTGGCTTCGAGTGGCTCGAGGGCGGCGATTCCGGCAACAACGTCGTCGCGTTCCTGCGCTGGGACAACCACGGCAACCCGATTGCGGCCCTGTACAACTTCTCGGGCAACCCGGTCGGCCCGTATCGCGTGGGCCTCCCGTTCGCGGGAACCTGGGACGAGGTGCTCAACACGGATGCCGCGGAGTACGGCGGCAGCGGAGTCGGCAACTTCGGCAGCATCGAGGCCACGCAGGGCGAGTTCAACGGGCGCCCCGCGTCAGCGGAGCTGACGCTGCCCCCGCTCGCAGGCCTCTGGCTGAAGCTGCGCGCGTAGTCGGCGCTGGTAGCGGCTTTTAGTACAGCAGCCCGGTAAGCCGACGCCGGGCTGCCACGACCCGCGGGTCGTCCGCTCCGGCGATCTCGAAGTAGTCGACGAGGCGAAGACGCACGTCGAGTTTGCCGTCGGCGTCGAGCGTCGGGAACAGGGTGAGCAGGCGGTCGAACGCGTCGTCGAGGTGTCCGCCCGAGACGTCGAGGTCGGCAACCGCAAGCTGGGCTGCGGGATCTCCGGGAGCGGCAGCCGCAGCGGCGCGAACCTCGTCCGCGGTGACTCCGTCGAGTCGCGCGAGCAGGTTCACCTGGGCAAGCCCGGCGACTGCAAGGTGATCGCGCGGATCCTGTGCGACCGCCGTCTGGAACTCTTTCGCGGCGAGGACGTAGTCGCCTGCGGCGATGGCGTCGTACGCCTCCTGGTGGTGGGGCGGCAGTGGTGCTTCGACGGGCTCGGGCTCCGGGGCATCCGGGTCATCGGCCGGCGCGGGGACCGTGCCCGTCACGCCCTGCTGGGCGGCGAGCTGCAGAACCTGCTCGAGAACGCCGCGCACCTCGGGCTCGGCGGGCATGCCCACGAACAACTGCAGCGGACGACCACCGATGACTGCCGCGACCGCGGGAACCTCGGTCACCTGGAACGCCTGGGCGAGCTGCGGGTTCGCCGAACCGTCGACGGTCGCGAGAACCAGCCGGCCGCCGAAACTCGAGACGAGTGCGCCGAGGGTCGGCTCGATGCCGGCGCCGTAGAACTCGACGATCACCGGCACGGTGTTCGACAGGTCGAGGATCGCAGTGAACGTCGCGTCGGTCGCGGGCACGACGACCGTCGAGCCTCCCGTGGGAACCGGCGCCGGCTTCGGCGGGTTGACGAGCGAGCTGAGGTCGATGGCTCCGCGAAGACTCGCGGCGCTGGGGGGAACGTTGGACATCACTTCTTGAGCTCCGATGCCGAGACGAGGCCTGTCGAGTAGCCGAGCAGCTTGATGAGGCCGCCTTCGGCTGCCGACGGCACATAGAACAACAACTGGTCGCCGTAGGTGGCGGTGAATCCCGTATCGCTGACCGACTTGCCGGCGAGCGCCTTCATGCCTTTGGGCGCATTGGCTGTCGCGCCGGTCTCGATCGGCTTGATCGTCTGAATCTCATCGAGACTCACAGCGACGATTGCGCCGGTGTCGAGTGTCGCCATCACGATGACCTCGCCGGTACCCGTCGCGTTCGAGAACGTCAGCTTCGCGGTATCGGGCAGGTCTTTCTTGAGCTTCTTCTTCGCCTCGACGCCCACGACGTCGCGAAGCGTGTCGCCCGTTGCGTCGAAGAGTCCGAAGAACTCGCTCTTCTCGCCCTTATTGAGGATGTCGCCGTAGTCAGTAGCTATCTCCGACGGGTCGGCCACGTAGAAGTTGGGCAACTGGTCGGGTCCGATGCGCGAGGTACCGATGTCGGCAGGCGCGACCTCCGGAATGACGGTTCCGGGCTCGAGGTCGACCGCGTAGTGCACGAGGTACTGCGACCGCGGGTCGTTCTGGATGAGCATCATGGCGATCGGCGCGATCGTCTCGTCGGCCTCATCCTTCACGACGACGAACACCGTGCGTGGCCAGTCGGCGTTCTGCTGTGGAAGCACGATCTCGACAGTGTGATCGAGGATCACCGAGGGAAGTTTCTCGGAGTCGTCGACCTTCTTGACCTTGTAGGCGGCCGAGCGCAGGGCGAGAGCGTCCCCCGCGAACCGGGTTTGCAGCAGGTCCGCATCGAGCGTCTTGTCGGCTTCGCCGGCGACCTGCGCGATGCGCTGCACGATGCGGTTGGCCTGGCGTTCGGTCACCGCGGTCGGCGGAGCGGCGGATTTCTCGGCCGCGGCATTCGGCGTCGGTGTCACCTCGACAGTGTCGGCGTTGGGCGCGACCGTCGGATCCGCCGTGCATCCGCTCAGCGCGATGATGCTCACGATCGCGAGCGGAGCAGCGATCATCGTGGTGCGGGTAGAGCGTCGTCCGCGAGTGCTCGCGGGCAGGGCCTTGCGCGCCTTCGACGGCTTGTAGCGTGGCTGCTTAGGCAGTTTCGGCATCTTCGGCGAGCGACGACGCGGTCCACGCGAGTTGCGCAGGTGCGCGATCGCCCACAACAGCAGTCCCAGGCCGAGCAGCAGCACGATGCCACCACCGATCAGCAGGGGTGTCGCCCACGGCGTCGCGTTGTTCACGGGCCAGGCAAGCGCGATGTTGGGCGGGGCGGGGTCGGTCCCGTTGGAGACGATGATGAGCGACACCGTGTCATCCACCGTCAACCGCTGTTTGAGCGACACCGTGTCGGTGTACTCCGCGAACCACAGGTCGGAGCCGGTCGGGTTGGGTACTTCCGTCTCGGAGTTGGTCACGAGCTTGCTCGACAGGTTCTTGGTCTTGGCGCTGTAGCTGATGAGGTTGTAGCTAGCGTCGCCGACCCAGGCCATAACGTCTGCGGTGCGTCCGTACGCGGTGAAGACCTCGGACGATCCCCCGACGCTCAGAGTCTGCTGGTGCGGGAAGGTCTGCATCGTCGCGCCGTCGATGATCGAGACGGTCGCGGCCGAGTCGACACTGACGGATGCCTTAACCTCGTCGGGCGGCAGGAAGATGGTCTTCTGGGCCACACCCGTGGCAATAAGCAGTGTGGCGATGACGAAGCTGACGATGGCGAAGATAAATCGCACGGGACTCCTTTCGTGCTGCCGGCCATGAAACGGTCGGGTGGTTCGAAGACACGCTCTGATCGAGCCGATCGAACACCTGCGCCGGCATCGAGCGGCAGCAGCAAAGACATTCGAGAATACCCGATGGGCGCGGCACCGACCTAACCCCGGCACTGGGAATCGACTGGCAACCGCCCCGTCCTCGGCGCACTCGGGCCGGAACGGGCGTCTGCGCGGAACGGTACACTCGGGAAAGTCCGGTTCAAACCCTAGGAGTAATCGTGGCTGCTGACGACGCAGATTTCGGCACGGAGATGCGCGGCTACAGGAAAGAGGCCGTCGACAAGGCCATCCAGGACCTGCGTCGCGAGCTCATCAAGGCCAATGCCGACCGGGTCGACGCGCAGAAAGAGGCCAAGCGCCTCGCAGCCGTCGCAGAAGACCTGCAGGCCGAACTCGACGAGACGGGCACGCCCACCTACAGCGGGCTCGGCACCAAACTCGAGAACACCCTGCGGGTCGCCGAAGAGCAGTCCACCCGCCTCATCAGTCAGGCGGACATCGACGCCGAGAAGCTGCGCAACTCGGTTCGCGCAGAGGTGCAGCGCCTGCAAGCCGAGGCCGAGGCATCCGCCAACGACATCGTCAGCGAAGCGACGACACGTGCCAACCAGGGTCTCGACGCCGCCCGCATGGAGGCAGAGCACCTGCTCTCCCGCGCCAAGACCGAGGCCCGCTCGGTCGTCGACGATGCGATGCGCGAGGCCGCCAGCATCCGCGGTGCCGTGGCAACCGAGGCAGCCGAGGCCCGTGCCACGACGAAGCGCGAGGCCGCAGCACTGCGCGCCGAGGGCGAACGCGAGGTAGCGGAGCTCAAGGCCGTTGCCGCGCGCGAGGAGGCGGACTCCCGCGAGGCTGCCGCACAACTCGCGCGAGACACCGAACAGGGTCGTGCCGACTTCGAGGCCGAGAACGCGCGTCGACGTGCCGACCTCGAGCGCGATGTCGCCCAGGGCCGTGCCGACCTCGAGCGCGAGCTCGCGACGGGCCGTGAGCAACTGCGCATCGAGACGGATGCCGCGAAGTCGGCTCTCGACACCGAGGTAACAGCTACCCGTGACGCACTCGAGCGCGATACCGCCGCGGCACGTGCGGCCCTCGACGCCGAGGTCACCTCCACGAAGGAGCAGCTCGCCGCCGAGGTGTCATCCACTCGCGAGGCGCTGGCCGCCGAGGTCACCACCACGAAGGACCAGCTCGCGACAGAGGTCAGGAACACGAAAGACCAGCTCGCCGCAGAGGTGACGAACACACGGGACCAGCTGGCCGCAGAGGTCACCTCGACGAAAGACCAACTGGCCGCTGAGGTCTCGTCCACCCGCGAAGCGCTCACTGCAGAGGCTGCCGCGAGCCGCCACTCCGCCGACGCGGAGGCCGCGGCGACCCGCAGTGCCGCTGAGGCCGACGCCGCCGTCATCCGTTCCGCTGCCGAGACCGAGGCGGCTGCCGCGCGCGCAGCACTCGACGCCGAACTCTCGACGGCCCGCACCAACCTTGAGGCCGAGATCGCTGCTGCTCGCGCACAGCTCGCGTTCGACCTCGACAAGCAGCGTTCTGACCTGGCCGCCGAGATCGACGCCCAGCGCGGCGCCATCGCCCACGACGTGGAGTCGACGCGCGCCGATATCGCCCACCAGCTCGACGAGACACGGACGCGCCTCGTTCGTGACGCCGAGCAGGCGCGGCTCGACCTCGACATCGAGCTCAAGGCCCGTCGCGACGAAGCCGAGAAAGAGCATCTGTCGCGCCAGCAGGAGGCGACAGCCCAGATGGAGAAGTACCTGCAGCAGGCGCAGGCGCAGCTCGACGATGCCATGAAGCGGGCAGCCGACAAGCGCGCCGAGGCGGCACAACTCGAGGATGATGCCCGC
>Ga0247808_10001867_pt1 | contig 10229 bp, 9 predicted proteins | sample UWRJL089202R1_FD_179914 | JGI IMG/M metagenome (GOLD analysis project Ga0247808, IMG submission 179914) | Plant litter microbial communities from Arlington Agricultural Research Station in Wisconsin, United States - UWRJ-L089-202R-1 | ecosystem: Environmental > Terrestrial > Plant litter >... | reverse complement strand
CGCTCTCGATGGTCGACTTCGTCGTGCCCAGCAGTTTGGCGATCTGGGCGTCGGTCACCTCGGGGTGGTTGCGCACGAACCAAGCGATAGCGTCCGGCCGGTCCTGACGACGCGAGACCGGGGTGTATTTCGGCTGAGGCTTGGCGGCCTTCATCAGCTCGGCGTGACGGCTGACGATCGCCTTCATGCGATAGTCGGCGTTGTCCTGGGCCTTGTCGAGCTCTTCGCGCGTCAGCTGGCCGCCGGTGATGGGATCGACGCCGCGGATGTCACGGGCCACGTCGCCATCGGCGATACCGCGCACTTCCAGCGGGTGCAGGCCGCAGAAATCGGCGATCTGTTCGAACGTCAGCGAGGTGTTGTCCACCATCCAGACCGCTGTGGCCTTGGGCATGAGGATGTCGGTCATGGGCGTTTGTCCCGGAAGATTCGGCCCGTTCGAGCGGGCGCTGGATACGACGGCGCCCGACCTTTCGGCCGGGCGCGATGATGGGGATATAGGCCGTTTCGTCGCAAAAGAAAACGTCGTCGAACAGGAACTGTCATAGCCGTACAGCCACGGTTCACCTTGAGTATTCGACAAAGCCTCAAGACGCACCGGCGTCGCACACAGTTCTGGAGGGAACACCATGTCCAAGATCGTCTTCTCGACCGCCGCGGCCTTCGTCGCCTTCGCGGTTCTGGCTCCCATGCAGGCCAGCGCACAGCAGCGTGGAAACGAACGCGTCGCCCCGCGCGGCAGCTTCGCCCAGAGCTGTTCGGGCGCATACACCAACCAGGGGCGCCTCTATGCCGACTGTCAGAACATGAACGGCAGGACGATCGGCACCTCGATCTAACTGGCCCCCTCCAGTTCCAGCGACATCAGCAACGATAACGGTCTGCTGGTCTGCAACGACGGCCGTACGCGAGGCGTGGTCGAGCGCGGCAATGGCAACGGCGGCGTCGTCCCGCCGGATCGCGGCACGCCGCGCGGCAGTTATCTGCAGAGCTGTTCGGACGCTTCCAACCGTCAGGGTCGCCTCTCGGCCGAGTGCCGGGATGTGCGCGGAAACCGGCGCAGCACCTCGATCGACATCGCGCCATGCGGGACCAGCGACATCACCAACGATAACGGCCTGCTTGTCTGCAACAACGGCCGTACCCGTGGCGTCTTCGATCGGCAGGACGGCAACGGAGGCGGTTGGGGCAATGGCGGCGGTGGCGGCAACAACGGCGGGGGTTGGGGCAGTGGCGGCGATCGGAGCTCGATCACCGTCTATCGCGACGCCGAGTTCCGCGGTCCTTCGACCACTTTCCGCGACTCCGTCGAAGATCTGTCGCGCAGCCCGTTCAACGACGCCATCAGCTCGATGCGGTTCGAGGGCGCCTGGGAGGCCTGCAGCAACGCATACTTCCGGGGCGACTGCCAGGTCTTCTACGGCGACGTCCGCGACCTGCGCCGCAGCGGCCTGAACGACCGCATCTCGTCCCTGCGTCCGGCGCGAGGCGGCGGCCGCCGCTAAAGATCAAATGGCCGCGTCCTCTCCGGGGCGCGGCCGGTTCGCGATCAGGTCGTCAGCACGATCTTGCCCACATGGTCGCCCCCTTCCAGCCTCAGATGCGCCTGTGAGGCCTCGGCCAAGGGGAAGGTCGCCTCGACGGGCGGCCTGAGCTGGCCGGACACGACCCACGGCCAGGCGGTCGCCTCGACGGCGGCCGCCAGTCGGGCCTTTTCGTCAGCCGGGCGCGCCCGCAGGGTGGAGCCGGTCAGGACGATACGTTTCATCATCAACCGGGACAGGTCGATTTCGGCTTTCGCCCCCGACAGGGTGGCGATCACGACCCATCGGCCCATCGGCTTCAACGCCTGCAGGTTCAGCTCGGCATAATCGGCCCCGACCATGTCCAGCACGACGTCGACCCCGCCAGCCTCCTTGATCGCACCCGCCAGATCGTCGGTCCGTGCGTCCAGACTGATGTCGGCCCCCAGCCGCAGGGCCGCCGCTGTCTTGTCCCCGCCGCGCGAGGTTGCGATGACCCGGGCGCCGGCGGCCTTGGCCATCTGGATGGCGGTGACGCCGATTCCGCTGGTCGCGCCATGGATCAGCAGGGTCTCGCCGGCTTTCAGCCCGCCTGCCTCGAAGACGTTGGCGAAAACGGTGAAGACGGTCTCGGGCAAGGCCGCCGCCTGAACGAAATCCAAGTCGGCGGGAAGGGGCAGCGCGTGGCGTGCATCGACCACGGCCTGTTCCGCATATCCGCCTCCGCCCAGCAGGGCGCAGACCCGGTCGCCGATGCGCCAGCGTGTGACGCCTTCCCCGATCTGGTCGATCTCGCCCGCCACCTCGAGTCCGAGGATCAGCGGCGCGCCGGGTGGGGCAGGGTAGCGTCCCAGACGCTGCAACAGGTCGGGCCGATTGACCCCGGCGGCGCGGACGCGGATGCGGATCTGGCCCTTTCCAGCGACAGGATCGGGGCTTTCGACCAGCGTCAGGGCCTCGGCTGGGCCGGCGCCGCTGTCGATCTCGATGTTTCGCATGCGTCTCAAACCTTGCAATCGTCCGTGGTCAGGCGCTGAAATAGGGGCTCGTGCGGGGCATGACCACGGCTTGTCCGGAAGGAGTGGCGATGACGTTCGAGGATCTGGAGCCCCGCCCGACGCGGGGCGCGACCCTGACGGCGCTGGGGCGCGAGGACCTGGACCTGTATTCGGTCGAGGAGTTGCGCGAGCGCATCGAGGCGCTGGAGGGCGAGATCGGCCGGGCGCGAGCCGCCATCGACGGCAAGCAGGCCAAGAAGAGCGCGGCCGACGCCTTGTTCAATTTCGGGTCCTGACATCGCTCCGTTCGCAGACCGCTCGACTTGCATGGCATGGCCGTTGCAGGCACGGATGGAACCGCGCCCTTTCGGCCCGGCTTCGGGACGAATGCGCAGTGTCTATGGGTACGGTTGAGTTGATGTCGAACGAAGAGCAGCAATCAGCGGGTTCAGCACCTGCGCCAGCGCGGGTGGCGGAGATCCGCGACTTCGCCCGCTCGGAGCTGTTCGAACGCACGTTCAAGGACGGGATGGAATTGGTCGAGGAGACCGCCGCCTATCTGGACGGCGATGGCCGCCGGGAATCCCGACTGCTGTCGCGCGCCGCCGCCCTGGCCTATGCGGCCGAAAGCATGAAATTGACGACGCGGCTGATGCAGATCGCATCCTGGCTGCTGGTCCAGCGCGCCGTGCGCGAGGGCGACATGGAGCCGGCCGCGGCCTGCGAGCCCCGCTATCGCCTGGCGGAGGCGCGTATCGCCGAGCCTGGCCACGCGGAGCTGCCGATCGCCCTGGTCGAGTTCACCGTCCGCGCCGAGAAACTGCACGACCGGGTTCTGTACCTTGATCGTCGCATGTATCTGGACGCCCCCGCCGAGCCCGAGGCGAATGCCGTGCTGAGCCAGCACGGCATGCTGGAAGCGGCGTTCAGGCTCTAATTTCCTTCTCCCTCAAGGACGGAGAGACGATCGCGTTACGGCCCGACGTCGTTGGCGTCGGTCGTCCCGTCGACTGTCGCGGTCGGCAGGCTGATGGCGATGCCGAGGGCCTCGGCCAGTTTGCGATCGCGCTTGTAAACGTCCTCGCGGAAGGCGACGCGTCCCTGACCATCGACGAAGGCCGTCCAGTATAGCAGGCGCACGCCGATCTCGCGACCGGTCTGGATGCGTTGGGTGTTGCGACTGATCTGGGCGTCGTCGAACTCGGCCAGCTTGGTCGGGTCTGGCGACAACAGCAGACGGGCGAACTCGACCGCGCCCTGAACCCGGACACAGCCATGCGAGCGCTGGCGGTTGGCCAGGTTGAACGCGCCCTTGGCGGGGGTGTCGTGCAGGAAGATGGCGTAACTGTCGCGCAGCTCGAACTTCACATAGCCGAGGGCGGCCTGCGGACCGGCGCGCTGGATCACCTGTCCGTTGGAGACATACATGTCGCGGGCGGCCAGATAGGCCGGGCCTTGCGGCAGGATCTCGCGACGGGCGATGCCGGCGGGCACGTACCACGGCGGATTGGCCACGACCGACGCGAAGGGCTTCTCGAGGCTGGGCGTCTGGTTTTCGGGGCTGCCGACGACGACGCGATTGGAGTGAACCGGGCGACCGTCCTTCCAGTAGACCATGATGGCGGCGGCGGTGTTGACCTCGATCCGCTCGGGACTGACCTCGCGCTTCAGCCAGCGGCGGCGTTCCAGGTTCAGGGCGATCTGGCGGGCGCGGTCGTCGGCCGAGGCGGACAGGGACCCTTGCGTGCCGGCGCCGATCCGGCCGTCCGAGAGCAGGCCGTGGCGGGTCTGGAAACTGCGCACCGCTGTCTGGAGTTCGGGGCCATAGACCAGACCCTGGACCTTCAGCCGCTCGCCATCGGCGGCGCTGAGGTCGCCTTCGGCCACCAGGCGGGCGATCAGGGAAGGAATGCGGTTGTCGCTGACGCCGGGCTCGATGCCGACGCCCGGACGGAAGGCCGGCCAGCCGCCGTCGCGGATCAGGCGCAGGTAGCGGATATAGCCGGTCGACAGGTTGGTGTAGCCGATGTCGGTGGGGGCCAGGCCTTCGAACCATTCAGGCAGACGATTGCCGGCGATCGCGTCGCTGAGACCCACGGGCAGATCGACGCGGTTCTTCTGCATCTCCCAAAGTTCCTCGACCGTCTCGGGACGGACGCGGCCTTCGGAAAGGGTGCGGGCGTAGGTCAGGGCGGCGGCGGTGGTCCGAACGTCCGTGCTGGCGGGATCGGCCGCCAGACCCACGAAGTCGAAATAGTCGGAGGCCGACAGGCCGTGGCGCTCGACCTTGCGCGAAACCGCCGTCAGGGCCTGCATGCGGTCGGGTGTCCAGACCGCCCGCCAGCCGTTCATGTCGTAGAAGGTGCGGACGTCGCCCTGGATCGCTTCCGGCAGGCGGGTCAGTTGCTCGCGGTAAGTGGCGGCCATGTCGACCGGGGTGGCCGCGGCGACCGCCCGTCCACGAGCGCGTCCCCGGATCTGCGCCTCGGCCGATCCCGCGGCGACCGTCATCGCGGCCGTCGCGATCCCAAAGCCCAGTTCCCGTCGATTCATCTTGGTCCGCTCTTGATCCGTCCGCGTCGCGGCTCGCAGGGGAGGAGTCGCGTCGAACGCAGCCATGTTACCGACGTTCCGGCCAAACAAAAAGCGCCGGTCGCGAGACCGACGCTTTCTTTGGTCGCATTTCGGGGCCGCAGGACATGCCTGCGACACCGTGGACTACTTCTTGATGAAGCCGCCGAACTTGTTGTTGAAGCGCGAAACGCGGCCGCCGCGGTCCAGCATCTGCTGGTTGCCGCCGGTCCAGGCCGGGTGCGTCGACGGATCGATGTCCAGGTTCAGCACGTCGCCTTCCTTGCCGTAGGTCGAACGGGTCTTGTAGGTCGAGCCGTCCGTCAGGGTGACGGTGATGAAATGGTAGTCGGGGTGTGTATCGGGCTTCATGGTCGTCGTCCGGTCTCTGCGCGATGACGATGCCGACCGTCGGTGCGCGTAAATGAGAAAACCCGCCGAGGTCCGGCGGGAATGAGGGGCGGCGTTTACACCGGGGGGCGTTCCGGGGCAAGAGGCCGCCATGACTGACCTTTCGCCGCCCACTGTCTCACCCCAGGCCAACGGCAGGCCCGGCGCCGGCGCCCTGCTGGTCGAACAGATGGGCGAGGCCGGAGAGCGACGCGCCAAACGCAAGGACGTCCGCCCTCTCGGTCGCCTGCTGCCCTATCTGATGCAGCACAAGCTGGACGCCCTGTTCGCGATCTTCTGGCTGCTGATGTCCACGGCGGCGTCACTGGGGCTGACGGCCACGGCGCGCGGCGCCATCGACCACGGCTTCGGAAACGGCGGGTCCCAGATCAATCGCTGGTTCCTGGTGCTGGGCGTCAACGCCCTGTTTTTGGGCGCGGCCACGGCCATCCGGTACTTCTATGTGACCAAGACCGGCGAGCGGATGATCGCCGACATGCGCACCGGCCTGTTCGGCCGGATCCTGACGCTGGACCCCGCCTTCTATGCGACGATGCGCACCGGCGAGGTGCTGTCGCGCCTGACGACGGACATCGCCCTGGTCGAGACCCTGTTGACGACCTCGGTGTCCTTCGCCCTGCGCAACTTCCTGACGCTGCTGGGCGGGGTGGCCATGCTGTTCGTGGTCAGCCCCAAGCTGACCGGGTTGGTGCTGCTGATCGCGCCCGTCCTTCTGGGGCCGGTCTTCCTGTTCGGCCGCACGGTGCGCAAGCTGACGGTGAAGTCGCAGGACCAGTTCGCCAACGCCGTCGGCTTCGCCGGCGAGAGCGTCGACGCCATCGAGACGGTTCAGGCCTTCGGCCGGGTGCGCAGCGCGGTCGAGCGGTTCAGCGCCGCGGTCGAGGCGGCGTTCGGCGTCAGCCTGACCCGGATGAAGGCCCGCGCCTTCATGACGGCCCTGGTCATCGTGGTCATGTTCGGCGGGGTCACCCTGGTTCTGTGGCTGGGCGCCCAAGACGTGATCCGCGGCACGATGACGCCCGGCGCCCTGCTGCAATTCGTCCTGCTGTCGGTCTTCGTCGCCGGCGCCGTCGGGGCGCTGGGCGAAAGCTGGGGCGACGTCCAGAAGGCCGCCGGCGCCATGGAGCGCATTGACGAGCTGATGCGCAGCGAGCCGTCGATCGCCGCCCCCGCCACGCCACAGGCCCTGCCTCAGCCGCCACGAGGCGAAGTGTCGATGTCGGCCGTCCAGTTCGCCTATCCGGGCCGCCCCGACCTGCCGGCGCTGAAGGGCTTCAGCCTGACCGTGCGGCCGGGCGAGACCGTGGCCCTGGTCGGTCCATCGGGCGCGGGCAAGTCCACCGTCTTCCGCCTGCTGCTGCGCTTCTATGACCCGCAGGCCGGGATCGTCTTGGTCGACGGCGTCGACGTGCGGGCGGCCGATCCGGTCGCCGTGCGCGACCGCTTCGCCTGGGTGTCGCAGGAGGCGCCCCTGTTCTCGGGTTCGGCGCTGGAGAACATCCGCTTCGGCCGCGAGGACGCCACCGAGGACGAAGCCCGCGCCGTCGCCGAGGAGGCTCAGGCCCTGGGCTTTATCGAGGCCCTGCCCGAAGGCTTCGCCACGCCGCTGGGCGAGCGCGGGAAGAGCCTGTCGGGCGGCCAGCGCCAGCGTCTGGCCATCGCCCGCGCCCTGGTCCGCGACGCGCCGATCCTGTTGCTGGACGAGGCGACCAGCGCACTCGACGCCGAGAACGAGCGGATGGTGCAGGTGGCGCTGGATCAGGCGATGCAGAGCCGCACGACCATCGTCATCGCCCACCGTCTGGCCACCGTCCTCCGCGCCGACCGCATCGTCGTGATGGAGGACGGCCGCGCGGTGGAGGAGGGGACGCACAACGAACTGGTCGCCAAGGGCGGGCTCTACGCCCGTCTGGCCGAGCTGCAGTTCCGCGCCGACTAGGCTTCAGGGCCAGAAGAGCGAGGCGGGCATCGGCGCGTCAGTCGTCGTGAGGCCCGTGTCCAGCGCATGGACCTGACGCGTGCGCAGGTCGTATTCCGGCCACGGCGCGCTGCCGTCGCGGGCGAAGTCCACCCAGACCTTGTGCACATAGTCGGCGACGGCTTGCGGCGGGTTTGGACCCACGAAACCCTTCGGCCCCGTAACGCAGGCCAAGGTGTCGAAGACGAACGGGATTTCCAGCGCATGGCAGGCGCCCAGATGGCCGTCGAAGGCCGGGGACTTCCAGTTGAACTCGTACAGATGCGTCCGGCCCTGATGGGCGGCGGCGCAGGCGCGGGCGGGCAGGCGGAAGACCAGATCGCTCATCGCCTCGGTCAGCACCCGACCAGGCGTGCGGCCCTTTTGACCCAGACCATAGGCCTGCAGGATTTCCTTCGACCGCGGGATGAACTTGCCCAGCACGTATTTCGCCAGCATCGAGCCGACCCATTTGTGCGCGCCGATGGGCACGACATAGATGTTCATCTCCTCGAGATTGGTCCCGATCAGCAGGTCGACCTCGGCGCCGGCGCCCTCCGCGAAGGCCTGTAGCGGCGGGACGGGCAGGACGTCGTCGCCGTGGACCGGGGCGAAACGGCTAAGGCCATAGACCGGCTCGCGCCCGGTCCCGTCCCGCAGGTCCAGACCCGATGTCGGCAACTGGACCTTCGTCTCGGCCTTCAGCGTTTGCTCGGGCGTGAGGCTGTTGAAGCCGTCCATCGTCGCCGGGATCTTCAGCATCTTCGCCAGCTTGCGCGTGACGCGGTCGGTGACGGCGATGGATCGGGTCATCGAGGCATGGCCGCTCTGGACGATGGCGCGGCGGAACAGGCCCTTGCACAGTGGCGAGGCGATCAGGTCGGCGATGGCCATGGCGCCGGCGGACTCGCCGAAGACGGTCACATTGGTCGGGTCGCCGCCGAAGACGGGGGCGTTGTCGCGGATCCACTCCAACGCCGCGATCATGTCGCGCAGGCCCAGGTTTGTCGGGACGCCCGGGATGGGCAGGAAGCCGTCGACCCCCATCCGGTAGTTGATGGCCATGCAGACGACGCCGTCGCGGGCGAAGCTGGATCCGTCATAGACCGACACGGTGTTCGACCCTGCTGTGAACGAACCGCCGTGGATGAAGACCATGACGGGCAGGCCCATAGCTTCGCTCATCGCCTCACCCGTCGGGGCCCAGACATTGACCGTCAGATAGTCATCGCCGCGTAGCCAGCCGACGCCCATCAGCCCCTCGGTATCCAGCGCCTTGAGCGGCGGCGGGGTGTTTTGCGGGGCGGTGGCGCCCGGGACGGTCGCGTCGCGGACCTCGGTCCAGGGAGCGTGGGGCGCGGGCTTGCGGAAGCGCTGCGGCCCGACGGGCGGCGCCGCATAGGGAATGCCGAGGAAGGTCCGCACCCCCGCCGCCGTGCGGCCGCGCACGGGGCCGGATCGGGTGACGACGACGGTGTCGGACATGGTCGGTCTCCTGCGCCGGGACGACGCGCCCTTCTGGATAGGCCGGGCTGTCACGAAGGTCCCGCCCGCCAGTTTGCCAGCCGACACTATCAGGATGCCCATCGCCGTGCGGAACGGCGCGGAAGAGGACCCTAGTGAATCGTCTCGCCGTGCAGGGTGTAGTCGAGGCCCTCGACCTCCTGCTCCTTGGTCACCCGCAGGCCGGTGGTGAAGCGACAGATCATCAGGACCACGAAGGTGCCGATGGCGCTCCAGGCGATGGCGCCGCCCAGACCGATGGCCTGTTTCAGCACCGTTGCGCCTTCGGCCAGCGGGTTGACGGCGGTGGTGGCGAAGACGCCGGTCAGCAGAGCGCCGACGATGCCGCCGATGCCGTGGATGCCCCAGGCGTCGAGGCTGTCGTCATACTTCAGCGCATGCTTCAGCCAGACCGCGCCCGCATAGCAGGCCGGGCCGCCGATCAGGCCGATGAAGAAGGCGCCCTTGGGGTCGACGAAGCCGGCGGCCGGGGTGATGGCGACCAGACCCGCGACGATGCCGGACAGCAGGCCAAGCAGGGTGGGGCGCTTCTTCTCGATCCACTCGATGGCCAACCAGCCGAGAGCAGCGGCGGCGGCGGCGAGGATGGTGTTGAAAGCGGCAGTGGCGGCGAGCGCATCGGCGGCGCCGGCGGACCCCGCGTTGAAGCCCAGCCAGCCGACCAGCAGCAGACCCGTCCCGATGGCGGTATAGGCGAGGTTGGCCGGAGCCATATTGTCCCGTCCGAACCCATGACGCTTGCCCAGCACAAGGGCGCAGACAAGACCCGCGACGCCCGCATTGACGTGAACGACCGCGCCGCCGGCGAAGTCCAGCACCCCCAACGAGCCCAGATAACCGCCGCCCCAGACCTGATGGCAGATCGGCGCGTAGACGATCAGGTGCCACAGGGCGAAGAACAGCAGCGAGGCCGAGAACTTCATTCGCTCGGCAAAGGCGCCGACGATCAGGGCGGGCGTGATGATGGCGAAGGTCAGCTGGAAGCTGACGAACAGCAGTTCGGGCAGGCCGGGCAGCAGGCTGTGGGCCGTGGTCGCGCCCACGCCGTTCATGAAGGCGGCCTGAAGCCCGCCGACATAGCCGTTGACCGCATCAGGTCCGGTCCCGAAAGCCAGACTGTAGCCGGCGATGAACCACAGGACGCTGACGATGGCGAAGGCCGCCGTCGACTGGGCCAGGATGCTGATGATGTTCTTCTTGCGGACCATGCCGCCGTAGAACAGGGCCAGACCCGGCAGGGTCATC
>Ga0247808_10001865_pt1 | contig 10236 bp, 6 predicted proteins | sample UWRJL089202R1_FD_179914 | JGI IMG/M metagenome (GOLD analysis project Ga0247808, IMG submission 179914) | Plant litter microbial communities from Arlington Agricultural Research Station in Wisconsin, United States - UWRJ-L089-202R-1 | ecosystem: Environmental > Terrestrial > Plant litter >... | reverse complement strand
TCTTCATGGGCATGGGCGAGCCGCTCTATAATCTCGACCAGGTGTCCGACGCGATCGAGATCATCAGCGACAACGAGGGCATCGCCCTGTCGCGTCGCCGCATGACCGTCTCGACCAGCGGCGTCGTGCCCCAGCTGGAGGCTTTGGGTGACCGGACCCAGGCCATGCTGGCGATCAGCCTGCACGCCACCAACGACGCCCTGCGCGACGTTCTGGTGCCGCTGAACAAGAAGTATCCGCTGGACCAACTGATGGCCGGCATTCGCGCCTATCCGGGCCTGTCCAACGCCCGCCGGGTGACGTTCGAATACGTCATGCTCAAGGGCGTCAACGACAGCCCGGCCGAAGCCCGCGAACTGGTCAAGCTGATCGACGGCATTCCCGCCAAGGTGAACCTGATCCCGTTCAACCCCTGGCCCGGCACCGACTACGAGTGCAGCGACTGGAAGACCATCGAGGTCTTCGCCGCGATCCTGAACAAGGCCGGCTTCGCCAGCCCCATCCGCACGCCGCGCGGCCGCGACATCCTCGCCGCCTGCGGCCAGCTGAAGTCCGAGAGCGAAAAGGTCCGTGCCTCCGCGCTCAGGAAGGCCGAGCAAGGGGCTGCAGAGGCGGCGTGATCCTCGATTCCGGCAGGCTTTAGCCGCCACACTTCAAACTTTGATGGCCCGGTTAGCGAGCCTGTCATCATCGTGCTAAGAGCCGCGCCCTTTATAGGGGCGGCGCGGTCGCCAGAGTTTCCAGACGTCAGGAGTGCGTACAATGAGCAGGGTGTTGGTGATCGGCGCCGGCGGCGTGAGTTCCGTCGCGGTCCACAAGATGGCGATGAACGCGGACGTATTCTCGCATATCACCCTGGCGAGCCGCACCAAGTCCAAGTGCGACGCCATCGCCGAATCCGTGAAGTCGCGCTTCGGCGTCTCGATCGACACGGCGGCGCTGGACGCCGACGACGTCGCGGCGACCACCGCCCTGATCAAGGCCGTGGAGCCCGAACTGGTCGTCAACCTGGCCCTGCCCTATCAGGACCTGAACATCATGGACGCCTGTCTGGCGGCCGGGGTGAACTATCTGGACACCGCCAACTACGAGCCGCGCGAAGAGGCGAAGTTCGAATACAGCTGGCAGTGGGCCTATCAGGAGCGCTTCAAGGAGGCGGGTCTGATGGCCTTGCTGGGCTCGGGGTTCGATCCCGGCGTGACCTCGGTGTTCGCGACATACACCAAAAAACACCTGCTGGATTCGATCGAGACCCTGGACATCCTCGACTGCAACGGCGGCGACACCGGCCTGCCGTTCGCGACCAATTTCAATCCCGAGATCAACCTCCGCGAAGTGACCGCCCCGTCGCGTCACTGGGAGAACGGCCAGTGGATCGAGGGCCCGGCCCTGAGCCACAAGCAGGTGTTCGATTTCGACCAGGTGGGCCAGAAGAACATGTACCTCATGTACCATGAGGAGCTGGAATCGCTGGCGAAATTCTATCCGGAGATCAAGCGCATCCGCTTCTGGATGACGTTCGGCGACAGCTATCTGAAGCACCTCGAGGTGCTGGAGAACATCGGCATGACCTCGATCGAGCCGATGATGTTCCAGGGCCGCGAGATCATTCCGATCGAGTTCCTGAAAGCCCTGCTGCCCGAGCCCTCGTCGCTGGGTCCGATCACCAAGGGCAAGACCAACATCGGCACGATCGCCACGGGGCTGAAGGACGGCGTCCAGAAGACGGTCTACGTCAACAACGTCTGCGACCACGAGGAAGCCTATGCCGAGACCGGCAACCAGGCGGTCAGTTACACGACGGGCGTTCCGGCCATGATCGGCGCGGCCCTGATGCTGACGGGACAGTGGAAGGGCGAAGGCGTGTTCAACATGGAGCAGCTGGACCCCGACCCCTTCATGGACATGCTGAACAAGCACGGCCTGCCGTGGAAGGTTCAGGACCTGGACGCCCCTCTGGCGTTCTGATCGGGGCCTTCTGATGCACACACCGTCCAGCGCCATGGAAACGAAGGCCGGGGGCCCCGGGGCCTTCGCCCGGTTCGACCTGAACCGCGTCCCCTCGCCCGCCTTCGTGGTCGACGAGGTCGCGGTGCGCCGCAACCTGTCGATCCTGAAGGACGTGGGGGCGCGCGGAAACGCGCGGGTGTTGCTGGCGCTGAAGGCCTTTTCGATGTGGTCGCTGGCCGATGTGGTCGGGGAATACCTCGACGGCGTCTGCGCCTCGGGCCTGTGGGAAGCGCGGCTGGCGCGGGAGTTCTATCGCGGACATCTGACCACCTATTCGCCGGCCTACAAGCCGGTGGACCTGCCCGAGATCCTGCGGATTTCGGACACGGTGATCTTCAACACGCCGGACCAGATCGCGCGTTTCGCGGACGTCATCGCCCGGGCCCGTACGGCCGGCGAGACCTTCGACATCGGCCTGCGCCTGAATCCCGAACACTCCGAGGCCGAGGTCGCCAAATACGATCCCTGCCAGTTCGGCTCGCGGCTGGGGTTCCCCGTGTCGCAGTTGAAGCCCGAGCATCTGGTCGGCGTCGACGGCCTGCATCTGCACGCCCTGTGCGAACAGGGGTTTGAGCCCCTCCAGCGCGTCTGGGCCTCGCTGGAACCGAAGATCGAGGCCGCGCTCGCTTCGCTGAAATGGGTCAATCTGGGCGGCGGTCATCATGTAACCCGCGCCGACTATGATCGCGACGGCCTGTCGGCCTTCCTCGCCGACATCGGCGAACGGCATGCGATCGAAGTCTATATCGAGCCGGGCGAGGCCATCGCGCTGGACGCCGGCATCCTGGTCGGAGAGGTGCTGGACACCTTCGAGAACGCCTTGCCCATCGCCATCACCGACATCTCGGCCACCTGCCACATGCCAGACGTGATCGAGGCTCCCTATCGGCCGGCGATGCTGAATGAGGCGGAGACCGGAGTCGCCTATCGGCTCGGCGGACCGTCCTGCCTCGCGGGCGATATTCTCGGCGACTATGTTTTCGCCACGCCGCCGACGGTCGGAACGCGCATCGCCTTCCTCGACCAGGCCCATTATTCGATGGTCAAGACCAACACCTTCAACGGCGTCCCCCTGCCGGCCATCGCCCTGTGGAACAGCGAGACCGACGTGCTGAAGCTGGTTCGCGAGTTCGGTCATTCTGTGTTCCGCGACCGGCTGTCCTAGAGGGCCCCGAGTAAGCTTAACCGACCCGACGTCGCGAGGCCCAGGACCGTTCGTCGAAATCCATCGCCCGGGCGACCGCGATCAGAGACTGACCGTCCGCATCCGCGCCGCGGCGGTGTTCGACGACTACGATGTCTCCGGGCTGGAAGCTCCAGTTCTCGTCCTCGGGCACGGAGCCGTGGGCGAGGCGGTAGGTGGTTTCGCCCAGCCGCTCGGCCTGAACCGGCCGCCAGACATCGGTTCCCTCGTCCAGCAGACGGACGTGGACCGTGCTCAACTCAGTAGATGAAGCCGTCGCCGCCGACATGGATCACGTCTCCCGAGACATCATCGATCACCACGGATCGACCTGTCGCCGGATGAATATAGCGCGTCGCCGGGCTTCCTGTCTCGCTGTTGAAAGCCGGGCGGCGTTCACCGTTTCTGCGAGCCTCGTCGATTTGCGCGAGCGTCCAGCCTCGCGCGGCCATCTGCCTGACCAGCTTGCCGGGCGTCTTCACCACCCGGCGCGCCTCACGATCGGTAGTCCCCGTTGATCTCGATGTAGCCCTTGGTCAGATCGCAGGTCCAGACGGTGGCCGAGGCCCGGCCGGAGCCGACGTCCACGGTGATGTCGATCTCGGCGTTCTTCATATAGGCGGTCATCGCCGCCTCGTCGTAATGGGGCGAGGGCGCGCCTTCGATGGCGGCCTGATGGGGTCCGAATTTGATCGCCAGACGGTCGCGGTCGACCGGCTCATCCGTCTTGCCCACGGCCATGACCACCCGGCCCCAGTTGGCGTCCTGGCCGGCGATAGCGGTCTTGACCAGAGGGCTGTCGGCGATCGACTTGGCCAGTTTGCGCGCCGAGGCGGGGCTGGCGGCGCCGTCCACGGTGACGCGCACGAACTTGGTCGCGCCCTCGCCGTCGCGCACAAGCTGGTGCGCCAGATCCAGCATCACCTTGTCCAGGGCGGCCGAGAAGGCCTTCAGTCGCCTGTCGCCGACCCGGGCGATGCGCGGCGCGGTCGAGGCGCCGGTGGCGAAGATCAGGGCCGTGTCGTTGGTCGAGGTGTCGCCGTCGACCGTGACGCTGTTAAAGGTCGTGCGCACATGCAGGCCCAACAGGGCGCGCAGCACCGGAGGGCTGATGGCGGCGTCGGTGACGATGAAGGCCAGCATGGTCGCCATGTCCGGCGCGATCATGCCCGATCCCTTTGCGATGCCGGCGATGCGGACCTTCTCGCCGTCGATCTCGGTCTCGACGTAGGCCCCCTTAGGGAAGGTGTCGGTGGTCATGATGCCGCGCGCCGCCAGAGCCCAGGCGTCGGCCTCGAGCCCCGCCTCGATGGCTGGCAATTGGGCCACGATCTTGTGATCGTCCAGAACCACGCCGATGACCCCGGTCGAGGCCAGCATGACGTCGCGCTGGCGACAGCCGAAGCGTTTGGCGACCTCGGAGGCCGTACGGCGGGCGGCGTCGGCCCCCGCCTTGCCGGTGAAGGCGTTGGCGCAGCCGGCGTTGACGACCAGGGCCCGCACGTCCTTGCCGCCGTCATCGGCGTCCAGGTGGCGTTTGCACCAGTCGACGGGCGCCGAGCCCACCTTGTGCTTGGTGAAGACCCCGGCGCAGGTCGTGCCCTTGGCGAAGCGGAACACCACCAGATCGTCGCGGACATGCTTGTAGAAGCCGGCGCGTGCGGTCGCGATCTCGACGCCGCTGATCGGCGGAATGGTGGGGAAGGGCACGGCGAGAGGCGACACCGCCAACCCGGGCTTCCCCGGCGCGGCGGAGGCTACGACGGGGGCCGGCGCCGACTGGGTCGCCCGCTTGATGGCCGAGGCGAAGGGATCCAGCGCCTTTTCGATGGCGTGCTCGATCTTCTGACCCGTCGAGGCCCGGGGCTGGGCCGGCGTTCTGGCGGGAGGCTTGCTCATGATTTGGCGGCTCCGCCCGAAGCTGGCGTGACAGGGGCGGGCGTGACGGGCCCGGCGCCCGGAGGGGCAGCGGCGGGCGGCGGGGCCGAGGCCGGCTCCTGTGCGGCGGCGCCGGCCGCCTCTCCGGCCAACAGCACATCGACCTTGGCCTTGCCGCGCAGCTGCTCCAGCAACTGGCGGACACCCTCATAGGTCAGGTAGCGGACGATCTGGGGCCGCGCCTGATCCAGCGTCGGCGGGCTTTCCTTGCGGCGATCCTCGACCCGCAGGACGGCCCAGCCCCCATCGGTCTGGAACGGGCCGACGGTGGTTCCGGCGGGCGCTGCGCGCAGGGCGTTGGCATAGGCCTGGGGCATGACATCGGTCGTCGAATAACCGAGGTCCCCGCCCGAGAAGCGCGTCGCCTCGTCGATTGACCGTTCCTGGGCCACCGCGCTGAACTGGGCGCCCTGGGCCAGGATGCCGATCACGGCGTCGGCCTCGGGCTTCGTCCGCGACAGGATCAGGCGGATGCGGATCTCTTCCGAAGTCCGGGCCAGACGCAGCTGCTCCTGATACAGGGTCTGGACGGCCTGATCGGAAATGGCGCCATTGACGACGTTCTCGACCAGCATGTCGCCGAGGATCCGTTCCTGGGTCGCAGCCAGCCGGCGCTGGGCCAAGGGCGAATTATCGAGGCCGCGACGTTCTGCTTCGCGGGCCAGCAGCTTCTGGTCCACGACCTCGTCCAGCACCCGGCGGAACAGGTCTGAGGTGACGTCCAGCGGTTCGCCCTCGCCCACCAGTCCCTGCGCCACGGCCTCGCGCTTGACGTCGGAGGCCCAGATGGTCTGGTCCTGCACCCGGGCCACCGCCCGGTCGCCGGGCTCGGGCGGACGATCGTCGCCGCCGTTTCGACCACAGGCCGCGAGGGTCAGAAGCCCTGCGAAAACGACCATGATCAGGGGGTTGCGCGAATGACGCATGGGCGGCTCCGTCCCAGGCTGGAAAGCCCCTCGCGTTGACAGGGGTTAGGCCGGTGCTTAAGTCCCGCCTGCGCCCAAGTCGAGGGGTTTTCGATCGTTCGCGCGGCCTCTCGCGGCGCCTGACTGGGGCGCGCGGGGCCGCCTTCGGTCCGGGCCCCTCTCGCGGCGTTGTCGCCGCCACGCCCGGAACCTCTCCGGGATCTGTCCAGAGCCTTCAGACGCTCGACGCCTTCGGAATATCCATGCTCGGCTTCGCCAAGAAAATGTTCGGTTCGTCCAATGACCGCAAGGTCAAGGACTTCATGACCCGCGTCCAGCGCATCAACGCCCTGGAAGAAAAGTTCGCCGCCTTCAGCGACGACGAACTGCGCATGATGACCCAGGCCTTCCGCGACCGTCTGGCCGCAGGCGAGACCGCGGACAAGATTCTGAACGAGGCCTTCGCCGTCGCCCGCGAGGCGTCCAAGCGGGTGCTGGGCCAGCGCCAGTACGACGTGCAACTGACCGGCGGCATGATCCTGAACGAGGGCGGCATCGCCGAGATGCGCACCGGTGAGGGCAAGACCCTGGTCGCCATCGCCCCCGCCTATCTGAACGCCCTGTCGGGCAAGGGCGTCCACGTCATCACCGTCAACGACTATCTGGCCCGGCGCGACGCCGAGTGGATGGGTCGGGTCTATCGCTTCCTGGGCATGGAAGTGGGCGTGATCGTCAACGGCCTGTCCTCGGGACAACGCCAGGCGGCCTATGCGGCCGACATCACCTACGGCACCAACAACGAGTTCGGCTTCGATTATCTGCGCGACAACCTGGTCTATGACCGGGCCGAGATGGTGCAGCGGCCGCACAACTTCGCCATCGTGGACGAGGTCGACTCCATCCTGATCGACGAGGCGCGCACGCCCCTGATCATCTCGGGCCCGACAGAGGACCGTTCGGATCTGTACAAGATCGTCGACGGCATCGTGAAGGAGCTGATCACGGACGAGACGACCTTCGATCTCGACGAGAAGCAGAAGCAGGCCCTGCTGACCGAGGAGGGCTCCGAGAAGATCGAGCAGATGCTGGAGGACGGCGGTCACTTCGCCGAGGACACCACCGGTCTGTACGACGCCGCCAACATCAGCCTGGTCCACCACGTGAACCAGGCCCTGCGCGCCAACACCCTGTACGCCCGCGACAAGGATTACATCATCAAGGCCGGCGAGATCGTCCTGATCGACGAGTTCACGGGCCGGATGATGACCGGACGCCGCCTGTCCGAAGGCCTCCACCAGGCCATCGAGGCCAAGGAGGACGTCAAGATCATGCCCGAGAACCAGACCCTGGCCTCGGTGACGATCCAGAACTATTTCCGCCTCTACGAAAAGCTCTCGGGCATGACCGGCACGGCCGCGACCGAGGCCCAGGAGTTCATGGACATCTACAAGATGGACGTGCTCGAGGTGCCGACCAACCGCCCGGTCCAGCGCATCGACTTCGACGATGAAGTCTATCGCACCTTCGCCGAGAAGAACCAGGCCATCGCCCGCCAGATCGCCGAGTGCCACGTTCGCGGCCAGCCGATCCTTGTCGGCACCGTGTCGATCGAGAAGTCGGAACAGCTGTCCGAACTGCTGAACACCTATGTCTACAAGACCGAGGTCTCGCGCACCCTGAAGGCCGAATATGTCGGCAAGGACAAGGACGCGGCCAAGGTCGGCGACGCGGCCTATGACATCGTCTGGAAGACCGAGTTCACCGGCATCCCGCACGCCGTCCTGAACGCCCGCCAGCACGAACAGGAAGCCTTCATCGTCGCCGACGCCGGCCTGCCGGGCGCCGTGACCATCGCCACCAACATGGCCGGTCGGGGCACCGACATCCAGCTGGGCGGCAACCTCGAGATGCGCATGGACAAATGGCGCCTCGACCAGCGGAACCTGGGCGTCCAGATCACGCCAGAGGACGAGAAGGTCGAGGAAATCCGCCTCAAGGCCGACATCGCCGTACACAAGGCGACCGCCCTGGCCGCCGGCGGCCTGTTCGTCTTGGGCACCGAGCGCCATGAAAGCCGCCGTATCGACAACCAGCTGCGCGGCCGGACCGGCCGTCAGGGTGACCCCGGCACGTCGAAATTCTTCCTCTGCTGCGAGGACGACCTGCTGCGCATCTTCGCCGGCGACCGTCTGGACTCGATCATGCGCTCCTTCGGCGTCGCCGAGGGCGAGGCCATCAGCCACCCGTGGCTGAACCGTGCCGTCGAAACCGCCCAGAAGCGCGTCGAGACCCGCAACTACGACATCCGCAAGAACCTTCTGAAGTACGACGACGTCGTCAACGACCAGCGCAAGGCCGTTTTCGAGCAACGCCAGGAGTTCATGGACTCCACCGACCTGTCCGAACTGGTGGGCGAGTTCCGCCAGGACGTGATCAAGGATCTGGTCGATCGCTACATGCCGCCCAAGGCCTATGCCGAACAGTGGGACATCGACAGTCTGGACGAGAAGGTGAAGTCCACCCTCGGCCTCGAGCTGCCGCTGCACGACTGGGCCGCCGAGGAAGGCGTGTCGAACGAGGAGGTTGAGGAGCGGCTGCAGGCCGCCGCCGCCGCCCGCGCCGCCGAACGGCTGGAAATGATCGGCGAGGGCCAGACGCGCGGTCTCGAGAAGCAGTTCCTGATGCAGCAGATCGACATGTCGTGGCGCGAGCACCTGGTCCACCTGGACCATCTGCGCGGCGTCATCGGCTTGCGGGGCTATGGCCAGCGCGATCCGCTGAACGAGTACAAGACCGAGGCCTTCTCGCTGTTCGAGAACCTGCTGCATGAGCTGCGTCACAATGTGACGCGCTGGCTGATGACGGTGGAGTTCCGCTTCCAGGACGCCGCCCCGCCGCCCATGGAAATGCCCGAGTTCCGGGAGATCCACCTGAACCCCGGCACCGGCGAGAACGAGATGGCCAATCCGCGGGCCCAGAATCCCGAGGGTCAGGTCACCGGCGACGACCGCTCGCGCCTGCCGGTCGAACTGTTGCCCGCCAACTGGGAACGCACCTCGCGCAACGCCGACTGCCCCTGCGGCTCGGGCCGCAAGTTCAAACATTGCCACGGGGCGCTGGTCTAGACATCCATGAGAGATCCACCGGGGAATTCGGAGACGGTTTCCCGGTGAATTGACGGACGTCCGAAGGGGAATTCGGGGACGACCTCGACCGCGGCGGGAGCCATTGACGATGAGCTACAAAGCCCTCTTCTCCCGCGCCCTGTCCCTCGACCCCGAGCGGCTGCACTTCGCGGCGCACAGCCATCATCTGTGGCCGGACGCCTCGTTCGAGGGGCAGATCCGCGCGTGGGACGAAGCGAACCGGTTCGCCGATCGCAAATGGGATCTGGTGTTCGGCGAGGTCGTGCCCGAGGCCCAGAAACATATCGCCGCCGAACTGAGCCTGCCGGACCCCGACACCGTGGTCTTCGCCTCGAACACCCATGACTTCCTGATCCGGCTGTTCTCGGGCGTCGAGACGAAGCCGGTCCGCATCCTGACCACCGACGGCGAGTTCCATGCGTTTCGCCGTCAGGCCGAGCGCTGGGAAGAGGCCGGCGAGGCCGTGGTCACCCGGGTGCCGCTGGCGCCGTTCAAGACCTTCAACGACCGGTTCGTAGCGGCGGCGCAGGTGGGTGGCCACGACCTGATCGTGGTCAGCCAGGTCTTCTTCAAGACAGGTCAGGCTTTCGACCGCATCGCAGATCTGGCGGCCCTGGCCGATCCCGAGGGGCCGTGGGTCGTGATCGACGGCTATCACGGCTTCATGGCGACCCCGACCGACCTGTCAGCCGTCGCCGACCGGATCTTCTACGTCGCGGGCGGCTACAAATACGCGATGAGCGGCGAGGGCGCGGGCTTCCTGCACGCGCCGCCCGGCTTCTGCCCCCGGCCCGTCATCACGGGTTGGTTCGCCGAGTTCGGCGATCTGGAGGGACCGCCCGGCGGCGTGTTGTACCGCACCGACGGGGGACGCTTCTGGGGCGCGACCTCGGACTTCACCGCCCTGTACAGGTTCAACGGCGTGCGGCGGATGCTGGACGGCGCAGGTTTAACGACCGCCGAAGTTTCGGCGCACGCCCTGACGCTCCAGACGCGGTTCTCGCAGGCGCTGAAGGCTGGCGAGTGCGGTGTTCTGGGCGAGGCCGAGGTGCTG
>Ga0247808_10001864_pt1 | contig 10238 bp, 9 predicted proteins | sample UWRJL089202R1_FD_179914 | JGI IMG/M metagenome (GOLD analysis project Ga0247808, IMG submission 179914) | Plant litter microbial communities from Arlington Agricultural Research Station in Wisconsin, United States - UWRJ-L089-202R-1 | ecosystem: Environmental > Terrestrial > Plant litter >... | reverse complement strand
ATATTGTCAAAAATATCCTCATTGGTTAAGGCGAAGTTATCGTAGAAACTTTCTCTTAATCCTTTTGGCATATAGCCTTTCATGTAGTCGCCCAGGATTCTTTTACCGATATAGCATCCGCTGCCTTCATCTCCAAGGAAATAACCCAGGGAATCGATGTTCAGTGAAATATCTTTACCATCATACAAACATGAATTTGTACCGGTACCCAGAATCGCTGCAAAGCCTGCTTCATCACCCAGTAATGCACGGCATGACGCCAGCAGATCATGACCGATAAATATTTTAGCGTTCGGGAACGTTACCTGCATCGCATCAGCTACAATTTTTCTCTTGGCATCAGTTGAGCAGCCCGCCCCATAGTAATACACTTCAGTCAGCTTTTCTACTTCCAGGTGGTCAGGAAGCCCGATTTTAAGTGAATCTATGATGTAAGCCGTGCTTGAGAAGTAAGGATTGTATCCCTCTGTGTTAAAAAGAATCTTTCTTCCTGCCTCATTAATTAAACACCAATTGGTTTTGGTAGAACCACCATCTGCAATAACTATCATCTTAATTTAAATTTTTCGGGATAAAAGTATACATTCCTAAGACTTCTGGCTGACTTTTTTTCATAATTTTATTCTTTTAAATACGCGTTTAGGTAAGGCATTTTTATGGTTAGTTGAAATGCCCAAATAGGTTATTGTTAAAAAAACACTAAGCTAAAATTACATTTGTTATTTTAAAATCCAAATTATAAAATTTTAACAGGTGTTTTTACCTGCCTGATATTTCCATTTGGGAAAACATGTAAAATTGATAAAACATTGACGTACAGATCCGAATGTATTTGTTGAAGCCCAAATCGCTGTGAATTGTCATAATAAATTCGGGCTGATAATTTTTTTATTTTTTTGTACTTTTCAGTGGCAGTATCGCAATAAAAAGGCAATATTTGTATTCAGACAGTTCAATAAAATATGCAGGATAAAGTAGATTTCAGGAGTGATACCGTAACCCGGCCAACCGCCGGAATGCTTGAAGCAATGATGCAGGCAAAAGTTGGTGATGATGTTTTTGGCGAGGACGAAACTGTTAACGCATTGGAGGCAAAACTTGCCGGAATTTTCAATATGGAGGCCGGTCTATTTTGTCCTTCTGGAACGATGACCAACCAGATTGCCATCAAATGCTTTACCCAGCCCATGGATGAGGTGATTTGTGACCAGACGGCGCATGTGTATCGGTATGAGGGTGGCGGTATCGCCTATAATTCACTAGCCTCTGTGCGTTTATTATACGGAGAACGGGGTATCCTTACGCCAGAGCTGATCCTGCCGGAAATTAATGAAGATAACATCCATTACCCCAATACCAGTCTGGTGGTGTTGGAAAATACCGTTAATAAAGGGGGAGGGGCCTGCTATACACTCGACAACATTAGTCCGATTGCAGCACTCTGCAAAGCGGAGGACCTGATACTACACCTGGATGGTGCGCGGATTTTCAATGCATTGATTGCGACGGGGGATGCTGCTGCCGACTATGGTCAGTATTTTAACGGAATCTCAGTTTGTTTATCTAAAGGATTGGGCGCTCCGGTTGGTTCGGTATTGCTTGCCGACAAGGCAACCATCAAAAAGGCGCGTAAACTCCGCAAGGTTTTCGGGGGCGGAATGCGTCAGGCAGGATTTCTGGCTGCTGCCGGGATCTATGCGCTGGATCATCATGTGGAGCGTTTGGCCACTGATCATCTGCATGCCAAAGCACTTGCTGAGGCATTGGCAGCCTGCCATTTCATTAAGTCAGTGATGCCTGTTGAAACCAATATTGTGATTGTTAAGGTTAGTAAAGAATATAATGCAGCTGCATTGGTGCAAAATCTTGCCGAGCATGGTATCCTATGTAACACGACAAGTGCGGACACGATTCGTTTCGTTACGCATTTAGATGTATCTTCAGGTATGATAGACCGGGCGATTGCAGTATTGCGTCAATTGACGCCTGCAAGTCTGTAGATTTAACGTTATGCATAAAATTTTAGTTGCCAATAGGGGAGAGATTGCCATCCGTATCATGCGTTCTGCGCGGGAAATGGGCATTAAGACTGTTGCTGTATTTTCTGAAGCTGATCGTACAGCACTTCATGTTCGTTATGCTGACGAGGCAGTCTGCATCGGGCCGGCCGCTGCGAGTCAGTCTTACCTTCTTCCGGAAAAAATCATTGAGGCCTGTAAGCTGACAGGTGCCGATGCTGTTCATCCGGGCTATGGCTTTCTTTCAGAAAATGCCGGATTTGCCAGGGCTGTGCAGGATGCGGGACTGATTTTTATCGGGCCAGAACCTGAAGCTATGGAAGTAATGGGCAATAAGCTTTCTGCTAAGGCCGCGGCACTTGCCTGGAACATCCCGCTGGTACCGGGAACGGCTGAAGCCATTACCGATGTCGCCGAAGCACAGGTCAGAGCTTTAGAAGTTGGCTTCCCAATATTGATTAAAGCTGCTGCCGGGGGTGGTGGAAAGGGGATGCGCATTGTGCATAAGCCGGAAGATTTTGAAGAACAGATGCAGCTTGCTGTGAGTGAGGCTGTATCAGCCTTTGGCGATGGCTCAGTTTTTATTGAGCGCTATGTATCATCACCAAGGCACATTGAAATCCAGGTGCTCGGTGATCATCACGGAAACATTCTGCACCTTTTTGAACGGGAATGTTCAGTGCAGCGCAGACATCAGAAGGTTATAGAAGAGGCTCCATCAAGTATACTTACGCCGGAGATCAGGGAGCGCATGGGAAAATGTGCAGTAGATGTGGCACGTTCAGTAAACTATACCGGTGCCGGCACAGTTGAGTTTATTCTGGATGAAAACCTCGACTTCTTCTTTCTCGAAATGAATACACGTTTGCAGGTTGAACACCCCGTTACGGAAATGATCACAGGATTGGACCTGGTTAAGGAACAGATTAAGATCGCCAGGGGCGAGGCAATCAGTTTTCAGCAGGAAGATCTTGTGATGCGTGGTCATGCCATCGAACTCAGGGTTTATGCAGAGGATCCACAAAACAATTTCCTCCCGGATATTGGTACGCTGCAAACCTATAAGCTGCCTTCGGGAAAGGGTGTACGCGTAGATGATGGCTTTGAGGCTGGTATGGAAATACCGATTTATTATGACCCTATGATCTCAAAATTGATTACCTATGGGCAGACCCGTGAAGAAGCGATCACGACAATGATTCGCGCGATTGAGGAATATGACATTACGGGCATACAAACCACACTTGCCTTTGGTAGTTTTGCGATGCAGCATGAGGCTTTTCGGTCGGGGAATTTTGATACACATTTTGTAGATAAATATTTTAAACCAGAAGCTCAGGCAGAAGGTGATGCGGACGAAGCGCTGGTCGCGGCAATTCTGGGAGCAATCCATCAGAAAAAGCTAACTAAGGCGGTAATTCCCGTTACAGCAGGCAGTACAGTAAGTAATTGGCGAAACAACAGAATCGCGCATAAATAGGCATATATGTTTACCGGAATTATAGAAACACTGGGTACAGTGGAGGCAGTAGAAAGAGAGCAGGATAATATCCACTATACCATCTCTGCTGCATTAACAAATGAGTTGAAAATAGATCAAAGTGTAGCCCATAATGGGGTGTGTCTGACCGTAGTCGGTCTTACAGATCATAGCTACACCGTAACGGCCATTCAGGAGACCTTGGACAAAACCAACCTGAAACACCTAAAGGCCGGTAATAAAGTCAATCTGGAACGCTGCATGCAGATGAACGGCAGACTGGATGGGCATATTGTTCAGGGGCATGTTGACCAGACCGCGGTTTGTATTAAAAGAGAGGCACTGGAAGGTAGCTGGGAATACAGGTTTCAGTATGACTGTACAATTGGTAATGTGACGGTGGAAAAGGGATCAGTATGTGTAAATGGCATCAGCCTTACCGTGGTGAATTCAGCAGATGATGCATTTTCGGTCTTTATCATACCCTATACCTTTGAGCATACCAACCTGCATGAAGTTCAGGTAGGTGATACAGTGAACCTGGAATTCGATATCATCGGCAAATATGTAGCAAGGCTAACCCGTAAATAATTATTTGCTGAGCTGAGCGATCCGGTCTTTTACATATAAGATAGCGTCCTTGTTTTTTTCAGGATCAGGTTTACTTTTCAGATACAGTCGGTAGTGGGTAAGCGCTTTTGCCGGTTCCTTCAGTTTGAGGTCTTCCAATAAGGCCATGTTGTAATATATCCCTCCTTTGCTGGTGTATTCAAGTCCTTTTTTATAGGCCGATATGGCAAGTTTGTACTGCAGTTTTTCTTCATACACAGTTCCCAGCAAGGTGTAATAGCTGGACATATTTGGCGAAGTGCTGAACTCAATGGTCTTCAGGGTATAGGCGGCAGCTTCTTGATAGTTTTTTAATGCCCGGTAGCAAAGGGCGGTATAATATAGGCTTGTTTCATTTTCCTGGTCCCAGTTCTCCAGTAATTTAAAATAGTATATGGCTTTTTGATAAGACTTGGTCAGCACAGACAACTTTCCCATTGTAGTCACAACAAATGAAGTGCTGTCGCCCTCAGCCATCAGCTTATTGCCAATTATCCCCGCTTCATTGAGCTTGAGCAGCGCTACGCAAACCGGCAGCTTGACCTTCAATAAGATGAAATTTGCTGTATCAGCCTTTAGTGCAGGATCTAATACCTGATACGCCTGTTTGTCCTGCTTTAGTGTATTATACGCTGTTGCCAGATCGTATGCTACATCAGCTTCTGCAGGATTGAGTTTGTTGGCCTTTTCCAGGAATTTGATCTTTTCAGGATTTGTGTCACCCGGATACAAGCTGGCCAGTTGTTTATAGACCTTGAAATTGCTGCTGTCTGTTTTCAGAATTTCCATATAATAGCCTTTAGCCTTTTCATCATTTCCCCTTCTCAGGTTTACTGAGGCCAGGTTAAACAAAACGGGTATACTGGAAGGCTGCAGCTGCAGCAGGGCAAGATAATTCCTTTCCGCTTCGGGCAGCTGCCCGGCCATGAGGTTGGCATAGGCAATCTGTGATAAAACTTTGGGGTCTGTGCTGCTGCGACCATAAACGGCTTCCAGGTATTTAGCCGCTTCCGTATAGCGTTGGTTCTGATAGAAGTCCAATAAAGTTTCTTTATCGGGATTACCTGTTTGTGCTTTTAATGCAATGTTGCAGGCCAGCAATAGGACCAGAATGAGACAACGTTTCATAGCTTAGTATTTTAAACTAAGCTATTAGTTATTAACTGTAATTGCAAATTAAATTTGATCTTCCGGCTGGTTTTTTTCTGTGATGGGAATAGAGATACAGAATGTTGTTCCTTCACCTAAGGTACTGGTGGCAGAAATGTCACCATCGTTCCTTAACATAAATTCCCGGCAAACGACCATTCCCAGACCAGTTCCTTTTTCATTCATTGTGCCTCTGGAGGATATACTTTGTCCGTCGAACAGATTGGCGAGGAATTCAGGCGACATTCCGATACCGGTATCGCGGATGCAGAGTATCATATAGCCGTCCATGGTATAGGAGGCATAAACTTGTATGGTGCTGCCGTTCCGGCAAAACTTAATGGCATTGTTCAGGATATTTCTAACTACAATCTGAATCATCAGCATATCTGCATAGACTACATGACCGGGAAAGACGTCCTGGATGATTTCGATTTCCTTGGCTCTGGCCGAAGGCAGATGGTAGTCAATTTCATTGATCACCATGCTTTTCAGATCGAAATACTCTTTATTGATTCCGTAACCCTTCAGTTGACTTCTTGACCAGTGCAGGATATTTTCAAGCAGGTCTGTCGTATACAGGATGTCCTTGCTCAGGGTCGGGAGAATCCCCTTAAACTCATCTATACTAATAACATCGTTGGCAATCATCTTGAGCACTTCAGAGAGATTGACCAATGGTCCGCGCAGATCGTGTGCAATGATGGAGAAAATTCTGTCTTTAAGTTGATTCAGCCGCTGAAGCTCGTCTGCCTGTTCTTTGATCTTTCTGGCTTCCCTGCGCAGGTTAGTCAGATCCTGAAACTTGATGATGGTGGCCTCATTATTCAGTTTGTTTTCATTCAGGTATTGAATATCGGCTTCAATGTCAAAGGTGCCTGTAATTGTTTCCAATACCAATTCAGATTTTCCGGATTTGTTATCCGAAATAAAATTCAGCAGGAAGTCTTGTCCCGGAAATATTTCCGAAATCTCACGCCCTATGATTTCCTTGGATTTCAGGTCGCCGGTATATTTTTTAAAGGCCACATTATAGTCTATCACCCGGTTATGTTTATCGAGCACCATAAAGCCATCCTGCATTAGCTCGAGCACTTTTTCCCTTGCAACAGGTAAAATATCAAAGAGTTTAAATCGGTAAATGCCCAGGAAGATCAGTAAAATTGTTGTAATGAAAGCAAAGGGCGTGATGTCCAGGGCACCGAGGGGCCTGAAACCCAGTAGATACGTGATGTTAGCGACCCATGGAATAGCCGCTGCAATCAGGATACTGTAATTTTGTCGTTTATAAATAGCGTCAGCCTTTCTGAACTTGACGAGCAATAGATATCCGCCAATTGCAAGCAATATATAGAAGTAGGCGGTAAAGATGTGATAGGAGATTCCCGGTTCAATAGCAACCATCGGAAAGGCACTATCCAGACTAAGATGGAGGGATTTATAATGCAGGTGATGGTATTTGTTGGTCCATACCAGGAGCACAGTGATCACAGGAATGATCAGGAAGAGCGCAATATTTCTGCTGGATTTGAGCCATTTCGACTGACCAGAAAGTTCTACGCAAAAGAAAAACCAATTGATAGGCAAGGTTACAATCCCCAGATACTCAATGTTTGTGAAAAACTTGATCTGGTCCAGGTTTCCACTTGCCAGTTCAAAGCCATAGGCAATAGACCAGATCGCATTGGATAGCATCATTAATCCAAACCACCTGACGGCGCCTCCCTCTTTTTTGTAAACGTAATACGAAAGAAAAAGCGTCAATGCACCGCATACGATGAGGATGAGGGCATACGTGTTAAAGTTAAACTCCATTCAAAGCGGTTAGTCGGCCGAAATATTGTGACAAAAACAAATTCACAAGTTTCTGGTTTATTAAATATAAAACTACGGAATATACTTAATATTAAAAACCTTAGTTTTACATCCAAGTTATCCATTTCATTCATTAAAATTATTATGAAAAGAATTCTCCTTTCCGCAATGATGCTTTTCTGCAGCGTAGCCGCTTTCAGTCAGGTATTGCCTAGTTTCCAATTTGGTATCAAAGGTGGAGCTAACCTCTCTAAATTTAGTACAGACAACGTTTTTGATAGTGATAACCGAGCGGGTTATTATGCAGGTTTTTATGCACGTGTTGGTGCTGTAGGTTTGCATTTTCAACCAGAGCTTTACCTTGCCGGTAAAAGTACTACCTTGGTAAGTTCAGCATCCGGCGTTGAAAATAAAGTAAAATTTACCAGCGTTGACGTTCCCTTGTTAATCGGAACGAAGATTGGTGCTGCCGGTGTGGGACTAAGATTAAACACTGGTCCTGTAGCATCTTTTATTGTTGATAAAAAACAATCTTTTGGACAGGCAACCACAAATATATTCAATGGCAGCTTCAAGGACCAGGCTTTTGCATGGCAGTTTGGAGCAGGTCTGGATGTCGGTAAATTGGGTGTAGACCTGAGATATGAGGCCGGACTTACCAAACTTGGTAAAGATGGTTATGATGATAGCAGACTGAGTGTTTTCACTTTAGGACTAGCCTTGAAATTGTTCTAGGCTATTGTTCTTAAATTCTTTTAAAGAAGGATAACCCAAAAGGTTATCCTTCTTTTTTTTGGCCTTAAAGTTGACGCATATTTTGTTCAACTATAAACCTAAACATCATGAAAATCACAGAACTGCTGCTGAAGGGCAATAGCTTCCCTGCGCTCCTCAAAACATTTGGAATCGATGGCAATGATGTCAAAATTCAGGACGAAGAATTGATCATGGCTGACCAGTTTTCCAAACATCAGGACATCGTGAAAGAGCATATTTGTATCGAGGCGAAAAATAAGTCAGGCGTATTTAACTTCTTTGGTACTTTGCATTGCAATCTGGTCAATAATCTTGCAGTATTTGAGATGCAGGATTTTGAAAGGTTGAAACCGGCAGTTAACTAACCTTCGGAACTTCCTTGATCTCATAGGTAAAGGCACCTGCGATAGGCCGGATCGGCGTATCGCGGGCGTCGCTCAGTACCTTGATAAAGCAGGCACCGAAATAGAAGATGAAGGATGAGTAAAACACAAAAAGCATAATCAGTACGATGGAGCCTGATGCGCCATAGATACTACCGATATTGCTCAGTGGCAACATAATCCTCAATATATACTTTCCGGCTGTAAAGAGAAAACCTGTTAGCAGTCCGCCTTTCCAGCTCGTTGCCCATGCCGGCCTGCCATTGGTCAGGAATTTGAACAGTACGCTGAACCAAACGGTCACAATTGCAATAAACAAGATTTGATTTAGTATCGCCAGAAAGACTTTCCCAAAGCTGGGTGCAGCATTGTTGATGTATATGCCGATATAAGCCTGGATGCTGTCTGTCACCATGCCTGCGGTAAAAAGAAGACCGGCAAGCAGGATAATGATCATGGAACGTGCACGCAGCTTCAGTTTAAACAAAAAGCTGGAATGTGGCTTGATGCCAATAGACCAGATCTGGTCCATGGAACTCTTGATCACACTGAATAGGGTAGTGGCTACAAACAGGAAGAAGACGAAACTGATGATGGTTGCGATCCAGTTCTGATCAATACTGCGGATGTTGCGGAGCGTCTGGCGGATCTGCGTAATGCTGCTCTCATCGAGTATGCTGGAAAGCCGTTCAAACAATTTGGTAACCAGGAATTTACGGTCGATAAAATATCCGAACAGCCTGATCAGGATGATCAGGATTGGGGGCAAAGCAAAATTGGTAAAGAATGCGGTTGCTCCGGCCAGTCTTAAAGGATCGTTTTTTTGGAAAAGGCTGAAGGCATGCCTCAGGTGAATACCGAATTGATGAAGATTTGTGATGAGCCTTTTAACCATTATTACCTGACATTACAGCCCCGAAAGTAACTATTTTAAGTCATTTAACCCGGATATCAGCAAAATGTTTTGGCTCAGGCATAACAAAAAGCGGATGTCCGTTCCGGGCATCCGCTTTTAAATTCTTCTACTATAGATTACCGCGGAGTTCCTGCTCTCTTTCCAGTGATTCAAAAAGCGCTTTGAAATTTCCTGCGCCAAAAGACTGTGCACCTTTTCTCTGAATGATTTCAAAAAACAGGGTAGGGCGGTCTTCAACGGGTTTGGTGAAGATCTGCAGCAAATAGCCTTCCTCATCGCAATCCACGAGGATGCCCAGCGACTTGAGTTGAGCGATTTCTTCATCAATTTCGCCCACACGCTCAGGCATCATGTTGTAATAGGCCTCGGGTGGTGCGCTCAGGAATTCTACGCCACGGGATTTCAACTCCCTAACGGTAGTCAGGATATCTTTGGTAGCAACAGCAATGTGCTGAACGCCTTCTCCTTCGTAAAATTCAAGGTATTCTTCAATCTGTGATTTCTTCTTGCCTTCGGCAGGCTCATTGATTGGGAATTTCGAAAATCCGTTTCCATTGCTCATTACCTTACTCATTAATGCAGAGTATTCGGTATTGATCTGCTTGTCGTCGAAGGAAAGGATATTTACAAAACCCATCACATCTTCATACCACTTCACAGTTTCGTTCATCCGGTTCCAGCCTACATTGCCAACGCAATGGTCTACATAGAGCAATCCGGCATCGGATGGGTTGTAATCACTTACCCATTCTTTATAGCCTGGCAGAAATGTACCATTGTAGTTCTTCCGTTCTACGAACATGTGGATGGTCTCCCCATAGGTGTAAATTCCTGACATCCTAACTTCTCCATGCTCGTCGGTTTTTGTTACAGGCTCCAGGTAAGGTCTGGCACCACGCTTTGTGGTTTCTTCAAAGGCACTATAGGCATCATCAACCCATAAAGCAAGAACTTTAACGCCGTCTCCATGTAATTTTACATGCTCCGAAATTGGACTTTCCGATTTTAAAGCGGTTGTCAGAACCAGCCTGATCTTACCTTGTTTTAAGACATAGGACGCATAGTCGCGCACTCCGGTTTCAGGACCTGCATAGGCTAGCGACTGGAATCCA
>Ga0247808_10001863_pt1 | contig 10240 bp, 13 predicted proteins | sample UWRJL089202R1_FD_179914 | JGI IMG/M metagenome (GOLD analysis project Ga0247808, IMG submission 179914) | Plant litter microbial communities from Arlington Agricultural Research Station in Wisconsin, United States - UWRJ-L089-202R-1 | ecosystem: Environmental > Terrestrial > Plant litter >... | reverse complement strand
ATGCAGAGGAGTGGGGCCTTGGTGGAGTGGTGCCGATACCGAAGTGCCAGGGTGGGCGGTCGGCAGCCGGGGGGGAGGGGGGAAGACAGAGAAGAGCGAGAAAAGGGAAGAAGGCGAGGGGATGTGAGGATTTGATTAGGCTTACAGGCTAAAGGCCAGAAACAGACTAGGCAGCTTCTAGCCCCATTAGCTCCGCCAACTAAGCAGCAAGTCACGTCTCGCCAAGCATCAGGATGGAGGTAGCATCATTGCGCTAGTTGCTCGTGGGTTGGGTGAGTTGCTATCTGACTTCGCAAAAGTAGAGGGCGTTCACCCGCCGCGCTGTTCATCTCTCCCATCTTCTATTGACCGTCCCCTAAGCCCCCTTCCTCCGGCTTCAGCAACCCATCCCCCCCCCTTTTCTCCCGCCATCCATCTCATCGTCGTCGACCATCTATCCCATTACACTTCACAGCGATACACAGCCTGTGCCGAATATCTGCATCCCCGATAGCTCGTTCTCTGACCGGACGCTCTCGCTCGAGCAACCTTGCACGAGAATCAGTGAGATTCTTCACGGGCGCATCAGCAACCGCATCCACGACCACGACTTGCAGAGCCCTCCGACCCTGCAAAACTGAATGAACGGCGCACTTGCAAGCGCTCAATGAATTAGTATCCTCCTCCTGATTACTTGTTCTTCCGTCTCCGGGTTTCAATCTTGGTGAGGGGCGTCGGAGCGTAATTAGCGGTTCTGGAGCTTCGTGTCTTGACATTCAGAACGCGCATTCACTTTGCAACATGGCCACCCATCATCCATCCTCTCCAGCAGGCATGCAATTGCACCATGGTCCTCCCGGAGGTCCTCCGCCGCCGGGTATGGCACCGCAGCGCCAGCAGTGGCCCGCCTCCCAGCAAATGGCTGGAATGAATGAGTTGGTTTGGATGCAAATAGGTAAGATACCCATCATCTAACACAGCTATGCGATCCGGTGCTGATGTTGCAACAGGGAGTTTGGCAGAGTTGTTAGGTAACCTTGATGAGGCTATGGTGTCGTACGAGCATGCGCTACGTGCAAATCCAAACTCAATCCAGGCCATGGAAAAGATTAGCAGCATCCTCCGCACGCAAGAGCACTTCCACAAAGCTGTTGAGCACCTGCAAAACATCCTCAAGCTAGACGGGAACAATGGTGATGTGTGGGGAAACCTCGGTAGGTTGATCGATATGTGAAGTACGGTCGGGTCGCTAACGCTCAATAGGACATTGTTACTTGATGATGGATGATTTGCAGCAAGCATATTCAGCTTATCAGCAAGCTTTGTATCATCTCAGAGACCCAAAGGTAACTTTTCCACGAGCACTTCAGCGATGACCCAAGCTAATACTCTTGTGTCAGGAGCCCAAACTTTGGTATGGCATTGGAATTCTCTACGATCGTTATGGCTCGCTTGAGCATGCTGAAGAAGCATTTTCGCAAGTCATGCGAATGCAACCCAACTTTGAAAAGGCCAATGAGATCTATTTCCGCCTCGGTATAATTTATAAACAGCAACAAAAATACCAACAGAGTCTAGAGGTAACTCGCTCCACATTGTTCACTCGGCAATTCTAACAGTGTTTAGTGCTTCCGCTACATAGTCTCTGTGCCCCCAACCCCATTAACTGAAGAGGACATTTGGTTCCAGATTGGACACGTTCACGAACAGCAAAAGGATGTAGGTTTATTTTCATCCTTTTTTAAACTCATCTAACCCGTCCACAGTACGACAACGCCAAAAATGCGTACAGAAGAGTCCTTGATCGGGATCCAAACCATGCCAAGGTCCTTCAGCAACTGGGCTGGCTGCACCACCAACAGAGCAACAGCTTTAGCAGTCAAGAGCAAGCAATTGAGTACTTGGAGAAATCTGTCAGCTCTGGTAAGCCATCCGACACGATTACATTACATTGCACTAGCTAACACGTGGCAGACCAAAGCGATGCTCAGAGTTGGTACTTACTAGGCCGGTGTTACATGTCACAACAGAAATACCCCAAAGCGTACGAGGCATATCAACAAGCTGTCTACCGTGATGGGCGGAATCCAACTTTCTGGTGCTCAATTGGTGTTTTGTATTACCAGATTAATCAGTACCGAGATGCACTAGATGCATATTCCCGTGCGATACGCTTGAATCCGTACATTTCCGAGGTCTGGTACGACTTGGGCACTTTGGTAAGTTTGCTCCACGTTCAGCGAGATTGTTTGAAACACCACTAACTACTGGCTCAGTATGAATCATGTAACAACCAAATCAATGATGCCCTGGATGCGTACCAGCGTGCAGCAGAACTTGACCCGTCAAACGTTCACATCAAGGCTCGTCTTCAGTTGTTGCGCAGTGGTCAAAGCAACGGAATGCCAGGTCAAACTAGCGCACCTTTGCCTCAAGACGTCCATCCACAGGCCTACCAAGCCACTGGTACTGTTGGTCCCCCAGGACCTCAGTGGGGGACTTCTGCACCGCAGGCTCAACAACCAGGTCCACAGCAGCCACCAGCAGCTGGTTGGAGCAGACTCGCAGAGATCAATCCCCCACCTCAACCTGCCAATCCGTATGATCCACGAGAATCAGCTCGGGGCCCAATCCCCCCACCCAGAGCACCAAGTCCAAGACAGGAGCAACAAATGAGACCCTATGCTGGCCCAGGAGCAGATCGTGGACCTCCGCCTCCGCCTCGAAGATCCCCTCCTCGTGACCATCATGCTACACTTGGTCCATATCCTGGAGCTGGTCCAGGAGCTGGTCCAGGTCTTCCTCAACCCCCTCCACAATCCCAAGGCCCACCTTCGCAGCCCCAAAGGGCTCCAAACAGTTATGCTGGCCCAGGTACATCCTCGGTGCTTCCACCTGCACCTAATGGGATGAATGGAGCCGGTCCTGGTCCTGGTCCACTCCCACCTTTTGGACGAGGCAATAGCCCACGCCCAGAGGTGAGACCGATCTTAGACAATAGAATGCCTTCTCCAAAGTCTGGCCAATACCCTCATCAACAACAGTACTCCCACCACCCAGATATTTCCGAAAGAAGTGGTATCGAAGCTGGTATACCGCCTCCTGCATCCGCTCTAGTTGCTGCTGAGGCGGCTGCTGCTCACCGAAATGACGAACGGCCATCTTCAGTAGCATCTAAGAGGCATAGAGAGTGGGAAGAGGACAGCTCGGCGAAAAAGCCAGCTTCGGATCAAGAACGGGCCCGTATGTCAGATGTACATCACCGCAGACAATCCACTCCACCTGCTGAGGCGTTCCGTCGAAGCTCTTCCGAGGCTCGACGGGCTGAAGACCAGCGACGAATTGATGATCAGCGTCGTATTGACGAACAGAGACGTGCGGAGGAACAACGTCGTGCTGACGATGAACGTCGTGCCGAAGACCAACGTCATGCAAATGACAATTACCATCCTTCTGAGGCGGCACACCATCACGCCCCTACCCAGCTACCACCTATGCAAGCGCCGCCACCAATGCAAGGACCTCCCTCGGTACACACGCCCATTCATGAATTGCCTCCTCCACCACCTACTGCACCAAAGGAGTACCCTAATAATGGAGAGCGTGAACGTGAGCAAGAGCGGGAGAGAGAGCGTGAGAGAGTTGAACATTCTCAACCGCCCCCAGCGCCTATCGGAGAACCCGAGCGAGCGGCACGAAAGATGGATGTTAACGAAAACTACGACGATGACGATGAGGAGGAGAAGAAGGTTGCGGGTACTTCGGCAGCAGGTTCAGGACCTGCGTCTGCTTCTGGAGATGTTAAAACTGGTTCCCCGGGAGTTAACGGTCATGTTGCGAATGGTGTTGGCTTGTCTAACGGCCCACCAAAAGTCGAAGCCTCTGCTTAAAAACCCTTGTATTTCATATGTTATTTCTGATAACGGTATTAAATTTAGTGTAGTGTACACGAGTTTCAAAATAGTATAGTTGTAACCAAAACATAGGACTCTTTATGATCGATCTCCTGTGGTTGGTGCCACTCTTCTAATTAATGTGTTTCGTGCTTTTATCATCATATTTTCCTTCTCTGATCCAGATTTTGGCGGCCACATGGTGCCTGTAAATCTATGATAGAACAGATATCCGATCAGATGTATGTTTCCAACCTCTCTTACTACCCTGTTTATCATGAATGAGTAAAGCATCCAATACTATCCTGCCCATCAACTCCACAAGACGAGTGTGGGTACCATATAGATCATTGCCTGTTTGTCGCTCATTTCTCCATTCATATATACACCATAGCTAAAATTAGTTATATGCATTTCATCCATGCTCTAAGATCTGTCCACAGCTTTTGAATTACCCCGTTGTCAAGTTCAACCCAAGTTATGTTGTTTCTCCTGGTGATGTTATCTTCTAGACTGCTCTATTTCCCCCTCTTCATACAGTTCAAGCCAAGGCCCAGTGCTTTCAGGTTTTTCTGACTTTTCTTCGCCACGGAACACTACTTGACGAGAACAGCCAGATCGAAAGAGGGGTTTTGGCACCGCACAGGTTTTGTTTCAAAGGCATCTATCTAGTCTAATACCATCGTAGGCATTACCATTTCACACGCAGCCATCGCAGATGAAGCGTCAAGGTGGAGGGAAGGAGTATAGTTTGCTTGTCAGCGCGCGCCTGGTAGAACCGACCCGACCCGAAACGGCTCCCCCTCAGTCTCAAAGTCATATATCAACGATTGCAGCGCTCGGAACGCCCGGTTTATGCTTTCATCGGAAACACTAACAAGATAACGACATGCTTTCGGTGCGTGACGCACTACGTGCGGATCAGGCCCGGCGGCTTTGGCTCTAGAACGCTCGTTCTAGAACTGCTGCGCAGATCACGGTTGGCTGAAGATTGTTTGTTTCTTTTCTGTGGTTGGTATGGTGTTGGATATGTTAAGATATGAAGGAAGGAAATCGTGAACAAGCGACTGGGGACTCGGGCTTGGAATTCGGCCTAGTTACATAATCTTCACGTATTTTGTTACTCGAAGAATATAATTCTTCTGCGTCGGGGTAGACAGTTGAGGTTTTGAGGTTTTGAGGTTTTCAAGTGTAGGGAGGTCTCTTGCAATATTAAAATCCAATTTTCCTGAAAACGAAGCCCATCCAAATTCTTCTCCTCTATCAAATCAATCTTACTGAATCAAATGAACAAAGATATGAAGAATAAGAGATTCAAGAAAAGATCTACGAGTAGTCAAGTATTCCTAGTCACTTACAATTTTCATGGAAGAAGTTGGTGCCTGAGGCACCAGAATGCCACCAAAGATTGTGATATCGCTTAGCTTAGTGCGGCTTGGCAGACACACTCGTCGCTTCGTGAAATTCTTGCTTATAGAGTCTTTCGACTTGTATTCCGCCAATTTCGACAACATCGACAACTCTTAGATACATATCTTAAGAGTCGAAATCATGAGTCACCGGAAGTTCGAAGGCAAGTAAACCAATCTCCAATGACTGCGAGCTGTCAGCTAACAATATCACAGCGCCGCGACATGGTACGTTTTGACAAAATTCCTAGAAAGAAATTGCTTCAGCAAAGAAGGACTAGGAAGGAAGTAATATAACATCATGCTAATCCTGCATCAGGTTCGCTGGCATTCTTGCCTCGCAAGAGAGCGTCCCGTCACCGCGGAAAGGTCAAGTCGTGCGTAATCCCAAATCCTGAATTGTGCGCCAATACTGAAAGTTGAACAGCTTCCCTAAGGATGACCCAAAGAAGCCAGTCCATCTCACCGCCACCATGGGTTACAAGGCTGGTATGACTACCATCGTCCGCGATCTCGATCGCCCCGGTGCGAAGACACACAAGAAGGAAGTTGTAGAGGCTGTTACTGTCATTGAGACACCACCGGTACGAACAATGCAGCCCGCTTGGCTTAATTGCCTATGGCTAACATCTAAATTTTTAGGTGATCGTTGTTGGTCTTGTTGGTTACATCGAAACCCCACGTGGACTCCGCTCTCTCACTACCGTCTGGGCTGAGCATCTCTCCGATGAGATCAAGCGCAGATTCTACAAGAACTGGTACAAGAGCAAGAAGAAGGCCTTCACCAAGTACGCCAAGAAGCACTCTGAGAACTCCGGCTCATCGATCACTCGTGAGCTTGAGCGTATCAAGAAGTACTGCACTGTCGTCCGTGTTATCGCCCACACCCAAATCCGCAAGACACCACTTAAGCAGAAGAAGGCACACTTGATGGAGATCCAAATTAACGGTGGTAGCATCGCTGACAAGGTTTCTTTCGGTAACGGTCTTTTCGAGAAGCCAGTTGAGATCAGCTCCCTCTTCGAGCAAGATGAGATGATTGATGTCATCGCTGTCACCAAGGGTCACGGTTTCTCCGGTGTCACCAGCAGATGGGGAACCAAGAAGCTTCCGAGAAAGACACACAAGGGTCTCCGTAAGGTCGCCTGTATCGGTGCCTGGCATCCATCCCACGTCCAATGGACTGTTGCCCGTGCTGGTCAAGATGGTTACCATCATCGTACCTCATGCAACCACAAGGTCTACCGTATTGGATCTGGTGCTGATGAGGGTAACGCCTCCACTGAATTCGATGTCTCCAAGAAGAAGATCACTCCGTAAGTTTCTCAATTTTGTACTCCTGCAACACCGCTAACAATCCGTAGTATGGGTGGCTTCGTTCGTTACGGTGAGGTCAAGAACGATTTCATCATCGTTAAGGGCTCCATCCCCGGTGTCAAGAAGCGTGTCGTGACTCTCCGCAAGTCCATGTTCGTCCACACCTCAAGAAAGGCATTGGAGAAGGTCGACTTGAAATGGATCGATACCTCCTCAAAGTTCGGTCACGGTGCATACCAAACTCCTCAAGAGAAGCACGCTTTCTTGGGTACGCTCAAGAAGGATATCCAACAAGCCGCATAAATGGATTTGGGTTGCATTTGTTTTCGGGAATTTCAATTTGGTGTCATGGGAAAACTGGGCATCTTGTGCTTTTAGTAGCGCAGACATGGCTCTATACGTAGCTATTCTATGAGAACATGTCGAAATTGCTTCCCATCCTCTTCATAATCGTGATGCGTGACTTTCAAACTTTAAAAATAATATCTTGGTGCGAACTTCCTCAAATTGTTAATCGTGCGCCTCCTCGGTACCGTCGTCATCATTAGCATCCGCAAACAACCTTGCTGCCCCACCATCTCCAAACCCAAGCTTTGATATGGGGGCAATCATCTCTCTCATAGCACTCGCAGTTGACCCTGTCAAAAAGTTCCGCGAGAAGCAAAAAGCAAAGAAACTCTCGAAACAAAGCAACGCGCAACAAGCTCAGCAAGCCTCGCCACCATTCGACCACACGCCATCCGACGTTGCGGGGAGGTTAAGAGTCGAGCATCTAAGTACCTCACCTCCACCAACTACACCAGGCGGTGCTCCAGCTCCAGCTCCAGCGTCAGCTCCATTGCCTGCTACTGCGTGAGCCCTCCTTGTTCATATCTTCAAACAAAGCCTCATTCTGAGCGATCTTACAGCACAACCCCCACCACAACTACGAATAAAGCAAGTGCGCCGGCAGCTGTAAAGAAGGGCAAGATGGCAACAGACGAAGACTACGCAGCCTTTCTGGACAAGGCGAACCAGGACCCGAACGAGGGCATCAGCAAGCCTGCGAGCGAGGGCAAGATGACATTCAAGGCCGTGGATGACAAGAGCGCGGTTCCCAAGGCGCTGCAGAAAGCTACAGAGGATGCGTTCTACGTCAGCGACGCCGACGAGCCGTTCGAGGCGGTTTCGCTGAAGCTGTCGAGCAAAGCCGGCGGGTTACCCGATGAAGGTGCGTGATTCTCCATCTTCGAAGGCTGTGTTGAGCATAAGCTTCCGTGAGGATCTGACTATAGGCGCGGCGTGCTGACTTGTCTTGGGATTAGTTACCTTTGCCGAGCTGGTCGGCCATCCCAATCCCAAGGAGGCAGATGTGTCGATTCAGGATATTGGAGAATGGGATGTGCAAGGGCAGTACAAGGAGATTGTGGAGGCGACAAGGGAGGCTACAAAGGGGAGTGACGTGAGGGTATATCGCATTGGAAGGGGAGGATCGAGGGTGGAGTATTGGGTTGTCGGTGTTGAAGGGGGCAAGCTTCTGGGTGCTAGGGCGCTAGCAATTGAGTCTTGAGGAAATTTGGGACTGGAGAATCGGGAGTTTACATTTTTGGCTTGAGGGCTGAGGATAGCTATGAGAGAATGAATTGATGGATTTATGGTATAAAGGAGAAGTGTTTGAGTATTTGTTGTGATATGCCCTTGACGCAGACCGAGCAATTCATATGCGATACTGCCTAGAAATAGCATACTCCGGAAGGAACGTACTCATTGGGGGATTTTTGGCCCACAGGCAGCTTGCTGTAACTCTCAAAATATCCAGAGTAGATGACTAGGAGATCGTTAATAAGAACTTGAGAAAGGTTTCGGATCTAGTCCTTACGTTCCAATCTACTTCACTTCAACGACCAAAGATCGAATACCCCCTCAAGGCTATTTATCAATAAAGACTAGAAACTCACCCTTAGTACTAGAAGACGTTCATCCTGTTATGGGAAGTTCGCTCATAGAGTGAGGGTTTCAGGGGCATTCAATTGCGCACTTTGCTCTAATATGCACTAAGTCCACATAACGGTTTAATGTCTTTCCTTATATCCAAGCTTACGCTTCAGGGGGATCAATAGAGAAAACAACGTAACCACAGCAGAAAAAGCAGAGACTAGTGGCATTGCCCTAAGCCACCCTTGTAGCAGTTCTTCCCTGAGCATTCGAATATCTCGCAGCGTTTGATGACTGTGATATATTTTACCTGTGAATCTCGTTCTCATATGATAGCGAAACATATAAATAGTAAATATATTGATACTCAACTTCTCGGGATTCAAAATATAAAAGTCTGGTAAAGCTTTACCAGGCTCATGCTATTGTACAAGCCTCCCTGTCAGGAGAAAAACTTCACGTCAAATTGAACATATTCGGGGAAAAGGAGGTTGCATTAGCTCAACCTTATTGAAGATCATTAGCTCGTAAGCTTTATTTGGGAGGTCACGAGTGTTAGCGTTCTATTTGTTCGTCCTTACGACTTTGCGAGGTCTACGGAACTCCTTCAAGTTAGTCAAACATAAAATAGCCCAGAAGGTAAGCAATTCTGGCTTATACGATTGCCCTTACGACGTAGTTGATCGACTAAGTATCGCTAGTTGAATTGGTAGTTTATGGAAGCCTTGAGAAGCATAGAAGCTTAGATCTACTGGGGACGGGTTTTTCAACCCTGTAACTGAGTGCACGGCTGGCTGTGTTCCGACATTCCGGCATTTGATCCCACACAGTATTGTACTAAATTACAGTAATATCCCACAAATGAGTTTGGACGATGTTTGTACCTCATCACGTGGGCCACGATATTCATGCGGTATGAATACTTGGTTGGCTTCTTGTCCAGTCAGATTTGGGAAGAGGGAAGTGTTGCCGCCGAACACTAGTGTTTCCTGTGTTTGGTGTTTGGCTTTGTAACGACTAACAATTAGAACTAGCGAGGCTGGAAATCGTCTGTGGCAAGTCCAAGTTGTCGTAGTCCCTAGTAATTAGTTGTATCAAGAGTTTGAGTGTGTTAGCCATACATCATCAAATGGCCACAGCGGCAGCCCCTGACTAGAAATAAACCGCCACCAACCTAGCGGAACCCCCCATTCGCCTGCTATAAAAATAGATTTCTACAGTAGGACCTGCAGTAAAGCACGATGTAAATACCTAGGTCAGCATAACGTGAAGCCTCAGAGAAAACAATGGGGTTTTCAGTAGTCCTTCCTGGAAGCCTTGTAAAGCTTTGGAAAGGCTTGTAAAGATTTGAAGATCAATCCGTATTGAATTACTCGAATTCTGGATCCCCGGGCCAATATCGGGGAGAGGACGAATCACCAAATATGAAGGAGTAGATCCCCGAGCTAGATGAACGACCCAGTAATAAGATTTTGGCATGCGGGTCTTTTCTCGATTTCCAAACCATCCAGCTGCCATTGCAGTAGTTGCAGTAGGTGCAAGTTGGAAAATGATGATAGCTTCGTCCTGGTGCTGATGACTGCTCATGCTCAGGCTCCGGTCTGGCTCTGCTATTTATGGTCATGGCGATGTTTGACCTTTTGATGCCGTTGCCGGGTACGCTTGACAATCTAATTAGCCGAAGAAGGATGTGAAGCCACGAGAAGTATCTTCGTAAGAGGATGGCCA
>Ga0247808_10001862_pt1 | contig 10246 bp, 6 predicted proteins | sample UWRJL089202R1_FD_179914 | JGI IMG/M metagenome (GOLD analysis project Ga0247808, IMG submission 179914) | Plant litter microbial communities from Arlington Agricultural Research Station in Wisconsin, United States - UWRJ-L089-202R-1 | ecosystem: Environmental > Terrestrial > Plant litter >... | reverse complement strand
CTGGACGAAAGCCTGCCAGAATTCGGGGTTCACGTGGCGGGCGGTGTCGATGCGATAGCCGTCGACGCCATACCGCTCGATCCAGTCGCCATAGACCTGGATGAAGCCATCGACGACACGCGGGTTCTCGGTGAATAGGTCGTCCAGTCCGGAGAAGTCGCCGTCCAGTGCGCTCTGTCCGTACCAGGCGCTGTTGCCCCGGTTGTGGTAGAGCAGGGAGTCGTTCAGCCAGGCGGGAACCTTGACGGTCTCCTCGCCCGCGGGGACGTAGGGGGTGTAGGCGTAGTCCGGTCGAGTCAGGCGGGCGAAGTCGTCGCCGACGCGTGCGTTGAAATCCGGGTTGATCGCCTCGCCTTCCGGACCGCCGCGCCGTTGATATGGATAGTCGCCGGCCCAGCGGTAATCGCAATTGTTCGCGGGGCACTCGCGATAGCGGATCACGTCGGCCGTGTGGTTTATGACGATGTCCAGATAGACCTTCATCCCCTTTGCATGGGCGGCGTCGACCAGGGCGCGAAAGTCGTCGTTGGTCCCGAAATGCGGATCCACGCGGGTGAAGTCAGTGATCCAGTAACCGTGATAGGCGGCGCTCTCGTGCCCGGGCGAGCCTTGAACAGGCTTGTTGACGAAGACCGGCGCGAGCCACAGGGCGGTGGCGCCCAGTCCCTGGATATAGTCGAGACGACCGGCCAGGCCCTTGAGGTCGCCGCCATGATAGAAGCCGCGATCGGCGGGGTCGTAGCCGGTTACGAGGCGATCGCCGGTCATGCCGCCCTTGTCGTTGGTCGCATCGCCGTTGGCGAACCGGTCCGGAAGCAGGAAGTAGACGACCTCGTCCTGGGAAAGGCGGGCGCGGTAATCGCCCGCCGGAACGGTCTGGGCCATCGCGGCGTTCTGGCCGACGACAAGCGTCGCCGCCACGGCGAGCCCGAGGGCCGCGCGCGCTGTCCCCCTCTTGTCGGTGAATCGTCCCATGGTTCCCTCGCGATCGCGGGCGAATGCATTGTCCGCCCGACGTGTTTGCAAGATTTTGCAGGACCGGTCTTCGCTGTCAACCGTTCCTGTGGCTGAGGCGATTCTCGCCGCAAATTCCCATTGTGCAGTGCAATGCGAGCGGATTTCGTCGCATTTTTCATCGAATGAATGCGGGCTTTTATGGGGCGTTCGCATTACGGGCTTGCAAGGTTCGTCATTGTTTGCATATTTTTGCGACGGCTCAGGATCGCATCGCCAAGAACGCGGACGGCCACAGGGAGAGGAAGATGATGACCAACCGCTTCAACACGCGTGCCCGCCTGATGTCGGGTGGAGCCGTCGGCGCCGCGCTGCTAATGGCGTTCGCAGGGGCCGCTCATGCCCAGACCGCGCCGCAACCCGTGCCTGCGCCCGATGGAGATGTCGCCCAGGTCGACGAGATCATCGTCACCGGCATTCGCGCCTCTCTGGCCAGCTCAGTCGGAACCAAGCGCCGGGAAAGCTCGATCGTCGAAGTCGTCACGGCGGAGGACATTGGCAAGCTACCTGACCAATCCATCGCTGAAGCCATCGCCCGTCTGCCGGGCTTGACCGCGCAGCGCCTCGACGGCCGCGCACAGTCCATTTCGGTTCGGGGTCTCGGTCCAGACTTCACCACGGCCCTGCTGAACGGGCGCGAGCAAGTCACCACCGGCGACAACCGCGGCGTCGAGTTCGATCAGTATCCTTCGGAACTGCTGTCCAGCGTCGTGGTCTACAAGACTCCGGACGCCAGGCTGGTGGGGCAGGGCCTCGCCGGGACGGTCGATCTGCGCACCGTCCGTCCGCTGGAATACGGTCGTCGCGCACTGGCGATGAACTATCGCTATGAGTGGAACGACCTGGAGTCGCTGAATGCCGGCGCCGAGGACACTGGCCAACGCTACAGCCTGTCCTACATTGACCAGTTCGCAGACGGCACCATCGGCGTCGCCCTGGGCTACGCCCATATCGAGTCGCCCTATCAGAACGAGCGTTACAACGCCTGGGGCTACGCGACGGTCGATTGCGGCCCCGCCTATATCTGCACTGACCCGGACGGCGCCGGCCCGTTGTCGCCGGTCGCGAATCCAGGCTACGCCACCGCCATCGGCACGCCTGTTCTGGGCGGGGCCAAACCCTATGCCCAGTCTAGCCTGCTCGAACGTGACGGCTATATGGGCGTTCTGCAGTGGACGCCGAACGATCGGTTCAGCAGCACTTTCGACGCCTTCTACTCGGATTTCAGCAACCGTCAGATCCAGCGCGGGATCGAAATTCCCCTGTGGTGGGGCGGCCAGGGCGAAGTTCTGCAGCCCGGCTATACCATCGAGGACGGCATCATCACCGATGCGACCTTCACCAACGTCAAGGGGGTGGTCCGCAACGACTTGAACACCCGCGACGCCAGCACCCTGGCATTGGGCTGGAACACGCGCTTCCAGGTCAATGACATCTGGTCGGTCACGGCGGACCTTAGCCACTCGAAGGTCGAACGCACCGACCAGATCATCGAGTCCTACGCCGGCACCGGCTACAATGCCGCGGGCGCGCGCGACACGATCGGCTACTCGATCGATGACAACGGCGTGGCCTCTTTCGACGTGGGTCTGGACTATACGGACCCGAACCTGTTCTTCCTGACCGACCCGCGCGGATGGGGCGGCTCGCGCATCCAGGCCGGGTATATCGGCTCGCCGACCGTCGAAGACGAACTGAACTCCATCCGCCTGTCTACCAAGGGCGAGATCGACCAGGGTTTCATCAAGTCGGTGGAACTCGGCGTCAACGTCAGCACGCGTGATAAGTCCTTCGTCGCCGATGAATTCTTCCTAGTTCCGGCCAACGGTCAGTCGCAACAGCCGATCCCGACAGCCTGCCTGCTGGAGCCCACCACCATCGGTTACCTCGGCTTCTCGATGATCAGCTACGATCCCGAGTGCGTGATCGCCTCGGGCGCCTATGCGCGAGAACGGAACCTCGCCTTCGACCAGATCTCTAAGAATTGGGAGGTGAATGAGGACATCAACATTCTGTTCTTCCAGACCAACATCGGCGCCGACTTCGGGTCAGTGCAGATGACCGGTAACATCGGCTTCCAGATCCAGGACGTAAAGCAGACCGGCAGAGGTTTCGCCGCCGGCGCCCCGCCTGTCGCCGGTGATCCGGCCTTGCTGACGCCGATCAGCGAGACCGCGGATTACACAGACTTCCTGCCCAGCATGAACCTGACGTTCCAGCTGACCGAGTCCGATGTCCTGCGCTTTGCAGCTGCCAAGGTGGTCGCCCGCCCGCGTCTGGACCAACTGCGCGGAAGCCAGACGGTGACTTTCAATCCGTCGAACCTGACTTCGACCGACATCGATCAAGCTTATTTCGGCGGCAGCGGCGGCAATCCCAACCTGCGTCCCTGGGAAGCCGACGTGTTCGACATCTCGTACGAGCACTATTTCGGTCCGGGCGCCTATGTCTCGCTGGCGGGTTTCTACAAGGACCTGAACACCTACATCTTCAACCAGAATGTGGTCCGCGACTTTTCGGGCTTCACCTACCCCGGCGACGCGCCGACCTCATTCCTCGGGCTCTACAACTCACCCCAGAACGGCGAGGGCGGATCGATCCAGGGGTATGAGGTCGCGGTTTCGCTGCCGCTGGGCGACTTCTGGTCGCCTCTAGAAGGCTTTGGCATCGTGGCCAGCTATTCGGACACGTCCAGCGACATCCAGCCTGAACCAGGCAACCCATCACGGCCGATTGAAGGTCTGTCGGAACAGGTCGCCAACGTCACGGCCTACTATGAGCGCAACGGCTTCCAGGCCCGGGTCAGCAACCGCTTCCGCTCTGAATTCCTGGGTGAGGTGGCCGGCTTCGCCAACAACCGAACCTTCCGGACCGTCGGCGACGAAACCATCATCGATGCCCAGGTCGGCTACGAGTTTCAGTCGGGACCTCTGGAGGGCCTGTCGGTCCTTCTGCAGGGCAACAACCTGACGAATGAGGAATTCAAGACCATCGACGGCGGCAACGATCGTCGGGCCATCGACTATCAGGTCTATGGCTCGACCTACATGTTCGGCGTCAACTACCGCTTCTAGATCAACCCCCGACCCCCTGAAGCCCCGCCGGTTCTCCCCCGGCGGGGCCCTTTTTTTATTCGGCTGTTTCGACAGCCGGGCGATAGGATCAAGGCATGGGCAATCCCGCGATCGGCAAGGTGGTCATCGTCGGCGGCGGAACGGCCGGCTGGATGGCCGCGGCCGCACTGACGCGGGTCTTCGGCGGCCTGTTGAACATCACCCTGGTCGAATCCGAGGAGATCGGCACGGTCGGGGTGGGCGAGGCGACGATCCCCGCCATCCGGCTGTTCAATGGCCTGCTGGGTCTGGACGAGGCCGAATTCCTGCAAAGGACCGAAGGGTCGATCAAGCTGGGCATCCGCTTCGTCGACTGGACCCGCAAGGGACACAGCTATCTGCACGCCTTCGGCGATCCGGGCCTGCCGCTGGGCGGACTGAGCTTTCATCAGTACTGGTTGAGGGCCCGCGATCAGGGCGCGACCGAGGACCTGTGGGCCCATTCATTGAATGCCCGGGCGGCGGTCGAGAACCGGTTCGACAGGCCGGAGATGGTCCAGCCCAACCGCCTCGGTCCGCTGGTCTGGGCCTATCATTTCGACGCTGGCCTCTATGCCCGCTACCTGCGCGAATGGGCCGAGGCGCAGGGCGTGACGCGGGTCGAGGGGCGGATCGTCGATGTCCAGCGGCGCGATCCGGACGGGTTCATCGCCTCGGTGAAGACCGACAAGGGCGCCTTGGTCGAGGGCGATCTGTTCATCGACTGCTCGGGCTTCCGGGGGTTCCTGATCGAGCAGACGCTTCAGACCGGATATGAGGACTGGACCGAATGGTTGCCCTGTGACCGGGCGCTGGCGGTTCCATGCGCATCGGTTCGTCCGCTGACGCCCTGGACGCAGTCGACCGCGCGAGACGCGGGCTGGCAGTGGCGCATCCCGCTGCAGCACCGAACCGGCAACGGCCATGTCTATTCCAGCCGGTTCATCAGCGACGACGAGGCGACGGCGACCCTGATGGCCAATCTGGACGGGGAGGCCCTGGCCGAACCGCGCGCGCTGCGGTTCACGACCGGCAAACGTCGCAAGATGTGGACCCGCAACGTCGTGGCCCTGGGGCTGGCTTCCGGCTTCATGGAGCCGCTGGAATCGACCAGCATCCATCTGGTCCAGGCCGGGCTGGAGAAGCTGATCCGCCTGTTCCCGGACACCGGGTTCGATCCGGCGCTGGCCGCCGCCTTCAACCGCGAGCTGGATGCGGAATACGAGGCGGTGCGCGACTTTCTGGTGTTGCACTATCGGGCGACCGAGCGGACCGACACGGCCTTCTGGCGACATTGCCGGGAGCTGCCGCTGCCGCCGGGGCTGGAGCGCAAGCTGGCGACGTGGCGGGCCAATGCGGTCTTGCCGAACGAGGCCGAAGACCTGTTCAAGCCATCCAGCTGGCTGCAGGTTCTTGAGGGTCAGGGCGTCAGACCCAACGCCCGCCATCGGCTGGCCGACCAGATCGGCGACGCGCAGTTGACGGCCTATCTGTCGGATATCCGCACCCTGGTCGCTCAGGGGGTCGCCCCGATGAGGGACCATGCCGCCTTCCTCGCCAGCCAGCGCAAGGCGCCGGGTTGATGTCAGACCTGACGTCCATCCCTGTCCTGCATGACATGTCCCGCGAGCGGTTCGAGACCGAGGTCGTGCCGGCTGGTCGGCCCGTGGTGCTGAAGGGGCTGGTCGATGGCTGGCCGGCGGTGGCGGCGGGGCGGACATCGCCGGTGGATCTGGCCGCCTATCTGGGCCGCTTCGACAGCGGAAAGCCGGTGAAGGTTTCGGTGGGCGCGTCGGCCATGAAGGGTCGGTTTACCTATGCCGACGACATGAAGCGCTTCAACTATGACCAGCGGGAAATGCCGCTGGCCGAGCTGATCGAGCAATTGCTGACAGGGCAGGGCAATCCCGCGTCGCCCCATCTGTACGCCGGCGCCGTGCCCGAGCCCGTCGTCCTGCCGGGGCTGGCCGGAGACAATCCGATGCCCCTGCTGGAGGCAGGACGCGAGCGGCTGACCTCGCTGTGGATCGGCAACCGGTCGCGGACGGCGGCGCATTGGGACCTGCCGCAGAACCTGGCCTGCGTGGTCGCGGGGCGCAGGCGTTTCACCCTGTTTCCGATCGATCAGGTGGGCAACCTTTACGTCGGCCCCCTGGACTTCACCCCGGCCGGACAGGCGATCAGCCTGGTCGATGTCAGAGATCCGGATTTCGACCGCCATCCGCGTTTCCGCGAAGCCCTGGCGCATGCCGAGGTCGCGGAGCTGGAGCCGGGCGACGCCCTCTACATGCCCAGCCTGTGGTGGCACCACGTCGAGACGCTGGATGATTTCGGGGCGATGGTGAATCTGTGGTGGCGGGACGGCCCCGAGTACATGGCCACGCCGATGCTGACCCTTTTCCACGCCCTGCTGACCATGCGTGACCTGCCGGAAAACGAGCGGGCGTCGTGGCGGGTGCTGTTCGACCACTACATCTTCCAGACCGGCGAGGGCGATCCGATGGCCCATGTACCGGTCGAGGTGCGCGGAGTCTTCGCCCCCATGACCCCCGGGATCATGCAGAGGCTGAAAGCCTTTCTGTCACGACCGCTGCTTCGATAACCGAGACGACCATAGGACGGGCGCGCAGACGCCTGACAAACCGGGAAAGGAACGACCATGATCCGATCGATTCTGGGGGCCTTCGTCGCTCTGATGCTGGCGGGCGCCGCCCATGCGCAGGCCCCGGCGCCGATTGGCGACGCGGCGGCCGATCCGATCTATGCGCCGCGCCCCATGGTCACCCTGACCCATCCGGAGTGGACGCGGAACGCGGTCCTGTACCAGCTGAACACCCGACAGTTCACCCCCGAAGGCACGTTCCGGGCGGCCGAGGCGCAACTGCCCCGGCTGAAGGCGCTGGGCGTCGATGTCATCTGGCTGATGCCCATCCATCCGATCGGCGAGAAGAACCGCAAAGGCACGCTGGGCAGCCCCTATTCCGTGAAGGACTATTACGGGGTGAACCCCGAGTTCGGGACGATGGAGGACCTGAAAGCCTTCGTCGCCGCCGCCCATGCCCAGGACATGAAGGTCATCCTGGACTGGGTCGCCAACCATACCGCCTGGGACAACGCCCTGACCGTCGAGCATCCCGAATGGTACGAGCGCGATCTGGATGGGAACTTCCGGCCGACGCCGTGGTGGGACTGGTCCGACATCATCAACCTGAACTACGCCCACGCCGGTCTGCGCCAGTACATGACCGAGGCCTTGATGTACTGGGTGCGCGAGGCGGATATCGACGGCTATCGCGCCGATGTCGCGGGCTTCGTGCCGCTAGACTTCTGGGAGACGGCCCGCAGGCGGATGGAGACGATCAAGCCGGTCTTCATGCTGGCCGAGTGGGAGATGCGCGACATGCATTACGCGGCCTTCGACGCGACCTATGCGTGGTCGTGGAAGGAGGCGATGTTGAAGATCGCGGACGGCGACGCGGACGCCAATGCGCTGTTCACCTTCTACTCGTGGAACGAGAGCGCCTATCCGCGCGAAGCGATGCGGATGACCTATACGTCCAACCACGACCAGAACGCCTGGGAGGGGACCGAGTACGAAGAGTACGGCCCGGCGCGCGAGGCGGCGATCGTCTTGTCGGTGGTCGGGGAGGGTATCCCCCTGATCTACAACGGTCAGGAGGTCGGCAACCGGCGGCGGCTGGCCTTCTTCGAGAAGGACCCGATCACCTGGCCGGCGGATTACGTCCTGGATGAACAGGGCGAGCTGTATCGGGATCTGTTCGCCCTGAAACACGCCAACCGCGCCCTGTGGAACGGTCAATGGGGCGGGCGGATGCATTCGGTGATCAACACCACGCCAACGAAGGTGCTGAGCTTCTTCCGCGAGAAGGACGGGGACAAGGTCCTGGTGGCCATCAATCTGTCGGGCGAACCCCAGACGGTGACCTTCAGCGGATCGCACCATACGGGCGACTATATCGACATGGCCGGGGGCGCGAGGGTGACGGTTGGAAGAGACGCATCGATGATCCTGGCGCCCTGGGGCTGGCGGGTTCTGTCGCACACCAACGAGTGACGTTCCGCCGGTTCCTGCTGACAAGCGACCTGGAATCGCCATTGTAGGTCCATGGACATCTTGAACCGAACCCCGTGGCCGCCGCCATCGGACGAAGCCTTCGGCGCAGGGCGCACCGAGCGATGTGTCGAAGTCCCGTGGGCGTCCGGCTGGCTGGGCGAGGGGCGGGGACAGCGTATCCTCGATATCGGTTTCGCTTTGTCAGACCTGGACTGGCTGGCGGCCCTGCTAGGCAAGGTGGATCAGGGCGCGTCGGTGACGGCGGTGGACATCATCACGCCCGAACGTGTCGCCACCCGCTATCCCGAGCCCTTGCGCCAGCAGGCCCTGCGGACACCGGTGATCATCGGTGATGTCCGCACCGCGCCGGTTCCGCCAGCTGCGTTCGACGTGGTCACCTGCATCTCGACCATCGAGCATGTCGGGTTCGACGCGAAGGGATCGACGGACAAGTCCGCCTTCGCCCGCTGGTCCAGCGTCGAGGAGACGCCCGACAGCCGGGACCCGGAGGTGACGCGCGACGTCATGGCCGCCTTCGCCCGGGCCTTGAGGCCGGGTGGTCTGGCCCTGATCACCGTACCCATGGGCAAGGGCGGGGCTGTGCCGGTGCAGGACAAGCTGGGCTATTTCACCCGTCAGTTCGAGTACGACGCTCAGTCGTGGCTCGAGATTTCCGAAGCTTCGGGCTTCCGCCTGCTGGAGCAGCGTTTCTTCACGGGACTAGGCGAGGCCGGCTGGCGCGAGGCGAAGTCTCCTGCCCAACTGGCCCATCAGACGGCCTGGCTGACGCCACATGCCACGGGCCTGGCGGTGGCCGCGCTCGAACGTATCGCCGAGTGAGCGCCATGGATTTGCAGGACTTCCTCAGTCGTCGACAGGCTGAACGCGACTGGGCCTTCGCCAATGGATTCAACAACGGTGATCCGGTCACCAACGGAGAGTTCGCCTGTTTGGACATGCTGCTGGAAGGCGCGGGCCGGCTGGTGGACATCGGCGCCAACGAGGGACTGTTCGTCGAGCGGGCCGTGCGCAGCAAGCCGGGCATGGACATCATCGCCTTCGAGCCCAACCCCGCCCATGGCGAGGGGCTGCGGCGATTGCTGGCGCCGGTTGCAGGACGACTGGAAGCGATCGCTCTGGGTGACACGCCCGGTGTGGCGACCCTGCATGTTCACAGCCAGCACCACGCTACGGCCAGCCTGACTGGCCGCCCCCGGATGACCGCGCGGTTCCGGGAGGGAATGACGGAGGTTGAGGTGCCGGTGCGACGGCTGGACGACATGGATCTGGGCGTCTCTCACCCCGGCACGGTCGTCCTGAAGATCGACGCCGAAGGCTATGAGTTTCCGATCCTGCGCGGGGCGACGGCCGTTCTGACCGGCTCCGAAAGCGTCGCCGTGGTGTTCGAATTTTCGTTCGCCTGGCTCGAATCCGGAGAGTCGTTGATCGATTGCTTCAACTTCCTCGATGCGCGCGGGTTCGACTTCTATCGCCTGCTGCCCATCGGGCTTGAGCAGATCCGGTTCTTCTCCAACGGGATGGACCAGAGCCAGTACTGCAACTACGTCGCGTTGAAGAACGTGCCGCTGGACGAAGGGCGGGTTCTGGAGTTGGCCACGCCGCTTGGCGCCACGCGCCTGCACCTGTTCTCCGGCGTCTGACCGTCTGCCTCGCATTGCCAGCAACGTCGTGAGGGGCGACAAGGCGGTATGACGGGGAACGGCGCCAAGACGGTAGTCAAGATCAGCGACGTGGCGCGGGCCGCCGGGGTCTCGCCGATGACCGTGTCGCGGGTGATGAACCACGCCGCCGGGGTCAAGCCGTCCACCCGTGACGCGGTCATGGCCGTGGTGCAAAGGCTGGGCTATTCGCCCAACGCTGCCGCCCGGAATTTGGCCGGGGCCGGGGCCGGGCGGCTGGGCCTGCTGTATTCCAATCCCAGCGCCAGTTATCTCAGCGAGTTCCTGATCGGCGCCCTTGAGGGCGTGCGGCGGTCGGGGGCGCAACTGCTAATCGAGAAATGCGACGACGCCGATCCGGACAGCGAACGGGCGGCGATCGCGCG
>Ga0247808_10001861_pt1 | contig 10250 bp, 11 predicted proteins | sample UWRJL089202R1_FD_179914 | JGI IMG/M metagenome (GOLD analysis project Ga0247808, IMG submission 179914) | Plant litter microbial communities from Arlington Agricultural Research Station in Wisconsin, United States - UWRJ-L089-202R-1 | ecosystem: Environmental > Terrestrial > Plant litter >... | reverse complement strand
TTTATTGAGTAGCTATAAGCAAGGAGAGGCAGTAAAAGTTTCTATCAATTTAAGAGGAAGAGAATGGGTTAATCCACAAGGAGAAACCAGATATTTCAATAGTATTCAAGGTTGGAGAATTGAAAGATTAGCTCCAGAAGGTCCTGGACAAACACCTCCAATGCCAGCAGCAGAAGCTTTTGCTCCGGCAACAAACTTAAACGAAGACGAACCAGACGATTTACCATTCTAAAAGTTTAAATTTCGAAAAATAAATTCCAAATTCCAATTCATAAAATATGCAATTGGGGTTTGGAATTTTGTTTTTGTGTTTAAGATTAAGTGACTTTTACGGAAATAAAAAGATTGTGGCTGCTTGGTTTAAAATTTAAAAATTGATTTGCTAAAAAATGTATTACGTATTCACAGATTTATACTTTCCTCCAGTTTCAGAATCCGATGAAGAAGGCATCATTGCTGTAGGCGGTGATTTAAGTTCAGAACGATTGAAACTGGCTTATAATAGCGGAATATTTCCTTGGTTCAATCCCGGAGAACCTATTTTATGGTGGTCACCTGATCCAAGAATGGTTCTGTTTTTAGACGAATTGATTGTGTCTAAAAGTATGCGTAATATCTTGAATAGGAATAAGTTTAAAATTACATTCAATCAAAATTTCAAAGATGTAATTTCGAATTGCCAGAATATAAAACGTGATGGTCAAAGCGGAACCTGGATTTCAAACGATATGATCGATGCTTATTGCAGATTAAACGAACAGGGAATTGCAAAATCTGTTGAGGTTTGGCAGGATGAGGTTTTAGTAGGTGGTTTGTACGGAATAGATTTGGGACATGTTTTTTGTGGAGAAAGTATGTTTTCTAAAGTATCAAATGCTTCAAAAGCAGCTTTTATAACATTGGTACGTTACTTAGAAGAAAATAATTATAAACTTTTAGATTGTCAGGTTTATAATCCCCATTTAGAAAGTTTAGGCTGTCGTGAAATTGATCGTGAAGCTTTTATATCCATTTTAAAAAGTTAGTAAGAATGAGCATAATTCATGTTGTAAAAGAAATTTACATTTATCCAATAAAAAGCTTAGCAGGAATTAGCTGTCAGCAAGCAAATGCCGAAGAAATGGGATTTGAAAACGATCGACGATGGATGTTGATTGATGCCGAGAATCAATTAATAACACAAAGAGAACATCGAATTTTAAGTCAGTTTTATCCACAAATTTCAGATGGAAAAATCAATATTGCTTTTAACGATCAAACGCATGAGTTTTCTATTGCTGAAAATTTAAATAATCCAATACAAGCCAATGTCTGGGATGATAAAAGTGAAGTAGTTGAAGTAAATGAGTCAACTTCAAAATGGTTTAGTGAACAATTAGGTTTTGAATGTAAATTGGTTAAAATCATTAAATCGGGAGATCGTAAACACGAAAGTTCCAGGCTTAAAGAAACATTCAATGTAAGTCTTGCAGATGGTTATCCGTATTTAATGATAGGAAGCCAAAGTTTAGATTTTCTAAATGAAAAATTAGCAGATAAAATTACCATTTTAAGATTTCGCCCAAATATTGTAATCGGCACACAAACAGCTCATGAAGAGGATGATTTTACAACTTTTAAAATAGGAGAAGTACAATTCAAAAATGTAAAACCTTGCGGAAGATGTATTATGGTCAATAATGATCCTGAAAATGGTAAATTAAAAAAAGAACCTCTCAAAACTTTAAGCACCTACAGAGTAGTGAATAATTCTGTTTTATTTGGAACTAATATTGTGAGCTTAAATTCAGGAATAATTCGTGTTGGTGACGAAGTTGTATTCTAAAAATTTAGTTTAGTGTAATTCCAATTCATTGTATTAAAAAGAATTAATTCGTTTTTTAAAGTAGGCAATTCCAGAATTAATTTTAGTGTTTCATGCGCCATCATCGTACCAATGATTCCAGGTAATGAACCTAAAACACCATTTAAACTACAATTAGGAACATCTTTTGGATCTGGCATTTCCGGAAATAAGTCACGAAGATTTTTGCTTCCATTGTGATTAAAAACGGCAATTTGTCCTTCAAAATTTAAAATACTTCCATAAACTAAAGGCTTCTTTAACGCCACGCAAGTATCATTAACCAGATAACGGGTAACAAAATTATCAGAGCCATCTACAATAATATCGTAGTGCTGAATAATTTTTGAGGCATTTTCTGGGGTTAGTCTTTCTGCAATTGCCTTTACTTCAATAAGTGGATTTAGTTTTGAAATTACTTCTTTGGCAACAACAGCTTTCAATTGACCAATTTCATTTTCAGTATATAAAATCTGCCTGTGTAAATTATGAATTTCGATAGTGTCAAAATCTATTATGGTTATAAAACCCACACCTGCAGTCGAAATATATTGCAAAATCGGACAGCCCAAACCTCCGGCACCAATGACCAGTACTTTTGCTTTTTTTAGTTTTTCCTGACCTGCATCACCAATTTCAGGCAGAATAGTTTGTCGGTTGTAACGCAGAAATTCTTGTATAACACTCATAGCTTAAATTTTAGATTTTAGATTTTAGATTGTGCTTTTTTGAACTTATATTCAAAAATAAAATGCTTTACTTTAAGACTTTTGACTTTCGACTTTATGACTATACATTTTGTCCCAGTCTTTCCAAACGGGTTCGTATCCTGATTTTGTGATAATTTCAGCTATTTCTTGTACAGAACGTTCATCGCTGATTTCGAATTGCTCTAAAGATTGCGGATCAACAACATAACCACCAGGATTTGTTTTAGATCCTGCGCTCATACTCGTTACGCCAATCGGAATTATATTGTTTCGAAACTTCTCATTTTCTCTGGTAGAAATCGAAATTTCCAAATCTTCATTCCATAAGCGATAGGCACAGATAAGCTGTGTTAAATCCTTATCGTCCATGATAAAGTTGGGTTCTATGATGCCTTCTGCTGGTCGAAGCCTCGGGAAAGAAACGGAATATTTTGTTTTCCAATATTTCTTTTGAAGATAATCGAGGTGTAAAGCATTAAAAAAACTATCAGTTCGCCAGTCTTCTAACCCCAATAAAACCCCTAATCCTATTTTATGAATTCCTGCAGTTCCAATTCGGTCAGGTGTTTCCAGTCTGAAATCAAAATTCGACTTTTTACCCTTCGTATGATATTTTTTATAAACTTCCTGATGATAGGTTTCCTGATAAACCAATACGGCATAAACTCCCTCTTCGTTTAAACGTTCGTATTCTTCTGTAGACAGAGGCTGAACTTCAACAGAAATAATAGAAAAGTCTTTTTTGATTAAAGCGATCGCGTTAAGAAAATAATTGATGTTTACCGTATAATTAGCTTCTCCGGTAACCAATAAAGCATGATCAAAACCAAGATTTTTTAAAGCTTCTGCTTCAAGTTTGATTTCGGTATCGGAAAGGGTTTTTCGTTTGATTTTATTATCTAAACTAAAACCACAGTAGGTACAGATATTTTGACATTCATTACTTAGGTAAAGCGGCGCATACATTTGAATTGTTTTGCCGAAACGTTTTTTGGTAATCTGATGGCATTCCTGTGCCATTTGCTCTAAATAATTTTGGGCAACAGGCGAAATTAGAACTAAAAAATCATCCAAATCACGTTTGGTTTTAGCCAAAGAGCGTTCGACATCTTTAGTTGTAGTCTGATAGATTTTAGCTTGAATGGTATCCCAATCATATTTTTCAAAAACAGATTTGAATGTTTTCATTGATTTTTTGCAATTAGTTCAATTATTCATATAAAAAAGAAGTCAAAGGACTCGACGCAATCGCATGATTGTGTTGTGAAGCGATTTTAGCTTCAAAAGCTTTTCTGCCGGCAATAACAGCTTCTTTAAAAGCTTCTGCCATCAGTTTAGGATTTCCGGCTACAGCAATTGCGGTGTTTACTAATACAGCATCAGCACCAATTTCCATAGCTTTTGCTGCATCAGACGGAGCTCCAATTCCAGCATCTACAATAACCGGAACCTTACTTTGTTCGATGATAATCTCCAGAAAATCTATTGTTTTTAAACCTTTATTGGTGCCAATTGGCGAACCCAATGGCATCACAGCTGTTGTTCCTGCATCTTCGAGATGTTTGCATAAAACAGGATCGGCATGAATATACGGCAGGACAAAAAAGCCTAGTTTTGCCAATTCTTCCGTAGCTCTCAAAGTTTCGATAGCATCCGGCATAAGGTACTTTGGATCAGGGTGAATTTCAAGTTTTAACCAATTTGTTTCCAGAGCTTCTCGCGCCAATTGTGCCGCAAAGACAGCTTCTTTAGCATTTCTGGCACCAGAAGTATTAGGTAGTAAGTGAATTCCGGGATGTTTTAAATGTGCTAAAATAGCATCCGTTTCTGTTTCTAGATCAATGCGTTTTAGTGCTACTGTGACCAATTCGCTTTCAGAAGCCAAAATAGCTTCTTCCATTTCGCGGTTGGAGCCAAATTTTCCGGTTCCTAAAAATAGGCGTGAGGTTAAGTTTTTATCTCCAATTTTAAACAATGATGTTTGCATATAGCTTTTCGTTTAATTGTTCAATTAATGTTTCTTTTTTGTCACTTTTTGTGATTAGTGCAGAAATGGCAATGCCATGAATTCCAGTTTCCATTAACGGACTTACGTCATTGATTGTAATACCACCAATGGCATAAACGGGAATTTCAATTTTCTTTTTTTTAAGTTCCTGCAAAATTTTAAAATATCCTGATAAACCCAGAATTGGACTTAGTTTTTCTTTGGTATCTGTGAACCTAAAAGGACCTAAACCAATGTAATCACAACCATTTTTGACATGACTTGTAATATCATCAATTGTGTTTGCAGTACCTCCAATAATTTTTTTCTCTCCTAATATTGCTCTGGCTTCCTCAATTTTCATATCAGTAAGACCTAAATGAATGCCATCTGCCATAAATTGTTGTACTAGATTTATATCGTCATTGACAATGAAAGTTGCGTGGTATTCTTTGCATAGAGGTTTTACTGCTTCGGCAAGTAAAGCGGCATCTTTTTGAGTTTGATTTTTAAAACGCATTTGTACCCAATTGCATCCAGCATCTAAAGCCTGTTGAATGTTTTGCAATTGCTCATTGACTGTATTTCCTTGTGAAATGTATTGTAGTTTAGGGTACATAGTGATATCCAATTAAGGTTGATGATGAACTAAGGTATTTTTCGATGTACACTTTTGCATTTCTACAGGCTGTTTCAAGATCCTGATCTAAAGCTAAATTTGCTGTAATGGCTGATGAAAGCACACAGCCGGAGCCGTGTTTTTCAAAACATTCCATGTAAGATGGAAATAAGTCTAAATTTTTATTTTTGATATACAAGCGATCAACCCCAATTGTATTAGGATGATGTCCGCCTTTGAGTAAAATTGCGGGTGCGATTTTTGTCTTTAAAGTATCGTCATCTAGTGCAAAATCGGGAAATAATAGTTTCATTTCATTATAGTTTGGTGTAATCAGATCGATTTTTGAAAGTGCTGTATTTAAAGCAGAATTTTCATTTTTGACTTTCATAAATTCAAAACGGCTAGTTGATTTGAGTACTGGGTCCCAAACAATTTTTGTCGTTGGAGAAAGTAACCTGATCACAGACAGAACTTTATTTAAGAAATTTAAATCAGGCACAATTCCAATTTTTACAGCTTTGATTTGATATTGTTCAAATAATTTTTTAATGGAACGAATTACAAAATTTAAGTCAGCCCATTGAATTTCAAAAAAAGCATTTTCAGTTTGAATAGTGTTTGCAGTCATAATCGCAAAACCATTAAGCTGAAGCTGTTCAAATGTTTTAGTATCTGCTAAAATACCCGCACCTCCTGTAGGATCAAGTCCGGCTATGCTAAGTACGAATGGACGATTTTCTGACATGATTTAAATTTTTTTAAAGGATTATCATTATTCCAAACAGCGCCAAGCAAGGCAACATCATCAAAACCCTTTTTCAGTGTAGCTTCAATATTTTCAGTATCAATTCCACCTAAAGCAACAATTTTTGTCATTGTATTTGTTCTAAAACGTAAAGATTCAAAATGATCTTCTGTGGGGAAATAATCTTTCTTGGAAATGCTTTTAAAAACAGGGCTTATAAAGGCGTAATCATAATTTTCTAACGTATTAAAATCTTCAATACAATGCGTTGATGTTGATTTACACCTGCAAGGTTTTGAAAACTTTGCAGGAAGATCAAATGCAATTTTTCTTTCACTTTCTGAAAAATGAAGCTTCGTAATACCAAAATCTTCCGCCAATTCATGATGGGTATGCAAAACCAGATTAGCTCTAAATTTTAGTTGTATCTTATGAATAAACTGAGCCATTTCTATGGCTGAAAATCCAGGTTTCCGAATATGAAGCAAAGACAATCCTTCCTCAAGTAAAGAATCAATAATGGTGCTTTCATTGACAACGGTATCTGGATTGGTGATTACGATCATCTTTTTGAATTATGAGTTGTGAATTTTAACTTATGAATTAGTTAGCAAACGATCCTAAAATTAGCGGCAATAATACTTTTAATAATCGCAAAGAAATAACCACCGCACAACTCACAATTTATAATTCATAATTCATAATTTTTCATCGGCTTAAATATAAATCTCCTTTCCTTGTTCGATAAACTCTTCTGATTTTTCCTGCATGCCTTTTTCGGCTGCGGCAACATCTCTAATTTCCTGTGATATTTTCATAGAGCAGAATTTTGGCCCGCACATTGAGCAGAAATGAGCAACTTTGGCACCATCTGCTGGGAGTGTTTCATCGTGAAACTCTCTTGCGGTATCAGGATCTAAGGATAAGTTAAATTGATCTTCCCAGCGGAATTCAAATCGGGCTTTACTTAAGGCATTGTCGCGGTATTGTGCTCCCGGATGACCTTTGGCTAAATCAGCAGCGTGAGCCGAGATTTTATACGTAATCACCCCATCTTTTACATCCTTTTTATTGGGTAAACCGAGATGTTCTTTTGGCGTTACATAACACAACATGGCACAGCCGTACCAGCCAATCATTGCTGCTCCAATTGCTGATGTAATGTGATCGTAACCTGGTGCAATATCAGTTGTTAATGGTCCAAGAGTGTAAAATGGAGCTTCATTGCAATGTTCTAATTGTTTGTCCATATTCTCTTTTATCATGTGCATTGGAACGTGACCGGGACCTTCGATGAAAACCTGTACATCATGTTTCCAGGCAATTTTGGTTAATTCGCCCAATGTTTCCAGTTCTGCAAACTGAGCAGCATCATTAGCATCAGCAATAGATCCCGGACGCAAACCATCGCCCAGTGAAAATGCGACATCGTACTGTTTCATGATTTCGCAGATTTCCTCGAAGTGTGTGTAGAGAAAATTTTCTTTGTGATGAAACAAACACCATTTCGCCATAATCGATCCGCCTCGAGAAACAATTCCGGTAACACGATCTGCAGTTAAATGAATATAACGTAATAAAACTCCGGCATGAATGGTGAAGTACGAAACACCTTGTTCGGCCTGCTCGATTAAGGTATCGCGGAAGACCTCCCAAGTTAAATCTTCAGCAATTCCTTTTACTTTTTCAAGTGCCTGATAAATTGGAACTGTGCCTATTGGAACAGGAGAATTGCGAATAATCCATTCGCGGGTCTCATGAATGTTTTTTCCGGTAGATAAGTCCATAATCGTGTCAGCTCCCCAGCGACAAGCCCACACGGCTTTTTCTACTTCTTCTTCAATACTCGATGTTACGGCGCTGTTGCCAATATTAGCATTTATTTTTACCAGAAAATTACGCCCCACAATCATAGGTTCACTTTCCGGATGGTTGATGTTGTTGGGAATTATAGCCCTGCCGCAAGCCACTTCACTTCGAACAAATTCGGGAGTTATTTTGCTTTTTGGTGTGTTCGCACCAAAGCTGTGACCATCATGTTGACAACGCATTGCTTTGGTTTGCTCATTTAAAAGCTCTATACGTTGATTTTCGCGAATTGCAATGTATTCCATTTCAGGAGTAATGATTCCTTGTTTTGCGTAATATAATTGCGTGACGTTAGCACCTTTTTTAGCCCTTTTAGGTTGGTGCAGATATTCAAAACGAAGGTGATCCAAAGATTCGTCTTTAAGCCTGATCTGACCATAATCAGAGGTGATTTCGTTTAGAATTTCGACATCATTGCGGTTCAGAATCCATTGCTCACGCAAGCGGGGAAGCCCTTTTCGAATGTTTATTTCGATGTCAGGATCTGTATATGCGCCAGAAGTGTCGTAAATGGTTACAGGTGGATTTTTTTCGATACCGCCATTAGAAAGTTTAGTGTCGCTAAGTATGACTTCGCGCATTGCCACTTTTATGGGATGAATTTGACCGTCGATGTATATTTTTTTTGAATTGGGAAATGGGGTTCTGGAAATTTGTTCTTCGTTAGTCATAGCTTGTGAATTGTAAATTGTGAATTGTAAAATGGTTTTCTGTAGAGACGCACTGCTGTGCGTCTTTTTCAAGTGAATTTGTTTTTCTGCTAGGGATAGTAGAGGAAAGCCCGTAAAGAAGGAAACCGTAAAAAATAAGGATTAGGAAAGCGACCAGCGGAAGCTTTACTAAGACTATATTTTTTTGTTGACGACTGCGGACTTGAAACGGATAGCCTGTTTAAGCAGCCATATTACCCGCCTTGTGTAGCTGAAATGATTAGAATTTCGTCAGTTTCGTGTACGAGATGTTGGTTCCAGTTTATTTTTGGAACAATGGTATTGTTAATGGCAACGGCAATTCCGTTTTGTTTGTGTGGAATTTCGAGATCGAGCAATGATTGAACGCTTAGCGAGTCAACATTGAATTCTTTGATTTGTTGGTTGATTTTTAGCTCCATTCCTTTTTGAATTAGTATAGTTATACTTTAGGAATGGCTACAATTACGCATAGAAATGCGCGCAGAAGTCATCTTACTTTTCCCTACGCTAGTATGAACTAGATCAGGTTCAGAGGGTAAAATCTCAGCCTACTTTTTTAGTAGACACCCCTAAAGTGTGATGCAAATGTAATGATTTTTGTTTAAAAGTTTAAAAAAGTTTCAGTTTTCAGATTTTCTTGTATAAAGGAGGGGCATTTACGATCTTAAACCAGAAAGTTCAGACCTGAAACAATAAATAAAAAGTTATTCATTTCTCGTCCAGCAATCTTCGACATGATCGTTGACCATTCCGGTGGCTTGCATATTGGCGTAGATTACAGTTGAGCCAACAAATTTAAAACCTCGTTTTTTTAGATCTTTGCTAATTTCGTCAGACAGAGGTGTAGTTGCCGGAACGTCTTTTAGTGTTTTCGGGTTGTTATTTATTGGTATGCCATTGGTAAATTTCCAGATGTAATCAGAGAAGGTACCAAATTCGTCTTGTATTTTCATAAAAGCCTGCGCATTTGAAACAGCTGCACGAATTTTAAGCTTATTGCGGATAATTCCTGTGTCTTGTAGCAGTGATTCGATTTTTTCTTCTGTGTAAAGCGCTATTTTTTTATAATCGAAATGATCAAAAGCAGCTCTGAAATTTTCTCTTTTATTTAAAATAGTAATCCAGCTTAATCCCGCCTGAAAAGTTTCGAGAATTAAAAATTCAAATAGCGAAGCATCGTCGTATACCGGTACGCCCCATTCTTCGTCATGGTATTTTTTATATAAATCGCTGGCAGAGCACCAGCCACATCGTATTGGTTCCATTTTTTATTTCAAATGTAAAAAAAAACCTCAAACTGTGGAAGTTTGAGGTTTTAAGAAAATTTATTATCTTAATTATTTTCTTTTGTAAAGACCGATTGCAGAAACTGTAATTCCACTTTCTGAATAAGTTTCTTTCAATTTTAATGTGCTTCCGCTTAATTCTATAATTTCTTGAGCATCGTCACTTTCTGTATTTCCTTCGTATGTTAAAGTTAATTTGTTACCATCTTTAACATATTTTCCTTTTTCAGTATAAGGAGTACATTTGTTATCCTCAAATTCTGAATATGTATCTGTAAATGTTCCGTCTGCAGCATACTCGAAAGTTGAAATTGCACAGCCACCTTCATTTTCGATTGGACCATAAACTTCTTTTCCATTTACAATTGTTCCAACTTGTGAAAGTTCCCACTTTCCAACGATTGATGCATCATCATCATCACTACTACAGCTTGTTACTGCTAAACCTAATGTCAATACTGACACAAAAAGAATGCTTAATTTTTTCATTTGGGTT
>Ga0247808_10001860_pt1 | contig 10253 bp, 11 predicted proteins | sample UWRJL089202R1_FD_179914 | JGI IMG/M metagenome (GOLD analysis project Ga0247808, IMG submission 179914) | Plant litter microbial communities from Arlington Agricultural Research Station in Wisconsin, United States - UWRJ-L089-202R-1 | ecosystem: Environmental > Terrestrial > Plant litter >... | reverse complement strand
CACAGCCCATCGTCGGAATTGCTCATTTGTAACTGACACACCCACTCTTACCAACGCTTTATCAGCGCTACTGGCAGAAACCCCATCAGGAGCTGCAAGCTGGATGCTCTTCAGCTCATTATTAGGATCAATACTCTCTGGCAAAATGCTCATGGGGTCTGGAAGTTTGTTGACTTCCTCGAGGTTCAATAGCGACACTAAGATCTGTTTGTCTTCTGAGAAAGAAGAGCTCCACGAGTGACGATAGCCGGAACAGCGGACTCGGTACTCGTTCTCTTTAGCCCACTTAACTAGATTTTGCAAACCGAGAACAGTCTTGGGGACAAATGTCCACCGCGGTGTGTTAAAAACACTTTGTCCCCAATTTTCAAACTTTTTATCGTGGTGAACCTGAATTGTCAGCTAAGCAATCTAAACGCAAAGAACAGAGACATAATCCTGGAGCGTAAAAATTGAGAATAGTGCATTACTAACCTCCATGATCTTAGTTTTCTCCTTGTTCTCGAAGATGCGCGGGGCTTCAAAGTCAGCTGGAATTCGTTCTCCTTTGGCTTCTTTGATTCCATTGGTCCCGTTGGTGTGCTTAGTATCATGATCATGGTGGAAAAAATGCTCCACTTTCTCAACGAAGTCCCTGATCTCCTGAAAATGATGTTTCACAGGAGGACTAGCTGGTAGAACAAAATCTTCACCGTGATGGCCAGATGCCATAACCGGGCCTTCATTCCCACCGGCCATGAATGCCTTCATCTGCCTCTTCATTCCTTCATCCAGCTGCTCAAAAGCATCTTTGAAAACAGGTGTATGTTCAAACACTTTAAGGAAACCTCTCAAATGGTCTTCGGGCTCAACGCTTTTATTCCGGATAGACCAAAGATGTTCTCTAAGAAGAGGGATCTTGACGTTGGGAAATTCATTCTGAAGGACATGGATGTGATCAATTATCTCTCCGAGGATGAAGTGTGAAGTTAAGTTTTCCTTGGGAGGCTCAGGGAGCCCCTCGAGAAGCTTGGAGAGCTTAGTTTCCATTGTGACTTGCTAGCTAGGCGAGGCCAGATGCTATTGTCAGGGGTAATAAGTGAGAAAAGCGCGTAACCGAATTGAAATTGGGAGTGTTTGGAAGCACAATTCAAAGATGTAATTGGATCCGAAAGAAAAGAAAGATTCGATTTATAGACGGAAATGAGACACATTTACATGCAAATGACGGTGGAAGGCATCGCCCGGATAAGGCTATCAATTTGCGGCTGGGGCAGCATGCTGACCTTCCTGGTATTCAGCTCTTAGCCAGGTCTTCAATGCACGCGACCTGACGTGAGAAAGAGGAGGTGTTCGGACGATTGTCGGTTCTTGTCTCTATCACTATCGGTGTCATTGCAGAAATGCTATTGGACACTGATGTTGCTCAGCTTCGTATGTAGAATGTTCTCACGGTCTGTACGTCAGGCTGTATACGCCTTGTGGAACACAAAGCCATTGGCATAATTCAACCGAGGTTTATTGTAGCCTAACGAGGATCTGATCAAGTGTAAGAGTCGGCGAAAGTTTGAGAGAACTCGGAAATGTTGTTTTGTGTTACTGTGGATTCCCACGAATAATTCCCATTTAGCGAAGCTGTGTACGTTCCCATTCAGTTCCCGACCACATCATCGTCTATTAAAGAGAAGCCTGGAAGACACTGTTAACGTGTTTTGAAAGTGCAAGCAGAGTTGCAGTAAATTAGAGGTTTAATATGAATCACCTCTTTCCCATTACCCAGGTTGTTGACTTACAAAGTGTAAGCAATCAATCGCCAGACGATAGCTAAGCTGCTGACTTGGGTCATGAAGTGGCTTTCTCAAAGCCACCACTCGGCGGTAAACCCGTGCCCAAATTACGACATATACGACAACGTGATTAGCCTTCTTTCCAGGCACCATCCCATACCAACGAAACGTGGTGATAACGCCAAGTAAGAAAAGATGGTAAGCGGGAAGTAGGCAAATAGATGGGTATGGGTATCTTATCATATTGTCTATAAATTTTATAGCTGCAAAATCTCCGAAAATCTCCATCGCAAAACCCCCTGCATATCGCATTTTGATCAATTCAGCTTCATCTCTGCTTGATAATCTCCGTCAAAAAATCCTCACTATAGATTGGTTAGTATTGTATTGTAAAATATTGTTGGTAAATAGGAATGCATCTTACAATGATAAAGTAATGAACCCATCTCTATCATCATCATACTTCTTGAACACGTCCGTCATTCTCTTCAGGCTTATACAGCTTTGTACGAAGAGATCAAAACTGATAGCTCCCTCGGACCTTTTATCGAAGTTCTTGAATAGCGTTTCGACAAACTGTGGGCTCAACCGATATCCGAAAGCAACCAATGCATTTTTGTATTCATTCAGGCTGATGTTTCCACTGTGGTCGGCATCGAAACGATCAAAGAGATTTCGCCATGCGGCAAGGAAGCCCCAAAGTCCGCAAAACTCCTCGAACCCAATAGAGCCTGAGCGGTCGCTGTCGAACATTCGAATCATCATACGAACAGTGTGAGGATCGAAAGATGACCAGTCGCCGTTCACCAGCGCTGCACCGAGCTCTCGTTCTGTAAGCTGTCCGCTACCTAGACAGTCTTTAGTAAATTTCTTGAATGTGTGTCGCTCAACCTCATACCGTCTTTGTCAACCGCTTTGAATAATGGCCAGAGAGTAGGATCGGCTCCATTTGGTGGAGCGGGTGATGGAGGAGGTCTCGAGATCGCTTGTTGCGGAGGTCTATTTTGCGAAGGAGGTGGTCTTCCATAGCTTGACGGTGGTGGAGATCCTACACCATGACCTGGAGGGGAAGAGCCAGGTTTGTTATAACCGTAGTTTGCGGGAGGTTGCATCTGTGGTGACAGTCTGCTTCCTCCGTGAGGATCGTAGTTCCCTGGTAGCGGTGGAGCAGGTTTATTGGCGTATTGTTGGTTATGCAAAGCTTGCTGAGCTTGGGAGTGATGTTGTTGGCCTTGAGAGGGTCGTGGGTGGTTTTGTTGGCTTAGGCCAGGTGATGGCCCTGGTGACGTCTTGCCTCCTTTCTGTGCTTCTGATCAGTGCTATCCCATGGCATTAATGCGAAGTATAACGTGAATCATACCCTTTCTGGCTCTGCGAAACTGCAAGTTGTCAGCTTTTGTTGCCCTATAAGCTAAACAAACTAGAATGAGGGGGTACCACGTACGCAGGCAGGGAATCTGGGTTAAATGTGCGGTTATACGCCATGACCGGTGAGTTGCTTGTATCTTACAGCACGGAGAGAGAGAAGAGGATTCTGCGCTCCTTTATGTTGTCGGTTGTAAAAGTTGATACCAAGAGAGTTTACAGCGTCAAGCCTACTTTCGGCACAGGTACCCAGATGGATTGAGGGTCTCAAGGCTGTGCAGGTAGGAATTCATGCAAAGGAGGTTTCTCCTACTTATTGCAAAGTACAGGATTTTCGCTATCAGAGTCTGACTGTATCAATAAGTAAATTACTGCTAATAAGCTTTGCACTCATGGATTTTGGTAGTATGTACAAGAGGCTATAACTTGTGTCGGTCTGAGAGATTCATGCCAAGACAAGGAGGGGCAAGGTTTCGACTCGAGACTCTTGATGCCCGAAAAGTGACGATTAATTACTAAAGTAAACAATAAATTTGAACGCGTGTACACACATCATACCTAAACATGGCCGGCACTTCATCAGTAGACCTAGGCTCTGAATTCTGGATATTTGGTTATGGGTATGCTGCAGTTCCTCTGGTCTCTGTACACGCACCTGCTAATATACTCCTAGGAGTCTTATATGGAAACCTCCACCACATTTTGGTGTGTAGTCAAATACACATCTTGCCACGGCTATCAACTGAGTAAACTTTAAAAACTAGACCGGCGTGTACCAGGTTATGTTACGGGATATGTAAGGAGGTTTTGGCAGGTTCGTGAAAACTTTCCGTTCAGACATGCAACAATGGCTTATATCTGAACACAGGCTAGGTACATACACCTCCAAACCTGCAGCGTGCTTCGCTAACAGGATCTAGCGAAGACCATCGAGGAACCCCAGAAGCTCCAGGGCGTGTGGTTACTCTGATTGAGCGTTCGTTTTGGGAGACACTGAAAGACCCCCATCCAACCGGTTCCGATAAAGTTTGGGGAACCGCATATCGTATCGAGGCCACCAAGGTGCAGGAAGTTCGAGAGTACCTCGATATCCGAGAGATCAACGGTTACACTATTCATTATACGCCATTCCATCCCGCTGATGGTTCTGCGGATATTAAAACTCTGGTCTACATTGGTACACCAGATAACGAGCAATTTATGGGCCCTCAGGATCCTCAGGCTCTAGCGGAACATATTTACAAAAGTGTTGGCCCAAGTGGGCTCAACAAAGATTATCTTCTGAGCTTGGAATCAGCGTTAGACAGTCTGAGTCCCGAGAGTGGCGATGGACATATCACCGATTTGGCAAATAGGATAAGAGCTACAGCTGAATCAGGCATGGATCGGAAACAAGGCGAGGTAATACGGAATGAGCTTAGAAATACTAGTAGCAAGGATGAGCAAGAGGAGCTGGAGAAGTAGATTTGGGAAAGCACTGCGTTTCATTTCTCCTCGAAATTATTGGCATAACTAGAACTGCGGAAAATGCAGTCCACATAGACCTTGATCAAAGTGATCTTGGTAGAAATCAGATGCCCAGCGATGATATGTGACGACTCTGTTTAACCGTGAACAAGCAAACAGGTAAAGGAAACCCCTGAACTCCTCTCAACGCTAACCCAAGGTCAAAACCGCATCAATAGACCACGAGGCTAACCCAAGAATACCACCCAAGGGACGATATTCTAAAGTTTTACCACACAATTAACTTTCGCTGCCAAAACCAAGGCTTAACTTTTTTGTCTTAGTTCCGTACGAACACTCGAGAGATCATAGAGACGTTCACTAGTCACCGCGAACCTACTGCCAACGACCACCTCCCTAATGGGTTGTTAGATTGTGTCTAGAATACCGCTGTACGGAGAGACTTACCTGCTGTTGGTCGCCACCTTGGTAACCACCTGATTTATCTGATGGTCAGTAAAGGACCGGTCAATGGATTCCATGTTTTCAATGCTCACCTCCGCCATATCCTCCTCCACCACCTTGGTATCCACCACCGTTTCCTCCAGAGTATCCACCACCGCCACCGCCTGATTGGTAACCACCACCACCACCACCGTAGCTGGAAATTTGGTTAGCTATTGAATTAGAACAGGTGAAGGGTAAAACTCACCCTCCCTCACGGCCACCACCGTAACCACCACCGCCACCACCACGTCCACCTCCGAAACTAGAAAGGCTGTCAGTACTAGCTTTGGAATAGATACGGATCTACGAACCCTCCGCCTCCACGTCCACCGCTGAATCCACCACCGCCACCACCAGATCCGCGCTCTGATGCTTTATCAACTCGGATAGTGCGACCATCGAATCTACATCAAATTAGACAATCGCCGACACGAAAGCAGCTTAAGTACATACTCGATGTTGTTCATAGCGGCAATGGCTGCATCGGCATCGGCATCTTGGGTGTAACGAACGAATCCGAAACCACGGCTACGACCGGTGTCGCGGTCCTTGACGACGACCTTTGAACAGATTAGAAGATGCTCGTGTTAGTGAGACTTTGCTTTGAACTTACAGCCTCCTCGACAGCTCCGAACTCCTCGAACTTCTGTCGGAGTGCGTTCTCATCCGTGTGCCATGCAAGGCCTCTGAAATAGTATTAGTCGATGTGTCATGTACAGAAAATTCTCCATCGCGAGGGTGAAGATCAACTTACCCGATAAATAGCTTGGACATCTTTGGGGGATGTTTTGTTGGGTAATCTGGCTGAAAGTCTCAATGTCCGCGCGCAATCACACAAAAGAGCGCACCATGGCGTTGGTGAGGTATGGACGGAAACGGAGGGAACGCGGAACACGCAAAGAAAGATACATCGTGGGAAACAGGACTCCAATGAGCAAAGAGGGAGGGAATGTGTGCTATGATACGATATGACGTGTGAAGGCGATCGTGAGATCGAGGAAGGTGACAAGGTCAGCGAGGCAAGCAAGAGAACACGAACTTGAGATTTGTTTGTTGTTGTTTGTTGGGTACGAGTAAGGCTGTTGGGTGGTTAGGAATCTGATCCAGGGCAGGTGGGAAGGAGTATACGAACTTGACTTTAATTGAGAGAAAGGACGAAAGTTTGCGAAGAAGTTTTCACAAATGGATGTGGATGGGTGAGGGGTGGGAGGAGAGGTAGGAAGAAGAGGGGCATCAAGATAGTAAGGGTCAGAGAAAGCTTGCGGCTTAGCGGGGTATCGTGATAGGCCGACCCCTGTCAACGTGGAGGCGAATTGATCAATGTACGCCTGGATGGGGAATGGCGCCTTGCAGGCTTGCTACTTGCTACTTTGCATCCTTTTGCTTTTACCGTTCGACCCATTGTGCGCCTGGGAGCTGGTGGAATAAGCGGGGACTGGGCCAGTCGGAGCGCGAGTGTGGGATGGTGAAGGTGACGGGTGGTGTGTGGTGCATATGGGTGTGCGTGTGGAGGAGGAGGAGGGGACCAGGGTGCGTCGAACACGGGCATATGGCTATGGCCAGAGGACAGTCGTGGTGGAGGTGGATGTGGACATGGACGAAGAAGGTTCAAGATACCAACCAGCCAGGCGCGCACCGGTGCAAAGAAGGTTCCAACGCTTGCTGTGGCAGTCGGTCAGCAATCGTTCCGGCTGCTGAGGAGCAATGCACGGCGAGCGCGTCCACGCCGAGGAGAAGACGAGCTGGAGGTCTAATCTCAAATCGCATCTCACTCACTGCGAACAAATACTAGGTGAGGACCCAGACGCAGAAATCGATAACTTAGGGCACATGCACTAGGCCAACCTGATGATTTCTACGTGCAGGCATCCTAGAGCAGGCCTGCGAGCTCATATGGCATCATCACCAACTTTAAAAAGGCAACGTTTCCGCCAATACCAGATATATTTTCCAAAGAAAGATATTATCTCTCTCCTCCTGTCTGGCTACACTACCAAGTCTAGCTCTATCCGAAGGATATTGATACAGTTTGTGGCCTCCATCTCACTACCAATGAACTCAAATATCCCGCCATTGCGATATGGTGTTGTGCCACACTACAGGCATTCGAACTGAAGAGAACAAATTTCAAGATCCAAGCACACTCGGGTCACAAATGCCCATCAAGGTCCAATCGATAGGTCGATGGGTGGAGTCCTTGGGGTGCAGAACCTCCTGTGGTTGCATCTGTTCTTCGGTGTGCCTTTGTTGGGTTGGTGCGCATTTAGAGCTGATACGTCGAGTAACGACTTGCCTAATCTACATACTCACCGGCTGGTCTGGAGGATGTGATAAAAACGTCCGCTATACTTCTGAACAGTTCGATGTCTGCGGCCATTCATAGTTGTTTTATGCCTGTATGTGATACTGGTATTGGTATTGCACAAGCTCTCTTGTGTAGTATGGATGATATACTACGAAGCCTGTCGCATTCGGAAAACTCAGGTAACGAAGCGCGATCAATATTGTCTATCCAAGTATGTTCTATGCCAGGAAGAATTGTGATTTAGTGAAGGAGTCTGGTAGATGGCCAGGATTCTCTGCTCTGCCCCTGTACGTTTCGAAAATCGCTCCTTTTGGCATGGCCTGTCTTTTCCTTTCCCTCAACAGCCATGTATCGCTCGTGTCAAGAAAACGGGTCCATAATTGATATTTTGGTAACACTTCATTCATCACACTTCAACCATCACATCTTAGCTACTCGACCACCAAAAACCACGATGTGGTTTTACGTGACGCACGCTACGGTCAAAACTTACTGCCTTGTCTCTTTTCAGATAGGCGCAGAGAACACAGCAGCCACAGCTGAGCAATGCACAATTGTAGATTCTTCTCATTGCTTTCTGTGGGTATGAATAAGAGACTCCGTCTCTCAGACCACAAATACCCTGCACTTGGGAATTTTTCCCATACTAAGGTTGCTTATCTCGTTACACAATTCGGAATATTCCACGCAGCTGCGTTGCAGCTTGCACTGTGAATTATCAACGCCTCGATCGGCTGCATTAAGTTGTTTATCATGTGACGTTCTGTAGCTATTGCTGAAAGATGTTCGAACCTGGATCAATGCAGAGTACCTGATTTTCCAGCTCTGTGGAGAAAGGGGATGAACCTGAATTTGCATCTGCATCATGTAGGTTGGCGGCCGTAAGGCTGAACCACACCGCTCTTCTGCGTCTTACCACATTTCAGCACTTCTAGTACTTCTAGTACTTATGGACTCATCTTATATACTAGTTATTGTCCCCTGGAGTTGTACTTGATTCCTTTGATTAGATACGGCCCAAGTCTGGTTTTGGTCAAGGGATAATCAATTCCGTTATGAGTATCGTGAAAAGATGCATTGGTTTGAAACTACTTATCGTGCACGGCGTCTTACAAGAAATACTCCCAAGTGAGAGGCGTCTAAAATATTCTTCCAGGTAGACTTTTACTCTTCAATCCTTCATGGATGGCATATAGGTGGTTTCTTGATGGCATAGAAGGTCAAGTAGTCCAAGCCAATCGCTCTTTCCAGTTATGTTGCGCAGAATAATCCTTAGGAGATATCACCCCACAAGAAATGGGACCAATATCATTGCTTTACATTCCCAGTCCTGAAATCTTTCCCCTTGATCGTTGCTTGAGTTCCTCCGTTTTCACACTAATCGAATTCCTCCAATACCATGGAGCATCGCAAATCACACAAGATAGAGCATTTCAAAAAGAGAGACCAAGCCGAATATCATTCCAAACATAACCGTCCAAGAAAACCAAGAGAACATCGAAAAGACCAATATGTCTCTCGAGGTGTAAAAAGTCACAGATCTGGCGGACTAGAAATTGAAAGCCATGAAGTGCCAGAGTTGGATGGAGATGGGAGTTATGTTCGTAATTGGATTGCCCGAATGCACAAAGAGAGCGAAGCAGGAATTCAGAACCTGCGAGCAATTGAAACGCCATTTGGTGAGCCCCAACAATCTGCTGTGAAGGATGCTACTGATCTGACACGTTCACGAGCTTAGGCCAGCAAAACGTCAGATGGAAAACGCAGCAAGATATGAAAGTTGTCGGACGTGGTGATATCCTTGTGGAAAATTTACCTACTAGGAGAAAGCGCAAGCGCAACTTTTCATCAGATAGCTCTTTTCTAGAGCTTGCTGAGCCAGTCACTAATTTACAAATGCCAATTCCAGAAAAAGATCGAAACTTCGCCCAAAAGGAGAAACAGCCTATGTTTCCGCTTCGCAGAAACAGGAAAGCAGAGTCAGTGGCTGATAAATCGTCAGAACAATATGCGTATCGCCAGGAGTCTTTTGAGAGACAGCCACGGCATAAGACTCGAGAAGATCTGTATGACCATAAGAAGCAAGAGAAATGTGATAGGCAAGCGGAGGTGAAGCGTACCAGAAAGAAACGAGAGAAGAGAGGTGACAAAAAAAGAGCTGCAAGGAAGGCAGGAGAGGATTTGATGCACAAATTTTCCTCGAAAAACGTTGACCAAGAGCGTTTAACGGTAGGTTGTATCTTATTTACTGAGTACTGCTATCTGATCAATCTAGTTGCGCCCTTCCCATGGCCCTGGAATATTTCTCAACGGCCGTGCATCGTTGCCAGCTAAACACCGTGGTTGTAAGCGTGTTTTGCAAAAGACATTATTATGTGCTAATGTAAACAGTACCTGACCTAACCTTCTCGGAAATGGACTTCCTCCAGCACTTGACGCAGCCCAGAGCTGGTGCTAAATCGGCAGTGAGAGCTGGACTATTCGCTAGTGAAAAAGATAGACGTAAAACTTTACGGTTGAGTGAGGAAATGTCTACGTTCTTTAAGCCGGCTCAGAACCTGCCAGAGAGAAGACCGGACTCTCGTGATGAAAGATCAATTAGCTACTATAGTAACACAACTCCACCTCACAAACAAAATGTAGGACTGAATGACATGGAAATATCTCGGAGACTCTCATATCACCTAGATATCCCTCGAGACGAATATATTGGATATGATCAACAGGCGCCAATCCTGAGTCAGCATTCGAGGCATAGTCAAAACCTGACATCTATGAATGAATTCGGTAATGCTACCGATACCAAAAGCTTGTGGTCAGGTAAGGCGACAACTCGCGTCACCTGGTCAGAAACTCAAGTATCC
>Ga0247808_10001857_pt1 | contig 10256 bp, 3 predicted proteins | sample UWRJL089202R1_FD_179914 | JGI IMG/M metagenome (GOLD analysis project Ga0247808, IMG submission 179914) | Plant litter microbial communities from Arlington Agricultural Research Station in Wisconsin, United States - UWRJ-L089-202R-1 | ecosystem: Environmental > Terrestrial > Plant litter >... | reverse complement strand
ATGGTGAGCACACTGAGCCCGGTCACACGGAGCAGGTCGGGCACGGCGTCGGGATCGCACACGACAGCGACCACCTCGACGCCCGACGGGAACTGGGTCGACGCCGCTCGAAGGTCGCTCGCCGTCGTCGTCGAGCCGCAGACCAGGAAAGCGACGGAGACACCGGCAATCTGCGAACCGGCAACGCGCGCGATATCGATGATCGAGAGCGCGGCCTCAGCGCGATCGACAAGTGCCAGGTCGTCGAGTAACCGGGCGCGAGTCACCGTCGAGAGGCGCGAGATCGCGAAGACCTTGCGTTTGGCGAAGTCGGGGGTCTTCTCGCTCACCACGACAGCGACATCGCGGGTGTCGCGGATCGCCCGTGCACCGAGGGAGCCCGCGACACTCACCGCCATCTCGAATTCCTCGTCGCTCGCGTAATCGGCTTCGGCGAGACTGAGAGCGACGACCAGTTGGCTCCGCCGGGTCTCCTCGAACTGGCGCACCATGTAGGTGCCCGTCTTGGCGGTCGACTTCCAGTGGATGTTGCGGCGCTCGTCACCGGCCGCGTACTCGCGCAGTGCGTGGAACGAGATGTCGCTCGACGTCAGGTCGCGCGTGGTGTTGCCCTCGAGGTCGCGCACGAACCCGGTGCTCATGCTCGGGATCGCGATCGTGCGCGGATGCACGAAGAGTTCGGCGGAGCCGGTCCACACGAGTTCGCGACGTACGAGCCCGAGCGGATCCGCTCGCACGGTCCTCGCCGGCCCGACAGCCACGACACCGCGACGCGAGGTGGGTACCGCGAACTCGCGACTCGTCGCCGAATCGCGTGCGATTCCCGGAAGAACGAGTTCGGCGAGGCCCGCACCCACCGGCACCTCCACCGTGACGCCGAGTGTCCGACGACGCGTCGGGTTGCTCACGACGACAGTGCCGATCGCCGTCTCGCCGACGACCACCCTATTGTGCGGAACCGAGAGGGTGATCGCGATGTCGTTGCGGCCGACGAGGTAGATCACGGCGACGAGCACGAGCACGACCGACGCCCAGGCCGCCACGACGAACTCGACCCAGTTGAACGAGTAGCCGAGTCCGAGCCCGATCGGGATGAAGACGAGCACTGCCCAGCCGACGGGAGTGATGACGGCTGCCGCGCGAGCGACCCAGTCTAAGACGACGGCGCGGAGCGCGCGCAGGATCCGCGCGCCGGTGACTACGGCATCCGCCGCCACGCCCTCCCGGTTGCCGACGAGGCGCGTACGGGAGTTGGTGAGGCCGGCGCTGGCCGTCTGGTAGTGGGTGTCGCCGCGGCGCGTGTCTCCACGACGCGTGTCACCCCGGCGCGTGTCGACACGGAGGGTATCGGCGCGCCGCTCTGGCCGAGGGGTCACACGGCTTGCCTATCACTCGGCGGTGGCGTCTCCATGAGCACCTGGCTCATGATCCCCGAGGTGGTCACTCCGTCGAACTCGGCCTCCGGATCGAGCATGAGGCGATGTCCGAGCACGGGCTCGGCGAGAGCCTTGATGTCGTCGGGCACGACGTAGTGGCGCCCTGCGGCAGCGGCGAGGGTCTTCGCGGTACGCACGAGCGCGAGGGCACCGCGAACGCTCGCTCCCAGTCGCACCTCGGTAGCCGACCGCGTCGCGTCGACGAGGCGCGACACATAGTCGTTGATCGTCGGGTCGACGTGCACAGTGCGTGCGAGCCGGGTCATCTCGATGATGACCTCGGCCGAGGCGATCGCCGGAACGAGTGTCTCGTGCGCCTTCGTGCCCGCGCCATCGAGAATGCGCATCGTCGAGGCGTGATCGGGATAGCCGATCGAGGTCTTCATGAGGAAGCGATCGAGCTGAGCCTCGGGAAGACGGTAGGTTCCCGCCTGTTCGATCGGGTTCTGGGTGGCGATGACCATGAACGGCGACCCCACGTCATGGGTGACACCGTCGACGGTGACGCGGCCCTCCTCCATGACCTCGAGCAGGGCGGCCTGGGTCTTCGGCGACGCACGATTGATCTCATCGGCGAGCACGATATTGGCGAAGATCGGTCCGGGGTGGAACTCGAAGACGCCCGCCTTCTGGTCGTAGATACTGACACCCGTGATGTCGCCGGGCAGCAGGTCGGGCGTGAACTGCACGCGGTTACTTGACCCCGCGACGCTCTGGGCCATCGCCCGCGCGAGCGAGGTCTTGCCGGTACCGGGATAGTCCTCGAGAAGCAGGTGCCCGTCACTCAGCAGCGCAGTGAAGCTCAGGCGCACGACAAACGTCTTTCCGAGTAGCACGGTCTCGACGTTCGCCACCAGCTTGTCGAACGTCGCAGCGAACCAGGTCGCCTGCTCGGGTGTCATGCTCACGCGTGGTGCTCCTATGGGGTGGGTGGTGAGCAGGTCTGCTCCCCGAAGTCCTGGTCCTGTCGCGCGGGGTCGCTTCCGACCGTCACGCTCGCCTTGATGCGCACTCCGATTGCTTCCGACGGTACAGGGTCAGACTCGGTGTACGTGTACCCCGACCAGGCATACGTCGGCGGGTCGAGAGGATCGAGCAACGGAAGGGGCAGGTGATACGAGATCGTGTACGTCACGGTGACCGCTCCCTGGTTGAGCGGCGGCGCGACGAGGGGCGGTGACACACCGTCGGCGACGCAGCTGAGCACACCGGCGCGAACGTTGACGGGGGTTGCCACCGCGGGGTCAGACTCGGGGCCGCAGTAGTCCGAACTCGCGTCACGGCAGGCCCGGAACGTCGCCGTCGTCGCATTTCCGTAGCGACTCGCATCTCCGCTCGACGTGAGCCAATCACCGTTGCCGACCGGTGCCCACGTGCCCGAGTTGAGCCGGTACTCGAAGCGGAACGCGATACCGGATGCCGCGAGATCCGTCACCCGCAGGTCGTACTGTCCCGTGCCGCTGTACTCGACCGTCAGGGTCGCGGTGGCCTTGCCGGGAGGTCGCTTGCTCTCCACGGCACCCGTCGCCGCCGCTGTGCAGTAGATGCCGTTGTCGGTGTACACGAAGTAGGTGTACGTCTCGCCGTCAGTGGCCGCGAGGTCGATCCAGCCGCTCGTGACGCTGTCGGCGGAGACCTGATTGGGCTTGCCCGGACCGGTCGCGCAGTCGGGCGGCCCGCCGGCACCCGTCACGCGCCCGATCGAGTAGGTGACTCCGCCTGCGCCGTTGGCGTTGCTGTCGCCCCAGGTGACCCTGATCTCGCCGTTCGTCGTGTCGCTGTTTATCGTCGCCTTCGGCCCCGACTTCGGCACTGACGGAGGCCCGACGGTTCTCACCGTCGTCGAGGTGCGTCGCCAGTCGGCGTCACTCCCCACCTGCGCACTGTTGCGTGCGAACACCGTAACCGTGTAGCTGGCGTCGTTCGAGAGGTTTCCGCCCGCGGTCGTAGTGAACGGTGAGGTTGCAGAGGCCGAGTAGTTGACGCCCGGCCCTGTCACCAGCACCGTGTAGCCAACGACGGGTGTTCCCGGATCCGGGTTGGGCACGGTCGGCCAGGTGATCGTGATCGACTTACCGTTCGGGGCTACCGACGCCGCCGAGGGAGTCGCCGACACGGACGTGGGGGCGGCGGGCCGGTAGTCGACCGTGTAGACATCGCTCGGGGCGCTCGGCTCAGAGTCGCCGATGCCGTTGGACGCTACGACAGAGAACCGGTAGTCAGCACCGACAGTGAGCCCGGTCAGCGAACAGATGAGGGTCGTGCCACAGTCCTGCTCGTAGTTGCCGTGGCTCGTGCTGACGATCGTGTAGCCCTCGATCGGGGAGTTGTTCTGCTGCGGCGGGGTGATGCGCAGCTTGAGCTCGCCGGCAACGAACTCGTCGGACTGGCGCACGGGCGGAGCCGGGGTGGCCGGCACATCCTGAACCGAGATCCGCACCGTGCCGAACGTGTAGCGGCTCGGGTCGTCCGTCGCGTCGGCGACCTGGTACTGCAGGTTCGTGTCGGTGGGCTCGGCGTCGGCGGCGACCGTCACAGTCAGCCTGCTCTCGTCGCGGCTCGGAGTGACAGTGACACCTGCGGGCAGGTCGTTGCCACCGATGCCGGTGATCGCCACGACCCGCAACGGAACATCGGGGAACGGGTTCGTCGACTCGTCGTTCTCGAGCACCTCGACGACCGTCGTCTCCCCGCGTTCCGTGACCACCGAGTCGGGGGCGGGGCGCGCAAGCGGCTTCGTCGATGAGACCACCCCGAGCTCGATGCGACCGGACTGCCCGGTTGCCGCGTCATCCGCCACAGACAGGGTGATGGACGCGGATGACCCGACAGCAGCATCCTCGTCGGCGCTGATCGAGAGCACCTGCCCGCTGAGCTGGTAGCTGAATCCCGCGGGCGGCGGCGGAACCACCGTGTAGCGCAGCTCGTCGGAGTCCTCCGGGTGCGGGTAGTCGGTGAGGCGTACGAGGTTGACCTGCTTCTGCTCACCCGGTTCGAACGAGAGGTCGGCTCCCACGAACACGGGGGGCTGGTTTTCGCGCTGGTTGACGGTGATCGGCAGCACGAGAACAGCGGTTCTGCCCTGCGGGTCGGTGGGCGTGGTGCCGTCGGTGACCTCGAAGGAGATGGACGCCGGTCCGCTGTAGTTGTCGGCCGACACGAAGCGCAGGGTGTCGGCATCGACGACCAGCGGCTGTCCGTTCGAGTGGGTCGCCTGCACGGTGCTTGAATCTGTCAGTTGTACACGCTTGCCGCCGACGGCGATCACGTAGTCGTTGATGTCGATGACGAGCGGCGCCCCCGAGTCGACGGTGATGGCGGGTGCTGAGGTATTCAGCTGCGGAAGCGCGTCGCTGAAGCCTGGGACCCAGATGAATGCGTATGAGCGGATGGTGGGATCGTTGGGATGCGCGACGGCGAACGGGATGATGCGACCCGTCTCACCGATCGTCACGCGGATGCGCTTGTCGGCGATCACCTGTGCGGCCGATCCATAGCCAGGCAGGACGCTGAGATCGAGCGAACGCGACTCGCCGTCGGCGAAGAACACGTTCTGCAGCACGTCGACGTCGACCGTGGTGCGATCGAGGATGTCGGTGAGGGTGAGCACGGTGTCGTTGGCGTCTGGATACGACAGTGGCGCGTCCGAGGTGACGTTCACCGTGACGAACGCCCTGCTGGTTCCACCGAACTCGTTCTCGATCTCGTACTGGACGCTGTAGGTGCCTTCCTCGCTCGGAGGGGTGATGGTCACGATCTGGGCGTTCTCGACGATCGCGGTGGTCTGCGTGTCTGTTGGGGTTGCGCTCATAACGGACAGGGAGCTGCCGTCAGGATCCGTGTCGTTGGCGAGCACGCGTACCGAGACCGTGATGCCGGGTCGCGCGCTGACGTCATCGGCTGTGGCGACCGGATCTCTCGCGCCGGTCAACCGCGCCGTGATGCCGATGCGCACGGTACCCGACGCCCGGGCTCCGAGCGCGTCGACGACGGTGTACGTAAAACTGTCGGTGCCCGCGGAGTACCCGCCGGCCTCGTACTCGATGTAGTTCGCCCCGACAGCCGAGACGGCTCCCTTCTGTGGGTTCGTCTCCTGGCCGAGCAACGTCACCGAGTCCCCGTCGGGGTCGATGCCGGTCAACGGGATGTCCACACGCACCGTCTGTCCGGCGATCACCCTCCCGGTCACGGTCTTCGCCACGGGAGCATTGTTGGTTTCCGGATTCGGTTCCCTGACCTCGATGCGCACTTGCGCCTGCGCCGTCTGCAGATCAGGTCCGGAGATCTCGTATACGGCGGAGAAATTACCGGGGTGATCCGGTGCGAGATAGCGCAGCACGCCGCCCGAGACGAACAGCAGGCCGGAATCAGTGGCGACATTCTCGACGAGTCGTGGTTCGAGGGTGATCTCGAGACCATCGGGCTGTTCGTCGTTGGCGAGCACGTCGATGACGATGGCATCGCCGACCCGGGCCGTCGCCGAGTCGTCGCGTGCGACGGGAGGCTGCACGGGGTTGGGAAGCGGAATCTCGATGACCGTGATGGAGCCCTCAGCCTGCGACAGCCCATTGGTGACTGTGTAGCCGAACGTCACGGGGCCATCGAGCAGGGCGACGAGGGTGACTCGCACCGACTCCTGGTCGACGATCTCGGCCTGCACGCCCGAGCCGTCCGGGATCCCGGATGTTCCGGTGACCAGCAGCACGCCACCCGCAGGGTCGATGTCCGTCTCGGCGATATTCACCGTGGCATCGCTCAGGGTGTACACGAAGGCCGTCTTCGGAACGGTGATCGGCGTCGAGTTCACGTCGGGCGGCGCCTGCACGTCGACGCGCACGGTGCCGGTCACCGTCGAGTCGTCGTCGGTCACGACGTAGTCGAGATAGTGGGTGCGTACCTGGTCACTCTGGAACCGGAACGTTCCCGACTCGTAGCTCGGCGTGATCGTCACCCCGGCTCGTGGCGGCACAGCATTGAGGCTGATGTCGCCGCTACCTCCTCGCACATGATCGAGGGGGGCGATCGAGATCTCCTGGCCCGCATACGCGAGAACCACGAACGGGTCGGCGATGAGCGGCACCTTGCCGTTACCTGCGACCGTGACCGAGAGCGAGCCACTGCCCTCCGCGTAGCCATCCGACACGACGAGCGGGATCGCCACGACGCCGGCCGTCGTCGAATCGGCCGAGTAGACCACCACACCGTCAGGGCCGGAGGTCACGGCATCCGGGGCAGCGACCGAGGCCGAGGCGAGGTAGAACGGATCACCGTCCGGGTCCACCCAGTCGCCGAGAACCTGCGTCGAGTCCTGTGTGCCCGCCTCGACCGTGGTGCGGGTCGTGCGCACCTGCCGGGGCGCTGAGTTCTCGGTGGCGTCGCCGCGCACTGTGACGACTGCGGTCGCCGTGGCAGTTCCGCCGCGCCCGTCGCTGATCGTGTACTCAAGTGCGACAGTGCCGACCGTTGAGTCGGCGAGCGTGAGCTGTACCTGTTGCCGCTCGTTGATCAGGTCGACCTGCCCGATCGACTCGTCGATGCTTCCGACGCTGTCGATCACGAGAACATCGCCGTTGGGGTCGTAGTCGTTGAGCAGCACGGGAAGCGTCGATGCCCTCCCCGGGCGGGCACCGAACTCATCGTCGATCGCGACGGGAGGCTTCTGCTCCTTCTCGACGATCGTCTCGCTCGTGTCGTCGTTCTCCTCAACCGGGGCGTCTTCCCGATCATCGGTGATGAGTTCGGCCCAGTTGTCGATCATTTGGCCATCGCGCTGCACCGCCCACGATGTGCCGTTCGCCGCGTCGTTGAGCACGACACGCGTTCCGTTGGCCTGAAACCCGAGCTGCGAACCCGTTGCGACCGAAATGGGAAGGATGACTCCGCCGTCTCTCCCGCATTGCCGCCACGTTGAACCGCCGCTCCAGGCCGCGTAGACGCAGTCCTCCGTGACGAGTGGTGGTGCCGGCTGCCCGACGCTGCCGCTGGTGAGGAGCACCGGGGCGCCGCCGCCGAACGGCACCGAGATGAGCCCGCCCGGATACCCGATCAACACAGCCGATCCGCGAGAGCTCGCCTGCTGCAGCGAAAGAGGCTGGCCCGAGCGCACAACCCCGGAGAGATCGGTGACGGTTCCGTTGACCTCGAGCCTCAGGTTCGCCGAATCGAGCACCGCCCACCGCCCGTTCACCGAGGTGATGCTGAACACTCCCCCGTCGGTCGCGAGGTCGCTCGTCGAGGTGGCACCGACAGCGCCAACGCCGGAGAGCACGTCGACCGCGGTCACCCGGCTGGTGTCGCGCGAGTAGCCGAACAGTTTGCCCGCGTCATCGACGCTCACGATCGTGCCCGCGCCGAGGTTGAGCGAGGCCGGATCCTCCGCGTCGAAGGTGCTGAACGAATCGAACGGCATCACCCACAACTCGCCGGTGCCTTCCGAGTACACGACGACATTCGCTCCGGCGAGAAACAGGCGCGGCTCCTGGGGCGGCAGCGGCACCGTCTTCTCGATCTGCGATGTGGCCGGGTCGATGACGTCTGCACGGGCGTCAGCGAGGTCGATGGCGATCACCCTGCCGCCCTGCTGCACGACCTGTGTCTGCGTGCCGTCGACGGCGACGACGCTATTGAGCGCGGCGATCTCGGTGTTCGCGCGGCCCACGAACTTGAGTTCGTTGTTCGCCACCCACACAGCCGCATCGCCGAGGTCGAGTCGCTGCGCCGTATAGCCGCCCGACACGAACGCGGCGACGGCGATGAGCGCCGCGACGACAGCGCCGCTGACGGTGGTCACCGCCAACGAGGTGTGGCCGCGCAGCCATGCCCTCATGTCAGTCGCCAGGTCATCCGGCGACGTCCACGCATTTCTCGTTGCTCGGATCGCCAAGCTTTCCCGACCGGATGACGGTCACCGTGATGCACACGCGGTCGCCCGCAGCAGCGTCGAGCGCGAACACCGTCTGGGATTGGTTGCTCTGGGCACCATCGCTCGTCATGATCTGGTAGCTGTCGCCCTCGATGAGCCCTGGGTCGTGCCACGAGAACTCCACACGGTTGTCGGTCGTATCTGCAGCGATGTCCGTGACGACGGGAACCGTGTCCGACGAGGATTTCAACAGCACGAGGGTTGCCGTCGCACCGAGCGCGATCACCAACACCGCGCACGCGACGAGGGTCCAGGCCAGCACCTGCATGCCGCGGCCCGCGGCCGGCACATCCGTCGCGCTGCTGCGCGTGGTCGGCCCGCGTCGTCCCGATCGGGACTGCTTCGAGCCCGCCGTGATGGCGACGGATGCCACGGCCCCGCGCCGACGCCGACGCCCGCCCGCCCGGGCAGCATCCGGTAGCGTGGCGGCGGCCCCGCGAATGCGCGTCTTCTCCTCCAGGTCGGCGACGGTCGCGAGCGCCCAGTCGTCCATGGCTACCTCGACTGGCGTCTGCGCGAAGCCCAGCTCAGCTTCGACGGCCTGTAGTTCACGCACGAATTCGAGTGCGCTGGCCTGGCGCTCGGCCGGCTTGCGCGACATCGAGCGCAGCAGTACGCGCTCGAGGCTCCTGGGAACGTCGTCACGACCGATCGGCTGTGGCTTTGCGCGGTTGATCCGGCTGATGAGGTCGCTCGAGCGGTTCAGGTCGCCCGGTACCTCGAACGGCGAGCGTCCCGCCACGAGCGAGTACACGGTGGCGCCCAGCGACCAGATCTCGGAGGGAATCGACCCGGCCGTCTCGTCCATGAGCACCTCGGGCGCCGACCACGGGATCGACATGCCGACGGCCTCCTGGTTGTTCGACTCGGAGAGGGTCGAGGCGATACCGAAGTCGCTGAGCACGGGGTGACCGTAGGCCGTCATCAGAATGTTCGAGGGCTTGATGTCGCGGTGCAGCACGCCTGCCCGGTGGGCCGTCTCGATGGCGCTGCCGATCTTCACGGCGATGCGCAGCACCTCGGCGATCGGCAGGGGCTCTGATCGGTAGCGCGCACTGAGCGACGATGAGCAGAGCTCCATCACCAGGTAGGGGCGACCATCGGATGACACGGAGGCCTGGTACACCGTCAGGATCGACGGGTGCGCACTCAATTGCGCCATCAGGTTCGCCTCGGCCTGGAACATCTGGCGCACCTGGTCGTTCACCACCTCGCTCAGCATGACCTTCACGGCCACCTGGCGGCGCGGCATGTTCTGCTCGTAGAGGAAGACGTCGGCGAAGCCGCCCGAGCCCAGCACGTGAACGTAGGAGAAACCGGGGAGGGCAGGCGGCTGCGATGGCAGGCGTCTAGCCATGAACGTCACCCCTCCCCTTCTGTGCGGACCGTCCCGCCGTGCTCGGTTGGACAGTAGACAGGTTCGCCTATTCTAAGTAACGCTCCTGATCGGCACTATCGCGTGCCGTACCGCGCGTCCGGGGCGGTATCATCCATGTCCGCAGCGTTCGGCCCCTCGATGACCTCGATGACGATGACCGTGACGTTGTCGCGACCGCCTGCCGCAAGAGCAGCATCCACCAGCGCGTTCGCTGTCTGGTTCGGCGACAGCGCCGCCGATAAGTGCAACCTCACGCGATCGTCGCGCAGTTCACCGGTCAGGCCATCAGAACAGATCAGCAGCCGGAGACCTGTGCGCACTGGAATAAGGGTGTAGTCGGGGATGGGGCTGTGCTCGAATCCCACGGCGCGCGTGATGATGTTCCCCTCGGGGTGCTGGTATGCCTGTGCCTTGGTCAGCAACCCGGAATCGACAAGCTCCTGGACGAGGGAGTGGTCGGTGGTCACCTGTGTCAGCTCGTTGCCTTCGAAGCGGTAGACGCGGCTGTCGCCGATGTTGA
>Ga0247808_10001856_pt1 | contig 10257 bp, 12 predicted proteins | sample UWRJL089202R1_FD_179914 | JGI IMG/M metagenome (GOLD analysis project Ga0247808, IMG submission 179914) | Plant litter microbial communities from Arlington Agricultural Research Station in Wisconsin, United States - UWRJ-L089-202R-1 | ecosystem: Environmental > Terrestrial > Plant litter >... | reverse complement strand
TCACCCGCGTCACGCTCCCCGGCTCGATCTACCTCGGCCTGATCGCGCTCATCCCGCTGATCGCGCTCGCCCTGGTGGGCGCCAACCAGAACTTCCCGTTCGGCGGCGCCAGCATCCTGATCATCGTCGGCGTCGGCCTCGAGACGGTCAAGCAGATCGACTCGCAGCTGCAGCAGCGCCACTACGAAGGGCTGCTGCGTTGATGCGGCTCCTGATCGTCGGCCCTCCCGGCGCAGGCAAGGGCACGCAGGCCGTGCGCCTCGCCGGGACCTACGGGATCCCGGCCATCGCGACGGGCGACATCTTCCGCGCCAACATCAAGAACGAGACGCCGCTCGGCGTGCAGGTGAAGGCGATCATCGACGCGGGGGACTACGTCTCCGACGAGCTGACCAACGCGCTGGTGAAGAGCCGGCTCGAAGAGGCGGACGCCCTGGAGGGCTTCCTCCTCGACGGCTACCCGCGCACCCTCGACCAGGTCGCCTACCTCGACGAGCTGCTGGCAGGCAAGGGACAGGCGCTCGACGCCGTCATCCAGCTGGTCGCCGATCAGGACGAGGTGGTGGCCCGCCTGCGTAACCGCGCGATCGAGCAGGGCCGCACCGACGACACCGAGGACGCGATCCGCCACCGCCAGCAGGTCTACTCCCGCGAGACCACCCCGTTGATCGCTGTCTACCGCGAGCGTGGGGTTCTGGTGGAGGTCGACGGGCTCGGCGAGATCGACGAGGTCGCCGCACGTATCGCATCCGCTCTGTCCGCCCGCGGCATCGCAGAGATCTCCGCCTGAGAGTGCGCGCCTAACGTGGCCCGCCGCCCCTCCATCTACAAGACGGCCGCCGAGCTCAGGCTCATGGTGCAGCCCGGGCTGATCACGGCCGCCGCGCTCGACGCGGTACGAGCCGCGCTCGTCGCCGGTGTCACGACCCTCGAGCTCGACGCGATCGCCGAGAAGGTGATCCGCGACGCGGGTGCCGAGCCGAACTTCATGCTCGTCCCGGGCTACCGGCATACCCTCTGCACCTCGGTGAACGACCAGGTCGTGCACGGCATCCCCTCCGACCGCGTCATCCAGCCGGGCGACATCGTGTCGATCGACTGCGGCGCCCAGTACAACGGCTGGAACGGCGACTCCGCGATCACCGTCGTTGTGCCCGATCCCGAGCGCCCCGAGGTCGTCGAAGAGCGTCAGAGGCTGGCGGATGTCACGGAGCAGTCACTCTGGCACGGAATCGCCGCGCTCGAGCGGGTGAAGCGTCTCAACTGGGTCGGCGGCGCGATCGAGGAGTTCCTCGAGGCGAACCCGCAGTCCGACGGCAGCCCCTGGGGCATCCTCGAGGACTACGTCGGCCACGGCATCGGCCGCACCATGCACGAGGACCCGCCCGTGTTCAACTACCGGGTGCGCGAGAAGGGCCCGGAGGTGAAGGTCGGGCTGGCCGTCGCCATCGAGCCGATGGTGACCGCTGGCACGATCGACACGCACACCCTCGCCGACGAGTGGACCGTCTCGACCGACGACGGCTCGATGGCCGCCCACTGGGAGCACTCCGTGGCCGTGCACTCCGGCGGCATCTGGGTGCTCACGGCGGCCGACGGCGGGGCCGCCGGGCTGGCGCCGTTCGGCATCACGCCGACTCCGATCGCCTAGCGCACCGCATTATGGGCCGTACCTCGGTATTCGGCTTGGAGAAACGCCCGGGATGACCTAAGCTTGATCTTTGGTGTTTCATGCCGACTTCTGTCGTGCCGCCGCTCCCGTACTTTACCGGTTATACGCCGGCGGATGCGGGCGGGAATCACCGCTATCCGCACGACCAACAAACAATACTTTTAGCGACGAAGAGGCAATGGCCAAAAAAGACGGTGTCATCGAAATCGAAGGCGCAGTAGTCGAAGCTCTGCCCAACGCAATGTTCCGCGTTGAGCTGACCAACGGCCACCGTGTTCTTGCTCACATCTCGGGCAAGATGCGCCAGCACTACATCCGCATCCTCCCCGAGGACCGCGTGATCGTGGAGTTGAGCCCTTACGACCTGACCCGCGGTCGGATCGTTTACCGCTACAAGTAGAGCTTGCTGGAAAGTAACGGCCCTCGGCATCCCGGGAGCACGACGACAGCGACAACAAGGAATACACAATGAAGGTCAACCCCAGCGTCAAGAAGATCTGTGACAAGTGCAAGGTCATCCGCCGCAACGGCAACGTGATGGTCATCTGCGAGAACCCTCGTCACAAGCAGCGCCAGGGCTAGTCAGACCCCTCGGGTCTGAGCAGCACGACAAGTACAACTTCATAGCAGCTCCAGATCCCGCGTCATGCGGGGGACACCATCGGTTGGAGGCCGGTGCACAGGAGCTGCTACAGACCTCCAATAGGTAACAGGAGAAGCCACCATGGCACGTCTAGCCGGCGTCGACATCCCGCGCGACAAGCGCGTAGAGGTCGCACTGACTTACATCTACGGTGTTGGCCGCACGAGCGCTCTCAAGACGCTCGCCGACACCCAGATCAGCGGCGAGATCCGCGTAAAGGATCTCACCGACGATCAGCTCATCGCACTTCGTGACTACATCGAAGTCAACTTCAAGGTAGAAGGTGACCTTCGTCGTGAGGTCGCAGCCGACATCCGCCGCAAGGTCGAGATCGGTTCCTACCAGGGCATCCGCCACCGTCGTGGACTTCCGGTCCACGGCCAGCGCACCAAGACCAACGCTCGTACCCGCAAGGGCCCGAAGCGCACCGTAGCCGGCAAGAAGAAGGCGCGCTAGTCCCTGGCCTCGCCAGTGACTACGCCTTCAACGCCCGTACGTACATAAGACTTCGGAGAAAATAATGGCAGCACCAAAAGCCGCGGCTCGTAAGCCCCGCAAGAAGGAAAAGAAGAACATCGCCGTGGGCCAGGCCCACATCAAGTCGACGTTCAACAACACGATCGTGACGATCACCGACCCCACCGGAGCTGTCATCAGCTGGGCGTCGTCGGGAACCGTCGGATTCAAGGGATCGCGCAAGTCGACTCCGTTCGCCGCCCAGCTCTCGGCGGAGTCCGCCGCTCGCCAGGCGCAGGAGCACGGCATGAAGAAGGTCGACGTGTTCGTCAAGGGACCCGGCTCCGGCCGCGAGACCGCGATCCGCTCGCTCCAGGCCGCTGGCCTCGAGGTCGGCTCGATCAGCGACGTCACCCCGCAGGCGCACAACGGTTGCCGCCCGCCCAAGCGTCGCCGCGTCTAATCTCACACTGCTGGTCGAGCCCGTCGAAAACTCCTCGTGAGCGGTCGACGGGCTCGGTCCGCGTGATCTTTCCTCTTCACAACTCAACAACCGACGGGCCCGCCACCCGTCGATCCCCAAGTGTCATATAGCGGACACTTCGCCGAAAGGAATCACCAGTGCTGATTGCACAGCGTCCAACTCTTGCCGAAGAGAACATCTCCGAGTTCCGTTCGCGGTTCGTCATCGAGCCGCTTGAGCCCGGCTTCGGTTACACGCTCGGCAACTCGCTTCGCCGCACCCTCCTCTCATCGATCCCGGGCGCTGCTGTCACGAGCATCCGCATCGACGGCGTCCTCCACGAGTTCAGCACCGTTCCCGGTGTCAAGGAAGACGTCACCGAGGTCATCCTGAACATCAAGGGTCTGGTCGTCTCCAGCGAGCACGACGAGCCCATCACCGCGTACCTGCGCAAGCAGGGTGCAGGCCAGGTCACTGCGGCCGACATCTCGGCTCCGGCCGGCGTCGAGATCCACAACCCCGAGCTGCTCATCGCGACGCTCAACGACAAGGCGAAGTTCGAGCTCGAACTCACCATCGAGCGTGGCCGCGGCTACGTCTCCGCTACGCAGAACCGCAGCGAGTTCTCCGAGGCCGGCCAGATTCCGGTCGACTCGATCTACTCGCCCGTCCTGAAGGTCACCTACCGCGTCGAGGCGACTCGTGCCGGTGAGCGCACCGACTTCGACCGCCTCGTGGTCGACGTGGAGACCAAGCCGGCGATCACGCCGCGCGACGCCATCGCATCCGCCGGTCGCACGCTGACCGAGCTGTTCGGTCTGGCCCGCGAGCTCAACACCGCCGCCGAGGGCATCGAGATCGGCCCCGCGCCGGTCGACGCCGTCCTCTCCAGCGAGCTGAGCATGCCCATCGAAGACCTCGACCTGTCTGTGCGCAGCTACAACTGCCTCAAGCGCGAGGGAATCAACACCGTGAGCGAACTCGTCGCACTGTCGGAGACGCAGCTCATGAACATCCGCAACTTCGGTCAGAAGTCGGTCGACGAGGTCAAGGACAAGCTCGTCGAGATGGGACTGTCCCTCAAGGACTCGGTTCCCGGCTTCGATGGCGCCCACTTCTACGGCGGCTACGACGACGAAGAGCCCACCGCCTAACCAGGCGACCTCGAATTTCGACTTCCTCACATACTGGAGATTAACTAATGGCAGCACCAACAAAGGGACCGCGCCTCGGCGGCGGACCGGCGCATGAGCGTCTTATGCTCGCGAACCTCGCGGCATCGCTTTTCACGCACAAGAGCATCAAGACCACCGAGACGAAGGCCAAGCGGATGCGCCCCCTCGTCGAGCGCATGGTGACCTTCGCGAAGCGTGGCGACCTGCACGCGCGCCGTCGCGTTCTGGCCACCATCGGTGACAAGACCGTCGTGCACGAGCTCTTCACCGAGATCGCTCCGCTCGTCGCCGAGCGCGAGGGCGGCTACACCCGCATCACGAAGCTCGGATTCCGCAAGGGCGACAACGCTTCGATGGTGCAGATCGAGCTCGTTCTCGAGCCCGTCTCCCCGAAGCCGAAGTCGGCCAAGAAGACCGCTGCCGCTGCAGCCGCGTCGGCACCCGCCGCCGCTGTTGTCGAGGAAGAGGTCGTCGTGGAGGAGCCCACCGAGGCTCCCGCCGACGAGACCACCGAGGCCCCCGCAGAGGACGCCAAGTAGTCTCAGCTTCACCGCAGTTCAGAACGGCCCCGCTCTCGAGCGGGGCCGTTCTTGCGTTGGGGGTGTGCTGGCGGGGTCGTGCGCGGGTGTGTGCGCGCACGGGCGGGGCATGCGCGCCGGGGCGCACCTGCGCGCACGCCCCGCGGGGCCGCGCACGTTTGCGGCAGCGGCAGCACCTACGGCACCGGCCCCCGCATACGGCATCGCGCCCCCGCATACGGCACCGCCCGCACTGGCAGCCCCGCACGGGCAGCGGCGCCCCTAGCGCGTTCCCGGCCGCTCGTTGCCGAAGTGGTTCGGGCCGCGCTGCACCAGCGGCTCCTGGGCCAGCGTGAGCATGGCCGTCGAGACCGCCTCCACGTAGATGCCGCCGCCCACCGGCCCGCCCGCGTGGATCTGGTCCGCGGCGAGGGCGCTGAGGTGCGGCTGGATGGCGTCGTGCCAGTTGGCGAGGTCCACACTGCGCGTGCGGCTGGCGTACTCGCCGAGGATGCCGTTCACGCCCTCGGTCCACCCGCGCGGGGCCTGCACGTTCACGAGCACGATCCGAGTGGCGGGGCCGACGATGCGCTTGATCCGCACGAGCGTGTCCGGGCTGATCGGCCCGTTGGTGCCGAGTCCGATCACCAGGTACGGGCGCATCGCGCCCTGGTCGACGAGGGACTGCACGATGTCGGGCGCCGACGACATCTGGCGCGACACGACGGCGTCGATGTAGATGCCGGGGAACGCCTGCGTCAGCTCGGGGGCCACCGCGAGCATCACCGAGTCCCCGATCGCGACGACCTGGTCTCCTGTGGGAACCGCGGGAGGCGCATCCGCTGTCGGCGTCGGGGCGGGCGTCGCGGGCGCAGGCTCCGCGTCGATCATGGCCTGGCCGGCGCTGATGCGGTCCTCCGCGACGCCGGTTCCGGGGTCGGAGGCCACGGCGCCCACGGTGAGCGCGGTCGCGCAGACGGCCGCGAGCGTCACGGCGGTCGCCCGCACGAAGGCGCCGCGTCGAACGCCCCAGCGGTCGCTGCGCCACTGGCCGACGAACACGCGCAGGCTGGCGCGCAGCCCGTGGCGACGGATCGGCATCTCCACGAAGCGGTAGGAGAGGGCGGAGGCCACCACGGTGATCGCGAGGGCGATGCCGCCGAGCGTCCAGCCGCCGTTCCCTGTGCGGTCCCAGAGCGGGAGGGCGGCGGTCACCAGCACGAACACCGGCCAGTGCCAGAGGTAGAGGCCGTAGGAGCGTTCGCCGATCCAGCGCAGCGGCTGCACGTCGAGCACCCGGCCGAAGACGCTGCCCGGCACCGTCGCGGCGGCGATCGCCAGCGTGGTCAGCACGGCCACGAGCGCGAGCCCGCCGCGGTACATGGCCGGCCCGTCCTCGGGGAGCACAAAGGCCACGAGCACCAGCCCGGCGACGGCGAGCAGGCCGCCCGCACCGGCGAGGGCGCGGGTGAGGCGCCGGCGGGGGATCGCGAACGCCGGCCACTCGTGCCGGGCGATGGCGAAGGCCGCGCCGAGCGCGAGGCCGAAGCTGTGGGTGTCGGTGCCGTAGTAGAGGCGGGTGGTCGCGCCGGTCGATGCGAGCGCCGCCATCGCCACAGCGGATGCCACGGCCACGGCCAGCACGAAGACCACACGGAACACGCGGGAGGGCACCAGCCAGATCCCGAGCAGCAGCAGCGGCCAGACGAGGTAGAACTGCTCCTCCACCGCGAGCGACCAGAGGTTGCGCAGCAGCTCGGGTGTGGTGGAGTCGAGGTAGGCCGAGCCGTCGGCCACCGCCAGCCAGTTGTAGCTGAAGGTGGTGGCGCCGAGCACCTGCCTGCCGAGCTCGACGAGCACGTCGCCGCCGATCACGAAGGCCGCCCCGCAGCAGACCACGAGCAGCACGCCGAGCGCCGGCAGCAGCCGCCTGGCGCGCCGCTGCCAGAAGGCGACGATGCCGATCCGCCCGGTGGCGGAGCGCTCGCGCAGCAGCAGCGCCGTGATCAGGAATCCGCTGATCGGGAAGAAGACGTCGACCCCCACGTAGCCGCCGAGCAGCACGTCGGGGCCGAGGTGGAACACGATCACAAGGGTCACCGCAATAGCCCGCAGGCCGTCGAGGCCAGCGAGCCGGTCTCCGGGAGTCGTCACCGGGAGGGCGGGAGCAGTCACTGTCATGTGGGGGTCGCCGCGTTCGTCGCGGGCATCCCTCCAGCCTAGACTCGCTGCGTGGAAAGTGAAGCGACGAAGAGGGTCCGTCTGGACATTTCCTACGACGGCACCGGCTTCTCCGGCTGGGGCGCCCAGCCCACCCTCCGCACCGTGCAGGGCGAGCTCGAATCGGCCCTCGCCGTGATTCTGCGCAAGTTCGGCCCGCCGCCCGTACTCACCGTGGCCGGTCGCACCGACGCGGGCGTGCACGCTCTCGGCCAGGTGGCACACGTCGACCTCACCCCCGCCCAGGTGGCGAAACTGCAGCGCCACCGTGGCGCCCCGGGCGCGCCGCAGAACGCGGCCCCCGCGCAGCTCGCCCGCCGGCTCAACGGCCTCGCCGGGCGCGACGGCGACGTCTGGATCACCGGCGCCGACTGGGCGCCCGAGGGGTTCGACGCCCGCTTCTCCGCCATCTGGCGCCGCTACCAGTACCGCGTGGCCGACACGTCCATCCCGCGCGACCCGCTCACGCGCCACCACACGCTCTGGCACCACTCCACGCTCGACGTCGCCGCCATGGACCTCGCCGCCCTCTCGCTCGTCGGCCTGCACGACTGGGCGTCCTACTGCAAGCCGCGCGCCGGCTCGACGACGATCCGCGAGCTGCAGGAGTTCCGCTGGGAGCGCCTGCCCGACGGTGTGCTCGTCGCCAGCATCAAAGCGGACGCCTTCTGCCACAGCATGGTGCGGGCGCTGGTGGGCGCCTGCGTGGCCGTCGGCGAAGGCAAGCTGTCTATCGAAGCTCTCGCGGGCATCCGCGACGACAAGGCCCGCACCTCCGACTTCAAGGTGCTGCCAGCGCAGGGCCTGGTCTTCATGGAGGTCGGCTATCCCGAGGACCACGAGGTGGGGGAGCGCGCCGAGACCACCCGGCGCCGGCGCGGCGCCGTCGTGTGGGACGACAAGATCACCGCGGCCCGCCATGCGGCGGGCGTCGCCGACCGCGAGGCGCGGGGCATCGTTCTGGGTGCCGATCCGGGTGCTCTCGCGCAGGCAGAAGACGACGACCTGGTTTGACCCGGGGCCGATCTAGCCACTAAAGTTGACCCTTGGTGTCTGTGCCCCTGTGCCCGACACCCGATCATGAGCCCTCCACCGGCGTCGTTCCCTCGCATTGCGTCGAGAAAACGGTCCATCGGAGCGGGATTCACGAACAACTCACTCGATCAAGAAGGCAGCACTACTGTGACTCGTACTTTTTCCCCTAAGCCGGAGGATGTCCAGCGCGACTGGCTCATCATCGACGCCGAGGACATCATCCTCGGCCGTCTGGCCAGCCACGTTGCGGCGCTCCTGCGCGGCAAGCACAAGGCGACGTTCGCTCCCCACATGGACATGGGCGACTTCGTCATCATCATCAACGCGGAGAAGGTCGCCCTCACCGGCTCCAAGCTCCTGCAGAAGAAGGCCTACCGCCACTCGGGCTACCCGGGCGGCCTGACGGCGACCACGTACGCGGAGCTGCTCGAGAAGCACCCGACGCGCGCGGTGGAGAAGGCTGTTCGCGGCATGCTCCCGAAGAACTCGATTGGTCGCGCACAGCTGACCAAGCTCAAGGTCTACACCGGCACCGAGCACCCTCACGCTGCACAGCAGCCGAAGATCTACACCCTTTCCCAGGTCGCTCAGTAGCGCCGGCTTAGAAACTAAGGACGTAACTACCGTGGCCCAGATTTCAGACATCATCGAAGAAGCTCCTCAGAGCTACTCGACCGAGACTCCCGCCGAGGCGGCTGTCAAGGTTCCCCGTGCAGTACTCAACGTTCCCGGCGCAGCCGTGGGTCGTCGCAAGCAGGCCATCGCCCGCGTGCGCATCACCCCCGGCACCGGAACCGCGACCGTCAACGGACGCGAGCTCGCCGAGTACTTCCCGAACAAGCTGCACCAGCAGCTGATCAACGACCCCTTCAAGGTCCTCGACCTTCTCGGCAGCTACGACGTGATCGCCAAGATCACCGGTGGCGGCCCCTCGGGCCAGGCGGGCGCACTGCGTCTCGCCATCGCGCGTTCGCTCAACGGCATCGACCGTGAGAACAACCGTGCGCCCCTGAAGAAGGCCGGCTTCCTCACTCGTGACGCTCGCGTCATCGAGCGCAAGAAGGCCGGACTCAAGAAGGCCCGCAAGGCGTCGCAGTTCTCGAAGCGCTAAGCGTTTCAGCACAATGCCAAGGCTCTTCGGCACGGACGGCGTGCGCGGACTCGCGAACGACGGCCTCACGGTCGAACTGGCGCTGGGACTCTCCCAGGCGGCAGCAGTAGTACTTGGTAAAGGTCGACACGCAGACGGTCGGCGCGCCTCAGGCCGCCGACCGACTGCTGTCGTCGCCCGGGACCCCAGGGTCTCCGGAGAATTCATCTCGGCCGCCGTCTCGGCAGGCCTCGCGAGTTCGGGAGTCGACGTCTACGACGCCGGTGTCATCCCCACTCCGGCCGCGGCATTCCTCACCGCGGACTTCAAGGCCGACTTCGGCGTCATGATCTCCGCCTCGCACAATCCCGCCCCCGACAACGGCATCAAGTTCTTCGCCGTCGGCGGCACCAAGCTTCCCGACATCGTCGAGGACCGCATCGAGGCCGCTCTCGCCGCGAAGAAGCTGGCCCCCACGGGCGTCGAGGTCGGGCGCATCCGCCGCTTCGCCGACGCGGAGGACCGCTACGTCGTGCACCTGCTGTCGACGCTGCCGCACCGCCTCGACGGCATCCACGTCGTTCTCGACTGCGCGAACGGCGCCGCCGCCGGCGTCTCCCCCCAGGTGTTCACGGATGCCGGAGCGCGGGTCACGGTCATCGGCGCCGATCCGGACGGCTACAACATCAACGAGGGCGTCGGCTCGACCCACCTCGACAACCTCGCCCGCGCCGTGCTCGAGCACGGGGCCGATGTCGGCATCGCGCACGACGGCGACGCCGACCGCTGCCTCGCGGTCGACCACCTCGGCAACATCGTCGACGGCGACCAGATCATGGCGATCATCGCGCTGTCGATGAAGCAGCGCGGGCTGCTCACCAACGACACCCTCGTGGCCACGGTCATGAGCAACCTCGGCCTCCGCGTCGCTATGGCGGAGCACGGCATCACCGTGCTGCAGACCGCCGTCGGCGACCGCTACGTG
>Ga0247808_10001853_pt1 | contig 10263 bp, 12 predicted proteins | sample UWRJL089202R1_FD_179914 | JGI IMG/M metagenome (GOLD analysis project Ga0247808, IMG submission 179914) | Plant litter microbial communities from Arlington Agricultural Research Station in Wisconsin, United States - UWRJ-L089-202R-1 | ecosystem: Environmental > Terrestrial > Plant litter >... | reverse complement strand
TTAACTTCAGCGAAAATTTCGCCAAGTCCTGTTTCAACAAACTCCTGCCAGCTTGCGCGTTGGTGAGTGATTAGGTTTGGTAATGGGAGAGCTGTGTCGTCTTTAGTAAAGAAAACACGGTTCGTATTCGTACGTTCTGGATTTGCCATAGGCTTCGAATTGTCCTCGCATTAGGATTTAGGTTGTTTTATAGGGGTCTTTGGCTCTGAAGATTCCCTTAATCGGTGGTTCCATACAAGACGGCCAGGCCTTGCATTGGGGCATGAGTAACCACGACTACACTACTTCTAGTCAATAGTATGCGTGTTTTTATAGAAATAATCAAGAGTTTTATGGTAGAATCTCTCCCCTTTCGTCCTTTTGGACTCATCAGAATAACCATACAGTCATTGAGGGGGTGTGCGATGTTGGCAAAAGCCAACAAATCTGTCGCACGCAGAGTACTTCTTACCTCACCGGTCCATTAATGAGACGCCACATCCACTGGTCGAATGCAGTGGCCTGATCGTAACTGTCGGCAGCCTTACGGTAGCGCCAGAATGCGACAAGAGACAGACAAATCCCAAGCACGCTCAGCGCGATACTCACAGTAAACCCAAAGCCTGCAAATGGACCTTGGAAGTAAACAATAAACAGAATGTTCAATCCTGTGAAGAGAAGGAACACTGCTGCCACGATCATGTACCAGGCTTCCCTGGCGTGCCTAGCCTTAACGGCACCGGCACGACTCTTTCGAGCCATTCGTGCATAGACAACTGCCGCAATAGAGGCGAGGAAAAATCCTCCGAGCATAATCCAGCCAGCAATCGTTTCAAATTGAAACATATGTATCGAAACCAATCATTTGTTGAGGTGTGTGTAAAAGTACGAGCGTTTTGCTCGTGTTTCATTATAGCACAAACTTAATGATTTGTCAAAATATTAGTACTCCCCTTAGACGTTGGAATTGCACCAGAAACGGCAAACCGCTCGCTTATTACTGCGCCTTATCTAAGACACCATCAATGATGCCATATTTCTTTGCTTCTTCGGAACTCATCCAGTAGTCACGGTCGACATCTTTTTCGATCTTCGAAAGTTTCTGACCAGTGTTTTTTGCAAGAATTTCGTTCAAACGATTTTTAAGCGTAATTCCCTCTTTGAGTGTAATCTCTTGGTCGGTGATTTTACCGCCAGTGCCGCTTGAAGGCTGGTGAATCATAATGCGACTGCTTGGCAGTGCAAATCGCTTTCCTTTGGCGCCACTTGAGAGCAAGAAGGCACCCATACTCGCTTGAAGCCCAATTCCGATAGTTTGGACGTCAGGGGCAATGTACTGCATTGTGTCGTAAATGGCGAGGCCGTCATAAACACTTCCTCCGGGGCTGTTAATATATAGCTTAATATCAGCTTTTGGATCTTCGTAGGCAAGATGGATTAACTGCGCAACAACAATGTTAGCTGTGTGCTCATTTACGTCTTCACCGAGGAAGATAATACGCTCCTTCAAAAGGCGTGAGTAAATATCAAAGGCACGCTCACCATTTGGTGATGATTCGATAACGGTAGGGACAAGATACTGCGATGGCTTATTCATATATCTAGTATATAAAAAATTAGCACTCGACGCAAGCGAGTGCTAATAGTTTCGTTCGTCATCTTAGTGACTAGAGACGATTTTTCCACCATTTAGTTCTACAAGACGTTCGATAGTCTTTTCGGTAACAAAGTGGTTTGCAATATCACGACGAACTTCTGGAGTTTCAAACTGAGCAAGTGCTTCAGGATTATTCTCGTACTGCTTGCGATGCTCTGCAACATGCTCGTCGATTTCAGCTTCAGTCACATCAACCTTTTCCGCTTCAGTAACTGCAGCAAGCACAAGCCCAGCCTGAACACGCTTGAGCGCTGTTGGCTTCACTTCTTTTTCGCGCCATTCATCTTCGTCGGCAAACTTGTTTGCGCTGAGGTATGTTTCAAGTGTCAAGCCGCGGTACGCAAGGTTTTGACCAAAATCTTGTTCGATTGAACGAACTTGGTCAGCGATAAGAATTTCCGGCACAGGTACCGTACTCTTTTCAACAAGTGCTGTTACGAGGTTGTTTCGGTAGGTATCAGATTCATCACGTTCTTTACGAGTCGTGACTTCACGCTTAATGTCTTCTTTGAGTTCATCAACAGAAGTAAATGGACCAACCTTTGCCGCAAACACATCGTCGAGTTCAGGAGCGGTCGCTTCAAGAACCTTATGAAGGGTCACTGTAAAGACAACGTTTGCATCAGCAAGGTCTTTTGCGTGGTAATCAGCTGGGAAAGTAAGATCGATATCAAACTCTTCACCCGCTTTGTGACTGACAATCGCTTCTTCAAAGCCAGGAATGAATTGGTTTGAGCCAAGTGTCAGTGTGTGACCTTTTGCTGAGCCGCCGTCAAACGCAACCCCGTCACGCTTACCAACGAAGTCAATTTCAACATCATCGCCGTTCTTTGCTTTACGAGTGACTTCAGCTTTTTCAGCAAAGCCATCACGCATTCGTTCAAGAACTTCGTCGATTTCTTTGTCTTCAACGGTTACTTCACCTTGCTTCACGTTGAGCTTTTTGTAATCACCAAGTGTCACTTTTGGAAGGATTTCAACTTCAGCTGTAAATTCAAGCTGTTCGCCGGGAACAAACTTTTTTACTTCAACTGATGGTCGATCGAGTGCTTGAAGCTTTTCAGCAACAAATGCCTCAGAAACAGCACGACTCAAGGCGTCGTCGAGAGTCTGCTCTTGCAACGCACCAGGACTAACGTGCTTTGCGGCAACGCTTGCTGGTACTTTCCCTGAACGGAAGCCAGGAACCTTCGCAGTTTTACTTAATTTCGTTAACGCAACTTGCTCTGCAGCCTGAAGTTCTTCAGCACCAAGAGTGATGGTTAATTCTACTTTCGTGTCGGATAGGTGTTTTACAGTCGTATTCATATTATCTTAGTATAACAGATACGGAAGGTGGTCACAAACCAAGATTGCGGTACTGAGGAAGCACCGTATTGAGTGAGACGGCCGTCTCACTGTGAATAATTTGCTTTGGCTCAACATAGTATCGGCTTGAGTTTGAAAGAATAATATCGCTCTGTAACTTCATTTTTACGTCAGAAAGTGCGCGGTTTCGTGAAGTGCCTTCCGGAACAAGCTGCCCCTTTCTGATTCTCGCCTCTTGCCAATATTCGCTGCGCGCTCTTGATTCTGGGTTTGATTCGATTGTCGGAATACCTGAGAGTATTTGAGCTGATGCAATCGCAATCTTCGATGCCGCGGTCTGAATAAGAATCCGGTCATACGCAGAATGCTCGGCGCCAGGCTGGATCGCAATATTTTCGAGAGGGATATGTTTCGATTCCCTGATCGCATGCGGCTTTTCTGGGTCGGCCTCAAATTTAAATGCCTTCATCGCCTTTCGCAAATCGCCCCCGCCATGAAGTTCGTGACTAATAAACTCACCTTGCGTCATTAAACGGCGCCGGTATGAACGAAAAAGAATCGCGCCCTGTATGCGAGCGCGATCTTCTTCCGATAATGACGAGGCGAGTAACTCCCCCAAAAGTTCACTGAGCGGTCCGCTCGGTTCAAACGATTCTCTTATCTCAAATACTCGAGTAATAGCGATGACTTCGTTCATTACCTATGATTATGAGGCGCTACATCTAGCGTGTCAATACGTGTTCTTGTACCCAAGAATACATAGCAATACCCGCAGCGACACCAACGTTAATCGAGCGAGTTGAACCAAGCTGTTCAATCATCACTGTGTGCTTTGCGACCTTAAGTAACTCTTTACTTAAACCAGGGCCTTCTGCACCAAATACAAGGACAGTACTTTCAGGAAGCTGCACGCTTGAAAGTGGTTCGGCACCCTCGACAATATCAACGGCGATAATGTCGCGCTTCTCTTTATCCATCACTGCCTTAAACGCCTGAACGTCGTCGTGATACAAAATATTCATATAAACATCGGTTACCATCGCGCCGCGTTTATTCCACTGCTTGCGGCCAATAATGTGCACACGCTTAATATTAAACGCATTTGCACAACGAACAATTGTTCCCATATTGTAATCACGTGAGAGATTCTCGATGGCAATCTCTAAAGGAATACGGGTTTCATCAAGATCTTGCTTAATTGATGCGACCTTCCAGTAGCGATATTTGTCGAGAACATTACGGTCATCACCCTTTTCGAGTAAGTTAACATCAAAGTGAGCGTCCGTCGGCCAAGGTTTAGGGTGCGGTCCAACACCAACTGACTCAGATTCATTCATATATACCTATTGTACAGGTATACTTGCTTCATGAGCGAACGATATGACTTTACGTACTGGCCACCCCGCCCACACGGCATTGCTCCCGTTACGCCAGTAGAGCCTTGCGAAAAAGATGAAGTCTGTCGTGACCTGCTCTACATTCCTAATCAAGAACGCAAAGCCGCGGTGTACGCTACTGGTGACTGGGCAGATATTGAAGACTTCTGGCTTGAGACAGTGAGGGAGCCAAGCCCTCGTGCAATATGGAGCCAGACTGAAACCGACCCTATCACAGGTCAAGACAGCTCAACACTTCGCGTTATTGGCCGCCGCCATCTCCAAACTTCTATCTACACCTTTCATCAACTCGGATATGAGATCGCCTTCTATGAGGCATGCGAGCTTGCAGAGGAAGGCGATGAACGACATCTTGAGGGACAAAGAGTCACTCGAGCACAAAAGTTTCTCTTTCATCATGCCTTTAATTTATGGGATACAGACCATAGCAACAGAGATATTCTCATCGCGCGAAATGTCATTATGGATATATACGAAGAACGACTCGAACTTCCCCCAAGCCTTTCGGATTCGAATCGCGCCATACTTGCAAAAGTAGCGTTACGCTGGAATCAATCAATTCCTAATGAATTAATTAACGAATAAGATTATCGACGTCATATGACGAGCGAAGTGCAGCAACGATAGTGCGGATATCAGCCTTCTGTTTTACGCCAGGGTTAAGTGTACCGAATGGGTCAAAGATAGTACGAATCTGTTCGTGCAAGCTTTGCTCGCCTTCGCTTAACAGTGCGAGTGCAGCATTTGCTTTGACGCGGCCTTCGGCGCCCGTACCAAGTAGTGAACCGTCACTTTTCAATACAAGATCGGCGTAGTCGGTTAGAAGTCGGAACAGCTTTTGCTTGTCACTCACTGTACTTAACTTTAATGGAGATGAAATGGTATATGTACCCGTCAAAGCCGCAACCTCAACTGAAAGTTCGGTGTGATGTTTCTTTGCAAGTTCTGCGAACGCCGTCTCAAATTCTTCACGACGATTCGCAGGAATTGATGCACCGTTCAACAGTGGAATTGGCGCGTGGTCATCTGCGGAAGTAACTGCCGCACCGTGACGAACATCTTTAATAACCGAGAACTCGTCCGCGGAATGAGTGGTCGAATCGATAATACCGACCGCAAGTTTGTTGATATATTTGCGGATACGCTTCAACTTGTTAGCTTGAACACGGTCATTAAAGTCATTGAGTTCGATATAAACAACCGCGCCCAGCTGACTCACGTCGCCAAGTGCAGTAAATTCAGCCCCCTGCTTTACTGCGGTACGGAACGTATCACCATCAAGAATAGTTAACGTTGACGGCTGAAGGTCAGAAATAGTATCTGCCACATCTCGAGCAAGTTCGCGAGAATCGGTCGTCAAGGCGATGCATGTCTTGTCTTGGCTGTAAAAATCAGCTTTCAACACTACTTCAGAAATAATACCTAGTGTTCCTTGGCTTCCAATAAAGAGCGGTGTGAGATCAAAAGATCCGTCTTTTTGCTTCACCGCAGAAATGCGACGATAGCCAGTATTGTCTTGATGCGTGTCGGCAGCAATTTCAGAAATGATCGCATCGTTATCTTCGATAAGCCCTTCGAGTCGACGATAGATCTCGCCTTCAAGTGTTTGTTCGCCGAGTTTTTTACTTAATTCGCGTTTGCTCAAGCGACCGGTTTCAATAATGTCACCGTTCGCGAGTACGATTTCAAGTTTTTCGATTGCGTCGCCGACATATCCACTTGCGCCAAGGTCACCTGAAGCAATCGCTCCACCAACCGTTGCTGCATCGGCGCCGACCTGCGCAAGCGCAAGCCCCTGCCACTTCAATGTTTGATTGAGCGTACTGAAGGTAACACCTGGCTGCACATGAACCAAGCGGTCCTTTGCAGCAATAGTAATAATATTTCGAAGGTACGGTGAAGTGTCAACAAGAACACCTTTACCAATAGCGCCACCAGTTTCGTCACCGCCACCACCACGAACCGTCACGCCAAGCACATGACCTTTTTCGGCAAGTTGCCACGTAAATCGAGCGATTTTACGGATGTCGTTAGTGACGCGTGGGAAAGCCACGATTTCAGGAGTGATCGTCAAGACACTCGCATCAGTGCTGAAGTGTTTACGTAGTGTCTTTGCACCACTGACGTCGCCTAAAAGATGTTGATTCAGATACGTTGCAATCTTATTCATAATACCGTCCCCATGTCTGTCCTATCATAGCACAAGCAACACACCATAAAATAGCTAAATTTTACTCGCAAATCACATAATCATCTGATATAATATATCGTACTGCGCAAGTGGTGGAATACGTTCAAATCGTAACCATGGCATGCGTGAACATTGGTATATGCGCGAGTGGTGGAATTGGTAGACACGCTAGCCTTAGGAGCTAGTGCCTCCGGGCGTGAAGGTTCAAGTCCTTTCTCGCGTACCAAGCATTTATGAAAAACGATCCTCAGGGGTCGTTTTTGTTTCCCTATTCGCATTTACCTCAGAATACTGGTATAAATGAGAATATATGGCCTTTAATCATTACGCAAAAATTAAACGAATCCTCGAGCAAGAAGCTCCGGACTGGTATATCAAACGTATCGATGAGCCGACGTCAGCAAAAAACTTCAAAGGCGAGACGCGTTACTTTGATCATTATTATCGAATCTACCGCGCCAACGGTGAGCAAATTAAGTATTGTAAGTTTCAGCAGATCGAATTACTTGCCAGCGCGTTAAAACTTCCCGCTGAAGCGCTTCCGCTCGCCTAGACTCTTCACTCTAGTATTTTTAATAGTTTTATGATATAATATGCCCATTCAACAGGTTGTTGAAGTTCCTATCATTAAAGGAGAACCGTTGTCACCTGCACAAGCGCCCAGCGCCACTCAGCCCTTCAAGGTCGAATGCGCCGGATGGCGTACCGAAACTTTCGATCTCAACATCATGACCGTCCTTAGCGCGAAGCGAGGTAACACGGTCGCCCAGAACTCCATCGTAGAGCGGTACAAGGAGGAATCCGGAACTGACGCCAATGTGCGTATCAACTGGAGCAGCCTCACCCTCTCGCCCGTCAAGAGCAAGAAAAAGCCCAAGAACAAGCGACGAAAGAAGGAGCCCCGATGAGCGATGAACCGGAGCGCTACGGCTGCACCTGCGAGCTTGACCCTGACTGTCAGATGTGCGACACCGGCTACTGCGAACGCTGCAGCCATGGGTGCAAACGCGGACAACTCGTTACTCCCTCATGATGGAATGGGGCGCACTCTCTTTAAGTAGAGAGAAAGCGCCCCTTTTTCATACCCCGTTTAGCAAACCTTTTACTTCATGTTCAATTTCAGCCCACATGACACCGAGTTGATGTTCTGTACCTGGACTATTCACAATATTGATTGCGATATCAACAATTGAACGAACCTTTTCATGGTCTTGATAAAATTCAGCATTGCGGCTATCTGGGCCGGCAAGTTCAACAAGCGAGGCAGCACGCACTTCAATATCAGTATGCTTATCTGCAATAAGTTTCCCGAGCTCTTTGATGAGGTCATTGAGAGGATTCATAACTCTATTATACTCCTATTTTCAAAAAGCAAAGAGAGCGCCTAAACGCTCTCTTTTCGGTAGAAGACGAGATTCGCATTCCCGTAACTACGATTGTCCACCACAACAACCCCTAATTCCGCTGGAATCTCACCCTTACCTGGATATGATAGTACCATAAGCCCGTTAGGTTTTAATAGCCCTAATAATTGCATCGCTGTGGATAACTGAGGGTCGTCGTACGGTGGGTCGACGAAAATAATATCGTACTCTTGTTTTGCAGTACTAAGATACTGAGAAACGCCCGTTCGAATCAGAGAGGCGTCATCTTGAGCACCCACTAGCTTAATGTTATCTTCAATAATTTTCTGAGCCACGCGATCTTTTTCGATAAATGTTGCGGTTTTTGCACCACGGCTTAATGCTTCGAGTCCAATCGCCCCGCTTCCCGCAAAGGCATCGAGAACAACAGCGCCCTCAACGGCATCACCGAGCTTATTAAAGAGCGCATTTCGAACCCGCTCCCCCATTGGGTGGGTCTTATCTGTCCCAGAGCCTTGTATGATGCGTCCGCCGTACTTTCCAGAGATCAGCCTGACATTCATGACTTTCTCTCGGTTTCAATACCATGCGCAGCAGCGTACCATGCCAGTGCAACGTTCTTGATGATGATGGGAATGAGCTGCCGACGAACCGTATTGCCAAGTTTTTGCGTCCAACCTTTTTCAACAAAGTCCTGATACGTATGAAGCGCATCAACTTCTCCAACTGACGTTATGAAGTATTGTGCGTACCCAAATTCTTCAATCAGCGCAAAATCAAGCGCATGCAGCCCGACATCTGTGAATTTAGTTGTCGTTATTGCCGATGCAATACCCATTTCGTAAAACACGTGTGCACTAAACACGCCCTTTGCACCCCAGTACTCCCAATTTTTCGAAAGTGTATCACGACGATTGATACCCTTAATCAACGCCTTGTCGCGAACCGAGTCTCGTTCATGATGAGCCTTGCCCCACAGCTCCTCGATCTTCTCAGCAAGTGGCACGTGGTGAGCAGGTGTTAAACCATCAACCACCGCATGAGCAAGCCACGCAGCTTCAAACGCGGCACGAACTTCATTTTTTTCTTGCAGCGCAACACGAAGATTTACAATGTGATCGTTAATCATGAGTACGAGCGGATCATCAATCCCCGCTTTGGGATTAATAAAATGCCATGGCTCATCAACGGATGGGCTTTTGCTTTTAATGCCGTCTGGACCATTCCTTCCTTCGAAATGGAGGATTTCTTTAGTTGTCGGGAAATGAACACCTGGAAGGTGCTTGACGAGATGTTTTCGTGCAACGCGATCAATTCGCTGGTGCACGCCAACAATGTTACCTGAGTGGTGTCGAAATGTTGTTCCTGCGTACATATGTGTTTAGTTGAGGGTTGTCAGTCGTTGATAAAAATGGACCTGACTCGCCAATACCTTGTATTGTAGCAAATCCTCTCCTGATTCGACGAATGATTGTGCGGCTTTTTGCGCCCGGGAAATCAACTGGGTATCAGCAAGAGTGGCGACCTGAAGATTTAAATCTCCATGCTGCGCGCGGCCGTAAATTTCGCCTGGTCCACGCATAGAAAGATCGACCTCGGCCAAGTAAAACCCATCGTTACTTTTTTCAATTTCCTTCAATCGCTTGCTCGGCGCTTTAGAAGAACTCACCATTAAATAGCAGTAACTTTGCTGACTACTACGCCCGACCCGCCCACGGAGTTGGTGAAGCTGAGCCAATCCAAATCGATCAGCATCTTCTATAAGAATAACGGTCGCATTTGGTACATCCACGCCAACCTCTACGACTGTCGTGCTCACAAGAATATCGAGTTCGGCGTTTGCGAATGATTGCATCACTGCCTCTTTTTCGGCTGGCTTCAGCTTTCCGTGGAGTAATCCAATTCGACGATGCTTGAAGACTGATGATTGCAAACGTTTATATTCTGCCTGGACACTCTTGAGCTCATTATCAGGATTATCATCAATAATGTTACAAATCACATATGCCTGCCGCCCCGCTTCGAGCTCGGCATCGATAAGCTTGTAGAGCTGCGGTCGACTATTCGGAGACCAAATCTTTGTTTCGATAGGCTTTCGGCCTTTTGGACGTTCGTTTAAAATCGAAATATCCAGTTCGCCGTAGACTGTTAAGGCAAGACTTCGTGGAATTGGTGTCGCGGTCATCGCAAGCAAATGTGGCATGTGTGCGGATTTTTTCAATAGCTCTTGGCGTTGGGCCACACCAAAACGATGCTGCTCGTCAATTACGACAAAGCCAAGCTTATGAAACACAACGGTCGCCTGAATCAGTGCATGCGTCCCAACCACCACATCAACATCACCGTTCGCGATTGCTTTTAATAATT
>Ga0247808_10001851_pt1 | contig 10267 bp, 7 predicted proteins | sample UWRJL089202R1_FD_179914 | JGI IMG/M metagenome (GOLD analysis project Ga0247808, IMG submission 179914) | Plant litter microbial communities from Arlington Agricultural Research Station in Wisconsin, United States - UWRJ-L089-202R-1 | ecosystem: Environmental > Terrestrial > Plant litter >... | reverse complement strand
TAAAAGAGCGGAAAAATGCTTTGGTTGCAGAATAAACCGGAACTTTGGCAAAAGGAGATAATGCTAGTCCAGAAGTCACGTTCATTACGGTTGTAAGCGATTTTAGCTGAATAAATAGTGACGTTAAATGCAGAGGAGCTTCTATATTAGTAGCAAGTTCTGATTTCATGCTTTCATAAAAATCTGCATCAGTAACTGAAACCCATTTTTGAATTCCGGCATTGTTTACTAAAACATTTAGATCACTATGATTTTTTTCGATCCATTCGTAAAGTGCCACACGTTCAGCTTCGATTGCCAGATCACATACTTTTGTAATTACGGTTGGGAATTTCGCTTTTACTTCATTCAAAACAGATTCACGTCTGCCACAAATAATTACAGTATTGTTTTCCTGAATAAATCTTTCAGTTAGCCCAAGTCCAATACCACTCGCTCCACCTGTTATTAGAATTTTGTTGTTTGATAAGTTCATCTTTTTCGATCTTTTAATTTGATAAGACAAAGGTAGGAGCGAAGTAGGGGCGGGTAATTGTAAATTTCAAATCGATGTTTGCGAAATTCAAATTTGAATTCAATTTTAGAGTTTAGATTTTAGAGTTTAGATTTTAGATTGTACTTGTGATTGTGCAGACTCTTCTTTGTAATCATACGCTGATGACACGGATTCGCTATGCGAAAACACTGATTTATGCGGATTTTATTTTAACATAAAGAACTGTCAATTTCGACGAAGTAGAAATTTTCATTAAAATCTCGACAAAGATTGATAAAATCTAAACTCTACAATCTAAAATTAAAAATCAGCTACGAAAAGCTAAAGGCGTATAAGAGGTTTGTTTTTTGAAAAAGTTCGAAAAATGCGCCAATTCTTCAAAACCCAGAGAATAAGCGATTTCAGAGATATTCCAATCCGTTTGTTTCAGCAGAATTTTAGCTTCGTTTGTTAATCGGGTACTGATTAGTTCTGTGGTTGTTTTTCCGGTATTCTCTTTTAATACTTTATTGAGGTGATTCACATGAACCGATAGTCGTTCTGCAAAATCTTTGGCAGTTCGTAATTCTAATCGTTGGTTATGTGATTCAATAGGAAATTGCCTTTCTAGTAATTCAGCAAACAAGGACGAAACTCTAGCTCCTGAATTATGCTTCGAATAAAGAGCCGTTATAGGTTGTAGTTTTTGTCCAAAGTGAATTAGCTCTGCAACATAATTTCGAATTAAATCATATTTGTAAACATAATCAGAATTGATTTCTTTTTGTATTTTGTTGAAAATCAATTCAACTTCAACAACTTCTTCATCTGTAAGTTGAAAAATCGGATAACCATCTGAAGCAAAAATAGGAAGTTCGTCTAAATCAATTCCGCTTTTGTTTTTGGATAGAAATTCGCTTGTGAATACACAAAATTGTCCACCTTGATTTGTGTCTTGCGGCAGATAATTGTATGGAATTTTAGGTGTAGCAAACAGAAGTCCCTGTTTTTCGATATCGATAATTTTATCAGCATACTCAGCTCGGTTTTTACCTTTAATTAGACTGATTTTATAATAAGCCCTTCGATCATAAGGCATTACTGATTTTCCGTGAAAACGATCAAGAATTTCTTTAATGTCAAAAACATTAAAATGTCCAATCTCTTTTTTAATGCCACCAGGCAATAGAGAGTTCGGTTCGATCGAAGAACCTTTGGTAATATCGTTGTAAAATGAATCTAGGGATTTCATAAAAGTGCAATTTGCAAAATTCAAATATACTAATTTTTTAGATGTAAGAATTATGGCGGGAATTAAAACAAACTTCCCTGTACCAATTCTGCTTGGGTATTGCTGTTGAAAGTAAAGGTATCAATGACAAAAAATTGCTTTTTATCAGGATCTAATTCGCGTAGCACTATAGAATCGCATAAAAAATTAATGTTTATGGTAGTAAAAAGTTCTGAAGCAATTTTAAGGTTTTCTGGATTTAATCGTCGGCCAATTGAAATATGAGGGGCACTGCTTTTTTTTAGGTTTGAAATTTTTAAAGCTTCCTGCGTTTTTTTCATTATCGGTTTTAGCTGCATACTTGAATCAGTAGTAGGAGCAATGAAAAATGCGCCATTTTCATAAGCACTAAAATGGTCTAAGTCTACTTGAAACGGGGAAAAAGTATCACAGATTTTAAAAAGTTTTTGCTTGATTTTTGAAACTTCGGATTCTGTTATTGTAAACTCACAAATGGTAATATGCGCCACTGAATTGCAACTATTGTACCAGTCGATTTTAGACTTTAAATAGTTTTTTATCGTACGTACAGCATCTATCACATCTTGCGAAGGATAAATTGCGACAGAATATTTCTTTTCCATGTAGCATTTCCTTTCCTGTAAATTTAGAACTTCTTTGTAAATGAAAGAATTTTGGAACTATAATTTTCCCTTAAGATGCAACCTGTGATAAATTTCAGATTGCAGTAATCCACTTCCTCCACCGAAGTGTTCAATAACTTCGACATCAGGCTGGTTTTTTAAGCAAAACAAAGTAAACTCTTTTTCGACATGATTTTCGATAGCAGAACTCAGCAAAACCATATCGATTTTGTTGTTTAGAAAATATTCCTGTGCCAGATGCTCATCAGTAAAAGCAATTGCATTCCAATTTTCGTTCGCGTTTACAAGACGAAGTAAAATAGGCAGAATAGATTCGTTTTTTCCGAGTATTAAAAATTCAAGTTTCATAGTCAATAGTTTATTATACAAATATATTCGATAAAGTATTTTCTCGACTTAATCTAGGACAAGAAAGCGCTTAGATTTTTAGATTGTCAGACTTGCTTAGACTTCTTAGATTTTTGGATCTTTAGATTTTTAGATTTTTAGATTGAAAGATTGAAAGATTGAAAGATTGAAAGATTAAAAGATTAAAAGATTAAAAGATTAAAAGATTAAAAGATTTATTCAGTTAGTATTAGAATCTTAAAATCGAACAATCTAATAATCGAACAGTCTAATAATCTAACAGTCTAATAATCGAACATTCTAATAGTCTAAAAATCTAGCAGTCTAACAATCTAAGAAGTCTAAGCAAGTCTAAGAAAAAAAAACAGCAAAATGAGGAAAACCGTAAGCTTTTGTATAAACAACGATGTAGCTTTGCGTTGCATAAGTCACGTTTTAGTACTGTTTTCGTTTTTTTAGATATTTTTCAGACTTCTGTTATCAACTGTTTTTTTGGAAAAAAGCAATTTAGTTAAAAAATAAAATTGACATATTCATCGGAATATGAGTAGCTTGTAGAAAGGCGATAAAGTCTATTTTTATTTTGGATTGTAGATTTGGTTATTCAGTTAACCAAATCTACCGATCTTTTTTCAAGTTAAAATTTAATACTTCTTCACTTAAACTTAAACCGATTCCCAATTCATTTTGAATTTTTGAGGCGAAAAACCATAAAAACTCTTAAAAGCTGCCGAAAAATGGGACACATCTTTGTAGCCACATTTGTAGGCAACTTCACTTACCGTTGCAGCTTTGTTTTTAAATAATTCTTTAGCATGTTCCATTCTAAGTTTAATGACATAACTTTTTACAGTGGTATTAAAACAGGCTTTAAATCCTTTTTTTAGTTTAAATTCATTGAGTGAAATCATTCTGGATAGCTCTGATAATGAAGGAGATTTAGCATAATTAATATCCAGAATTGCTTTTGCTTGCTGTAATTTTTTTAATTCTTCCTCATCCATTTGCTCTACTTGTGTGGGCTTATAAGTAAGTGCTTCGAGCTGTAGAATTAAGAGTTCTTTTACCTTAGTTTCGATGTACATTCTTTTAAGATCTTCCTGTAGTGTGCAGTTTTTAATTTCATGAATAATCCATTGAATACCAGAAGAAAAAGGGAAGTAATGCGCACTAAAATAGGTCGATTTTTTTACCAGAATGTTTTTAGAAAATTTTTGATGCAGTTTCCAATTTTCGTTAATCAATTGAAGATAAAAATCTAATGACAATATTATCGATAAATAATTGACAGGTTCGAATGCCGGAATTTGAAAAGTACCATTAAAATTATTGGCGTAGAGAATGTTATGCGTGTTTTCAGTAGAGAATTTTTCACTTTCAAACTGTTCAATATGGGCTTCAACATTGTTGCAAAGAATAAAATTCATTACAATAGATTCGTTTTCGATTTCAAATTCTAATACTTGAGCAGAGTCAAAATGCATTTGAGCATCAACGATAATCATGCCGCAGGTGTAAAGCTGATTGCTTACGATTTCTTCCCGAGGTTCATTTTTTATATAAATTTTCTTTTCTGTTAATATACTTTTTGGATCGTATTGATCTTCAACCTCTAATGTTATAATGGGGTTTTTATGAGCTGAAATTTTCGATTTGATTTTCAAAATTTAATCCGTTTTTACAAAATAATAATCCGTTTTTACCTAACTTTTTTAGAGAAGTTGATGGTACTTTTGCGGCAAAGTTATTTATAATTAGTCTAATTAAAGATATGTCAACTCACAAATTTTTATTTTCAAGTATATTTCTTCTCTTTACGTTCTCATCATTTTCTCAGCAAAATCAAGGCTTAACTGTTAGTGGACAAGTTGTAGAAAATTCTGGACAATCCATTCCGTTTGCAACGCTTATCATCGAAAAAACAGATTTTAGTTTAATTTCTGATGAAAATGGAAACTTCACTTTCAAAAATATTCCGGCAGGAAAATACAATATCATAATTACCGCAGTTGGATTTTCAACTCAAAAAAAACAGATTGTAGTAGCAGAAAAAGATGTTACAGTTTCGGTTAAATTATCAAATGAATTAAACGAATTGGAAAGTGTTACGGTATTAGGACGTTCTCAGGTTGATAAAGTAAACAAACAAGCGTATAATGTAACCGCGATTGACGCTAAAAAGCTTCATAACTCGACTTTAGATTTAGCGCACGCTTTAGACAGGGTTTCCGGAGTTCGTGTTCGTGAATCTGGAGGTGTAGGATCCCGTTCAGAGCTTTCCATTAATGGTTTTACAGGAAATCAGGTTAAAATTTTTATTGATGGAGTGCCAATGGAAAATTTTGGTTCTTCGTTTCAAATGAATAATATTCCGATAAACCTTGCCGAAAGAGTAGAGGTTTACAAAGGAGTTGTACCAATTTGGTTAGGTGGAGATGCTTTAGGAGGTGCTGTAAACATTGTTACAAGCAGTAAACCGCGTACGTATCTTGATGCTTCTTATTCTTTTGGTTCCTTCAATACGCATCGTTCCACATTAAACGCTGGATATACAGCAAAGAGCGGTTTTACAACTGAGATCAATGCTTTCCAGAATTATTCGGATAACAATTATTGGGTAAATGTAGACATAGCCGACTTAAATACAGGTGCTTACTTCCCGAATCAGCGTGTTAGAAAATTCCACGATCAGTATAAAAATGAAACGGTGATTTTTAATATTGGTGTTACAGGTAAAAAATATGCCGATAAATTATTGTTTGGTGTTACAGTTGGTGAAAACAAAGCTGATATTCAAACTGGTGCCAGAATGAAAAGTGTTTTTGGAAAAATGCAGCAAAGGGGAAATACTTTGATGCCAACGGTAAAATATCAGGTTAGAGATTTGTTTACCAAAGGTCTGAATGTCAATTTAACAGCTAATTACAATTTTGGGCAGGAACAAAATATCGATACTGTTTTTAGACGATACAACTGGTTTGGCGATTATAAAGAATACCCGGGAAATGGTTCAGAGCGTAGCCGTACGTTACGAAAATTCAAAAACAACAACGGAATCTCGACAACAAACATTATGTATACCTTAAACGACAGACACTCTTTTACGGTGAACAATACGTTTAGTTCTTCTGATCGTAAAGAAAGTGATGAATTAGTACCGGAATCATTAGTATACCAACAACCTAAAAAAATCCAAAAAAATATTCTGGGAGTAGGTTACAAATTTGATTACAATGAAAAGTGGAGTACATCTGTATTTGGAAAAAGTTACTTTCTAAAAAATATTTATTCCAGAAGTTATAACCCAAGTGGAAATGTGGGTGATGTTGCCTATCAACAATACGAAGATAAAACATCATCATACGGATTTGGAGGAGGTTCAAGCTATTACCTCAGACCAAACCTTCAAATAAAAGGGACTTTTGAAAAGAGTTATCGTTTGCCTTCTATCAATGAAGTTTTTGGAAATGTAAACGAAAACTTAGAAGGAAATCTTGATTTGAGACCTGAAACAAGTAACAATTTTAATCTTGGTTTTTCGTATCAAACGAGTTTTAATAAAGTAAACGCTTTAACCTTCGATATGAACGTTTTGTATCGTGATGCTACTGATTTTATTCGCCCAACGCTAAATAACAATCAAACGATGACAACCAATGTCAATCAGGGAAGAGTAACCAATCACGGAATCGATGGTGAGATTCGCTATTCGTACCGCAATAAATTTACAGCCGGTATTAATGCAACCTATCAAAATATCCGAAACATGACGGAGTACGAACCGAATCAGGATTATGTATCTCCGGTTTATAAAGACCGTATTCCTAATATGCCTTATATGTTTGGAAATGCAGATGCAAGTTACATTTTTAATGATTTTGGACGCAAAGGAAATAATCTTGCTCTGGGTTACAATCTTTTATATGTGCACGCTTACTATTTGTATTGGCCAAGTATGGGAGGATCAGATAAGTTAGATATTCCGGAGCAGTTTAATCACGATTTAAATGCGGTTTACACTTTTGCAGATGGTAAATACAACATCGCCTTAGAATGCAAAAATGTATTGGATAACAAGCTTTATGATAATTTTTCACTGCAAAAACCAAGTAGAGCTTTCAATATAAAATTTAGATACTTTTTTTCTAAATCCACTAAATAATTTAATAATTCAAACTATAATAAACATGAAAAGAAATAGCAAATTAGCTTCATTATTGGCCTTAATAGCTTTTACAACATTCTCTTGCAGCAGCGATTCTGATAATTCAGGAGAAGAAACCGGAGGAGGAGATACATCAAAAACAAAATATATCATTACCGCTACAACGGGTGCAACGGGAGTTGCAGATTATTTATTAACTGCCGATGATGTTTCTACAGGATCTATTACAACAATTGGAAACGGAGTAGAGCAGGACGGAACATACCGTTATTATATTACTGCTGAGAACAATTTTTTCAGTTTGCTTTACGGACAAGGAAATCCGGGAGCTGTAACAACTTATAATTTAGATGCTACAGGTAAATTGGTTAAAAAATCTGATTTCCAGGCAGAAACGGTACACGTATTTGCACAAATCAATAAAGATATCTTAACGATTAAAGTACCAAGAAGTGGTGCTGCATCGATTGCTTCAATGTACAAAATTGATGCTGAAAAATCAATCATTACGGGAGAGGCACAACAAGATACTAAGATTCTTGCCGGAAACGGAGAGAGAGCTTTCTTTACATGGGCTACACAAGTTGGCGAAAAAGTATTCATGCCTTACATGAGTATTAAAGGTGACGGAGTAGATAACTTTGGAACTGTAAATCCAGACAGTACTTGGGTTGCGGTATACAACTATCCGGAGCTTAAGTTAGAAAAAGTAATCAAAGATAATCGTACAAGTTATTTAGGAGCTTACTTTACAAACGGATTGTTTCAGGATGAAAAAGGCGATGCCTACGGTTTCTCTGGTGCAATCGCTACCAGCAATGCAGTTTTAGCTTCTACTAAACCATCTGCTATCGTTAAAATTAAAAAAGGAACTACTGAGTTTGATCAGTCTTACTTCTTTAATGTAGAAGAAAAATCAGGAGGATACAAAATCTCTTCTACAAGTTATATTTCAAAAGGTAAATTTTTATTGTTGATGTACGGAAATGCCGGAGCAAATAACGGAGCAGTTAAATTGGCTGTTGCAGATGTTTACAACCAGACTTTTACATGGGTAACTAATGTGCCTACAACCTTAACTTCTGCTACAACGCGTTACAATATTACGACAGAAGATGGTAATTCAGCTATAATTGGTATCAATACACCAGAAGGAAACTGGATTTACACGATCAATGGTACAACGGCAGTTGCTACAAGAGGTATGAAAGTAGAAGGTGGTCAGATTACGGCTATCGCTAAATTAAAATACTAAATTATTTTTGTGAGCCGTAAGTCTTTCGGGGCTTACGGTTTTTTATTTATCTTTTATATTCTTTCTAATTATGTTTTCTTCCTCTTCTAAAAATTCAAATAAGAAAAAAAGTAAAAAATCGCTTTTTAAGCGTGTTATGGCGTGGTTGCATTTATGGCTCGGATTGGCTTCCGGAATCATTGTGGTGATCGTAAGTCTTACAGGCTGCATTTATGTTTTTCAAGCTGAAATTAATGATTTTATTGAAGACTGGCGTTTTGTCAAGCCACAGGAAAAAGCTTTTTTACTGCCTTCACAATTGGTTACTATTGCTGATCAGACCATGAAGGGAAAACACGCAACAAGTGTAACGCTCGGGGGCAAAGACGAAGCGGCTATTGTGGGCTATTTTACTCAGAAAAAAGGAGGAGATGCTAAAGGCAGAGAAGGTAAAAAAGGAGATGAAAGCAATAAAAAAGAGGTAGGTTCTGTTCAAAATAATACTGTTGCAGCTAAAAAACAAAAAACAGAAAGAGCAGGTAACGAAAAAAGTATAGCGAAAGAAAAGGGAGATGGAAAGGAAAAAGGAAAAGAAGAAAAGCCTAAGAAAAGAAGAGGTGGAATCTTTACCAGTGTTTATATGAATCCGTATACCGGAGAAGTATTGCATGTAAAATCAGTTTCCAGAACAGATTCTCCGGACTTTTTTAGGTTTATCCTAAACGGGCATCGTGCTTTATGGCTTCCGTATGATATTGGACGTCCTATTGTAGGTGTTGCGGTTCTGATTTTTGTATTTTTATTGTTATCAGGTTTAGTACTATGGTGGCCAACTAAATGGATTAAATCAATTCGTGATAAGAGTTTTAAAATTAAATGGTCAGCCAGTTTCAAACGTGTAAATTATGATATGCATAATGTGCTCGGATTTTATAGCATGATTGTTCTTTTAATTATTTCTTTGACCGGATTAGTGTGGAGTTTTGGCTGGTTTAGCAAATCGTTATATTGGGTTACTTCAGGCGGAACACCTTTGTCAGATAACAGAGAAGCTCCAAAATCAGATACCACAAATATTAAAGCCTTTAGTGTAACGACGGTAGATAAAGTTTTATTGAATCTTTCGAAAGAAAACCCGCAGGCAGCCGGAATAATGGTGAGTATACCGGAAAAACCTTCAGGTGCTATCGGTGCTTTTGTGTACAAGAAAAAGAATACCTACTATAATATGGACAGATATAGTTTTGATCAGCAAACGCTTAAAGAAATATCGATTAAAACACCATTTTCAGGAAAATATGAAGAAGCCAATGTACCGGATAAAATTCGTAGAATGAATTACGATATACACGTAGGAAGTGTACTTGGGCTTACGGGAAAAATTATAGCTTTTTTAGCCAGTTTAATTTCGGCTAGTTTGCCTATTACGGGATTTTTGATCTGGTGGGGAAAACAGAAATTTGGCAAAAAAGCACCAGCTAATAAACCTCCGACAACCGGAAAAACAATTCCTAAACTTAAAGAAATAACAGAAAAAGAATTAGCTGTTTAAGATTTAAGATTTTTTCAATCTTGTTTTTTTTTTTTTTGATTAGAAAAAGGCAAAACTTTATGAGTTTTGCCTTTTTTATTGATGAGCTGTTTTAGTTTTTATATCCGTGATTTTGAAGCCATTCTTCGCAGTCTCTTGTCCAGAATTTGCTGGTATCTTTTACGCCCAGACCAAAGCCGTGACCACCTTTTTCATATACGTGTAACTCTGCCGCAACATTATTTTTTTTAAGTGCTAAATAGTATTCAATACTATTTTCGACCACTACAGCGCCATCATCTGTAGCATGTACTAAAAATGCCGGAGGAGTCTGAACGGTAATTTTTTTCTCATTAGAGAATTCATTAATTAAAGTTTCAGAAGGATTTTCTCCAAGTAAATTTACTTGAGAACCTTTGTGTGTTATGCTATTTTGCATTGAAATAACAGGATAGATTAAAAGAGAAAAATCAGGTCGCGCACTTACTTTAAAGGTACTTTCATAAACCTTATCGGCATAATGTGTAGATAAGGTTGCCGCTAAATGTCCTCCTGCAGAAAAACCCATAATCCCAATTTTGTTTGGATCGATACTGTACTTTGCAGCATTTTCACGTA
>Ga0247808_10001849_pt1 | contig 10270 bp, 7 predicted proteins | sample UWRJL089202R1_FD_179914 | JGI IMG/M metagenome (GOLD analysis project Ga0247808, IMG submission 179914) | Plant litter microbial communities from Arlington Agricultural Research Station in Wisconsin, United States - UWRJ-L089-202R-1 | ecosystem: Environmental > Terrestrial > Plant litter >... | reverse complement strand
CCAGAATGAAGACATTACGGAAGAAAGCCATCAGGAGCAATTGGATATTGCTATCGAAAGGAAAAGTTTTAATGAATTTCACGATTTACCTGAACTAGTAAGCAAGCATGTAATTGGAGCCATGTCAGAAAGTTTTGCAAGAGGAGGCAGTACCGATCCTTTATATGATTTTGAGATTGACAGTACATCTGTTACTCAAATCATAAAGGAAGGGAAAACCTTTTACACTATGGCAATTTACCGTGAAGCTAGTTTGGACAATAGTTTTGAAAATTTGGTTATTAGCAACGAGGCTTCAGGAAATGAGGCTTATATTATTAGATACTTTCCAAGTCAGGAATATTTACAAAGTTTAGAGAACAATGTGCATGCGCCTTTTATTGGAGAAATAAATATAACTCCTCTGGATTATAGCCAGCTTATGAACCGTGGTGATATTGTTACTTGTTATTCATTTACTCAAGCATTCTGCGGAAATGGTCCTGCCGGCACTGCAGCTGGCCCTGGATGTGCGAACCATTCCGATGGTGGTGCACATGTACAAACAAGGACAATTACCTTTTGTATAGAAACAACCTATCAAACCCAAATAATTGAAGATCCACAATCTCCACCATCAGGAGGAATTAATGATGGAAACGGAAATAATGGTGGCGGTGTTCTTGTGCCACCTAGTGATTCTACACCTATTGTTACCGAACCAGTACGCCTATTTGCAGAAAGACAATTTGTTATGGGATTGTCACCTGAACAAAAACTCTGGTGGAATAATCCTGAGAATAGTGATGAGAGGCAAGAACTTATAAATTATATTCAGAATAATAACTCTTCGGAAGAAAGTAAGGCTTTTGCGAAATGGGCAATAGATTATTTAAGGGCAAATCCTTTTGTAACTATTGAACAATTTAAGAATTGGTTTATGTCTCGTAAAGCAGATTTAGAAGACACAAGTAGTTCGAATTTAAGTAGTTTGAATTTAAACTTTCCAACTCAAACTCTTCCTTCTTTTGATGATTTTATATTGGCTTATCCATCAGAGCTTGATCCAAATTTTGATACACCTCAGAAAATATACACTAGTGTAGGTGGAGCAGTTTTAGCAAAATATAATCAAGGAGCAAGAAATACATGTGCCTTGAGGGTTTCAAGAGCACTTAACAATTGCAATATTAATATTCCAAATATTCCAGGTGTTACAGTAAAGGGAGCGGATAATAAAAATTATTTTTTAGTTGCAAAAAATTTATTATATTGGATGAAAAAAACTTTTGGGACACCAACAGGTAATAATCATTTGACGGGTAGTCAGGGTGGTACTCGCGGAGAGAATTTTATAAATTATTTGAGGGGTAAGGAAGGAATTTATATAATGATTCCTAATGACCCGAGTTTGGAAGGCTTTAATGCTTCGGGTCATGCTGATTTATTTTTTTCGGATATGTGCGATAACGATTGCTATTTTAATGCAACTGGTGGAGTTAGTGAAATATTTTTTTGGGAATTACCTTAAAACATTATTATGAGAAACATACTAAGGTGTTTTATTATTTTTATTGTTTGTGCATATGCAAATGCACAAGAAACAAACAAAGATTTTTTTTCTTATAAAGAAGAAAAGGTACTTTTTAATTTTATAAATTCGAAAGTAAATAGTAATAAGTTTAATGTCATAATTTTTGAATCTAAAAGTCCTGATGAAATACTGAAAACAATAAAAACTTGTACTAAAGCGAATAAAGACATTGGTTCAATTTATTATCTAGTTATTCCAGAAGAGTTTACGGAAGAGAAAGAAGAATTAGTTTTAGAGTTTTTGTCAGATATTTTTTCGAAAAGAAAATTAGTAGATAAAGAAATGAATATAATTGCTGATGGAAACTATTTTAGCCATTATCAAGACAAAATAGCGTTGACTAGAAGATACAAAAACGGTCTTTTAAACAAAATAGAAAAATTAAGTATTGTTGGAACGGAAGATAGTTTGTGTAATTTTTTACATTAACCATCAATTTTTGAAATATGCATTAAAAGAGGAACTATATAGTTCCTCTTTTTTATTAAATGAGCTACCGAAACAGTCTTTAATCGACAAAAGCCTCCCCTTTATCGATTTTCTTCAAAATCAACCACCCCTCAAAACCACCCATCCACTCACGAACGGGGTGCATCTACATAATGCCTCTTTAATTGTTTGATTATCAGTTTGGGCCGCTATACTTTTACACTATCAAAATGAAACAATCATTTAAAAAGATAGTAAAAAAATATAAAAAATAACCCCACAAAAGGAACAACATCATGAAAAAAGTAATCGCAATCGTAGCAATCGTATTAATCGCAGTTTTAGGTTTGACTTCTTACAATACTAATGAAGTAAAAACCAATAAAAATGATAACTCTCCTTTATTGGCAGCTTTAAAAACTACCAAAGGAGTTCCTGTAATCGGAAGTGGTAATGGTGGACAAGGTGGTGGAGACGCAGGAAACAAAAAATTGGATTAATTAAATCAAAATAATTTATCAAAAAAGCTATCTTTATAAGGTAGCTTTTTTTTTATTATTTTTGATTAAAATATAGTCTTCCAATTTTGTATAAAAACTTATTTGTAGTATGTCTGTTTATTATTCTTTTGCAAGGATGTAAAAAAGACTTAAAAAAGCCTAAATCTTTAACTCAAAGAAATGATAGCCTTTATTATTTTTTTGATAGTGCGAATAATGATTCATTATCTTATGAAAAAAGACAATACTATAATAGAAAAGCAATCTCTATAATTGCCACTGATAGAAACGATTCAATGAATCGTATAAATTATTTTAAAATCGCAAATCGTTATTTCAATATGAATGCGATGGACGATTATAAGCTTACGACAGAGTTAATAGTCCAAAAGTCTGAACAAGCGAAAGATTCAATTAGTTTGGCTAAAGCATATAGTTATCTGGGAGACTATTATGGAGGTAAATTTATTTCTGATAGTGCCTATGGTTTTTACTTTAAAGCTGAAAAAATTTATAAGGCTTTGAAAGATGATTCTAAAACAGCTAGAGCTTTGTTAAATAAATCAGTTCTGCAGTTTAATGAAAAAGATTATATAGGAAGTGAAAAATCAGTTTTTGATGCACTCAAATACTTAAGAAAGACAGATAATTATCAATTGACTTATGAAGCAAATAATTTATTAGGTGTAATTTATAATGAACTTACAGAGTATGATAAGTGATTGAAGCACATAGAAAAGCTTTGGAAATAGCTAAAAAAAACAATATTTCTTCATCTGAGCAATCTATAGCAACTTCGTTAAACAATATAGGATTGATTTATCAAAACCAAAAAAAATATAAGAAAGCAATTGATTATTTTAATCAGGCGCTTATACGATCAGATTTATTAAATCAAAATCCATTTCTATACGTTGCTTTGAAGGACAATTTAGGATATTCTAAATTTAAGACTGGTGACTTTACAGATTTGCCCGATGTCTTTTATGAGGCCTTGAAAATTGGCGATAGCTTAAAAATGATTCCAATAGTTGTTTCTAATAAATTACACCTTTCAGAGTATTATGCATTAAAAAAAGATACTGTTACAGCAAAAAAATTCAGCAATGAGGCTTATTCGTTAGCAAAGGAAAGTAATCTTACAAAAGACGTTTTACTTTCATTAAAGCAATTATTAAATGTTGAACCTCAAAAAGCTATAAAATATTCAGAAGAATATCTGAAGATAAATGACAGTTTGCAACTTGCCGAAAGAAAAATCAGAAACAAATTCGCCCGTATAGAATACGAAACCGAAGAACTTGTCCTAGAAAAAAATAAACTCGTAGAACAACGCAAGACCTTAATCTATATAGGATTGGGGATTATCTTATTAGGTGTTTTTATCTATGTCATCCGCTCACAGGCGGCACGAAATAGGGAACTGCAACTGCTGCAGGAACAGCAACAGGCCAATGAGGAAATCTACCAGCTTATGCTCAACCAGCAGGACAAGATTGAAGAGGTACGTCAGTTGGAGAAAAAGCGGATTGCCCAAGATCTGCATGATGGAATCCTAGGCAAACTTTTTGGGACGCGACTCAATCTGGGAACGCTCAACAACAAAAACAATGAGGAAGCCATTGAATCCCGAAAAAATTATATCGAGGAGCTGAAGATCATCGAACAGGAGATACGCGAAATTTCGCATGACCTGAATTCTGAAAAAGCCGCAATTTTTAATAACTTTGTGTTGATGGTTTCTAATTTTATAGAAAATCAGCGATCAGTTTGCAAGGCAAAAGTTAATTTCTCCATGGATCCTACAATTGATTGGAATGCAATCGATAATATGGCGAAGATTAATTTTTATAGAATTTTGCAGGAAGCCTTTCAAAACATCAACAAATACGCAGAAGCAAAAAATGTTTTTGTTACATTCGCACAAAATAATTCAAAAATCGAACTGAAGATAGAGGATGACGGGATTGGTTTCAATTTTCTGAAAAAGAAAAAAGGAATCGGGCTCAACAACATGCAAACAAGAATCAACAGTTCGGGCGGATCAATGACAGTGGTGTCAGAAATTGGAAAAGGAGCATTGTTGACGTTTGGATTACCTGTTTAAAAACCCCAAAACAAATCATACCCCAAAATGAAACAAATTATTCAATTACTAATGGTCGATGATCATCCTTTTATCCTTCAAGCGTATAAAAATACGTTGAACGGTTTTAAAAAGGAAGAATATGAGATCATTACAACTGATGCCGTGAGCGGTGAAACTGGTTACAATGTTATTGCCAACAGCCCTGTTGATTTTGATGTTGCCTTCCTGGACATCAGCATTCCAACCTATCTGGAAAAAAACATTGAGTCTGGTGTTGACCTGGCCTTGCTTTTAAGAGAAAAAATGCCTGATTGTAAAATCTTCTTGCTCACAATGCATACCGAAAAACTCAAGTTCCAGTATTTTTTCGAGACCATAAAGCCTGAAGGGTTGGTCGTAAAAAACGACCTTACATTTGAAGAGCTTATTTTTGCATTCGAAAAAGTAATTTCTGGAGACACTTATCTGAGTGAAACCGTAATCAAGATGATGGAGGAATTAAATTCTTAATTATTTTTATTTTTACAACCGATTGCTTTGAGTGATTAGTCTTCACTCAAAGCATTCCATCCTCTTGCCCTTAATTCTATCTTTGTATTCGCCCTCGTGATGAGGTGGATTCCTTCGCTTTCCTGGGTCATATGACCAATAATCGTAAAATTTGGATTTCCTTTTATCTTGTCGAAATCTTCCATCTTGATGGTAAAAAGCAGTTCGTAGTCTTCGCCACCATTGATGGCAACCGTCGTACTGTCGATATTGAATTCTTCGCAAACATTGATCAATTGCGGGTCAATCGGCAATTTGTCTTCGTATAAATTACAACCCACATTTGATTTTTTGCATAAATGAATAATCTCAGACGATAATCCGTCGGAAATATCAATCATCGAGGTTGGTTTTATTTCCAATGCATGAAGCAAAGTTCGAACGTCTTTTCTGGCTTCTGGCTTCAATTGTCTTTCAATAAGATAAGTATAGGCATCCAAATCGGGTTGCGAATTAGGGTTTACCAAAAACACCTGTTTTTCTCTTTCCAAAACCTGCAATCCCATATAAGCAGAACCGACATCACCGGTAACCACCAATAAATCGGTAGAGTTGGCGCCGTCCCTGTAAACGATTTCTTCAGCATCGGCTTCGCCCAAAGCAGTGATGCTGATGATGAGTCCTTTTTGTGAAGAAGTGGTGTCGCCACCAATCACATCTACATTATATTCTTTTGCCGCATGGGTGATTCCTGCAAATAATTCTTCCAAGGCTTCCAGCGGGAAACGGTTTGAAACGGCTACCGAAACCGTGATTTGTGTAGGCTTTGCATTCATTGCACAAATGTCAGAAACATTCACAACTACCGATTTATAACCCAGATGTTTTAAGGGCATATAGGCCAAATCAAAGTGAACACCTTCAATCAGCAAATCGGTGGAAACCACTATCTTCTTGTCTTTAAAATCCAAAACTGCAGCATCATCTCCAATTCCTTTTAAGGTGGAGGGCTGGTTGATTTCGAAATTTTTGGTCAAGTGGTCGATCAATCCGAATTCGCCCAATTGCGAAATACTGGTTCTTTGTGGAGTTTTATCTTCTATCATTGTTTTATGTATCAAAGTTGCAAAGGTACAAAGTTGCAGAGGTTATTTGGCACTAAAAAAAAGGTTAAATAAACTGTAACAAAAAGGCTTGTCGTTCTACTTACTATTTAAATCAATTTAAAATAACCAATTATGAAACTTAAAATTAATAACTTAAGTAAGACGTATAAAAACGGAGTTAAAGCCCTTGATAATCTGAATTTAGAAATTGGTTCGGGAATGTTTGGTCTTTTGGGTCCGAACGGAGCCGGAAAATCTTCTTTGATGCGAACGATTGCCACTCTGCAAAAACCAGATTCGGGTTCTATTGAATTTGACGGTATCAATGTCCTGGAAGACAATATGTCGTTGCGTAAGATTTTAGGTTATCTGCCACAGGAATTTGGGGTGTACCCGAATATGTCGGCTGAAAAGTTATTGGAGTATTTTGCAAAATTGAAAGGAATTGCTTCGGCATCTGATAGAAAAAAAATCATCAAGGAAGTTTTGGAAGTGACCAATTTATGGGATGTTCGTCATAAAAGCGTAAGCGGTTATTCAGGCGGTATGAAACAGCGTTTCGGAATTGCACAATTGCTTTTGAACAACCCAAAACTAATCATTGTAGATGAGCCAACGGCAGGTCTTGACCCAGCTGAACGCCACCGTTTCTTGAATGTTTTGAGAGAAATAGGAACCAACCATACCGTTATTTTTTCAACCCACATTGTAGATGATGTGAAGGAACTTTGCCACGAATTGGCGATATTAAACGGAGGACAAATTTTATACAGAGGGACACCAAATGATGCCGAAAAAGAATTGGAAGGCAAGATGTGGATGCGAATCATCGACCGTGAAGAATTTGAATCTTTTTCTACCAATTTCAACATCATTTCTTCTAATTATAACCAAGACAATACGTTGAATATCCGTGTTTATAGCGATTTTCAACCAAACGAAACCTTTGTTGCGGCAAAGCCACAATTGGAAGACGTATATTTTGTAGCACTTAAAAAAGAAACTGTATAATGTTAGGTACTATTTTTTCATTTGAGTTTAAAAGATGGTTCAAGAACCTGTCTTTTTACCTGTATTTCGCTTTGTTCTTCGTCCTGTCGTTTTTTGTAATGGCATCGGCTGTAGGATATTTCGATTTTTTAGGAGCTACAACTGCTTCTAACACGATTGTCAATTCGCCAATTGCCATCAATTCAATTTTGAATGGGTTGTCACAATTGGTTTATTTTATCATTCCAACGGTTATTGGAGCCACTGTTTATAGGGATTTCAAATACAATACCCATACGATTTTATATTCCTATCCGTTCAACAAATTTGATTATTTGGTTGGGAAATTCCTGAGCGGTTTTTTCATTACCATCATTATTACTTTTTCTATAGGTTTAGGATTCCTATTGGCTACGGTATTGCCATTTGCCAATGAAAGTTTGTTGGGGCCAATCAGCATCTGGGCTTATTTTCAAGCGTATGTAATTTTTGTAATCCCGAATATATTCTTCATCGGAACCATCATTTTTGCCTTGGTAACCTTGAGCCGAAATGTGTATATCGGTTTCATATTTGTAATCTTATTGTTTGTCATCCAAGCCTTGTTGGGTAATATTACCAACGATATGGAAAACAAATACGCGGCAGCGTTGGTGGAACCTTACGGAATGGAGGCCTTGAACTATGTTACAAAATACTGGACGATTGAGGAGCAAAATATAAAAGACATCCCATTTGAAGAGGTGATTATCTACAACCGTCTGATTTGGGTTGGGGTTGGTTTATTGTTCTTTACAATTCTATATTTTGTGTTTTCTTTTTCACATTCGCCTATAATGCTTGGTAGAAAAAAGAAAGCGGAACGCATCACTAAAAATAATTTCGGAAGCATAATCCGTATTAATCTGCCAAAGGTTGGTTTTGATTATTCGTTTGCACAAAACCTGAAAACGGCTTGGAGTATTTCTAATTTCGAATTCAGATTGATAACCAAAAACTGGATTTTTATTACCATTGCGGCAGTACTGATGCTGTTTGTATTGATCTCTGGCTTCACTTTGGGACAAGAATTATACGGAACACGCACCTATCCTGTAACTTGGAAAGTAATCGATTTGTTGGGTGGAACGTTCAATTTCTTCATCAAGATACTAATCTATTTGTTCTCGGGATTCCTGCTTCAAATGGCAGCGAATAGCCGAATGAATAATTTAGTAGATTCAACGCCAATACCTAACTGGACACTGCTTTTGTCAAAATTCTTGGCACTGACAAGAATGACCATCGTAATCTTATTCTTGGGTATGATTTCGTGTATTTTGGTTCAAATCTATTATGGATATTACAACTTTGAGATTGGACAATACTTGACGGAATTATTTGGCTTCAGATTGATTAATTTCGTGATATTGATTGTTTTCTCCTTATTCATCCAATCGTTTTTCAAGAACTACTTGGCTGGTTTCTTTGTAATATTGGTTTTGTTATTGGCTTTGCCGGCTATTTCGGCTTTAGGAATAGAGCATCCAATTTTCAGCTTCAATTCAGGCGACGGATACGATTATTCTGATATGAACGGATACGGAACGGTTCGAGGCTATTTTATCTACAAGATCTACTGGTTGTTGTTTATTGGATTCTTATACGGAATCACACTTTTATTCTTCAGAAGAGGTATTTTATCTGGACCTAAAGAACGTTTAAAAATTGCTTCAAGAAGGATGAGGACTTCTATAATGGTTCCTACAGTTGTTGCCTTGATTGCATTTTTAGGTTTGGGAACAGCTATTTATCGTCACGACACAGTGGACCAACCTTATTATTCGAGCAAAGAATTAGAGCTACAACAGGTGGATTTTGAGAAGAAATACAAAAAATATGAGAACTATCCTCAACCAAGAATTGTGGATGTGAAGGTGGATATGGACATCTTTCCGAAAGAACGTAATTATGACGCAAGGGTGAAGTATGTTATGGTGAACAAGACCGATAAGAATATCGATTCTTTGTTTATCAACTATTCTAGGAATTTGAAATCCATCACTTTTGGTACCCCGAACAAATTGGTCTCAAAAGATACGGTGCTCAATTTTGACATCTATAAATTAGAGAAATCAATACTTCCGGGCGATTCATTATTGGTTAATTTTGAAGTAAGAAATCTTCCTAACACCTTCTTGGAAGACCGTTCTCCGGTTATAGAAAACGGTACATTCCTTAACAACGGTATGTTTCCATCGTTCGGATATTCAGAGAGTGGAGAGATTGCAGACAATGATATTCGTAAGAAATATAAATTGCCGGCCAAGGAAATCATGGCTGACACGGATGATTTGCATGCACGTCAAAACACTTATATTTCGGACAATGCCGATTGGATTACGTTTGAAACGACAGTAAGCACTTCGGAAGACCAGATTGCTATTGCTCCAGGATACCTGCAAAAGGAATGGAAAGAAAACGGCCGTCGTTATTTCCATTACAAGATGGATCAAAAGATGCTGAACTTCTATGCCTTCAATTCGGCACGATATGAAGTGAAAAAGGAAAAATGGAACGGTGTGAACCTTGAAATTTATTACCACAAAGGACACGAATACAATCTAGACCGAATGATGGACGGTATGAAACGTTCTTTGGCTTATTATTCGGAAAATTTCAGTCCCTACCAACACAAGCAGGTTCGAATTATTGAGTTTCCTAAAACAATGGGAACTTTTGCCCAGTCGTTTGCCAACACGATTCCGTTTTCTGAAGCCATCGGATTTATTGCCAAAGTGGATGAGGATGACCCAAATGCTGTAGATTATGCATTTTCTGTAATTTCGCACGAGGTGGCACATCAATGGTGGGCCCATCAGGTAATTGGAGCGAATGTAAAAGGTGCAACATTGATGTCAGAAGGTTTATCAGAATACAGTTCATTAAAAGTATTGGAACACAAATATGGCAAAGCCCAGATGCGTCGTTTCTTGAAAGATGCCCTTGATGGCTATTTGCAAGGAAGAACGTTTGAGTGGAAACATGAAAATCCTTTGATGTATAACGAAAACCAGCAGTACATCCATTACAACAAAGGTTCGTTGGTATTATA
>Ga0247808_10001848_pt1 | contig 10275 bp, 4 predicted proteins | sample UWRJL089202R1_FD_179914 | JGI IMG/M metagenome (GOLD analysis project Ga0247808, IMG submission 179914) | Plant litter microbial communities from Arlington Agricultural Research Station in Wisconsin, United States - UWRJ-L089-202R-1 | ecosystem: Environmental > Terrestrial > Plant litter >... | reverse complement strand
AACTCGATTAAAGTGCATATACTGCAAAATAATGAGTGTTGATGGAGATAAAAAGAAAGCCAATGTAACAATCTAGAATTAGACTACACATACATGGATACGAAATGACAGATGAATGAGATGTATAGATAATAAATTTATAGTATGCATCAACGTTTTTACCTTCTCATTATTTCATTTGGTCCCAATCACGCCTATGTTGGCTATGTGGTTCTTTCAACATCCGGTGAGTTTTAGTCAAGTGTTTGTCTGTGGCTTTATTGATAGATATCAATGAGATTAAAATTCGGCCAAGAATGTCAAGAAAAGACTAGGTAGCTATGCAGGAGGAAGACACGAGTGGGAGATATAAGACTCAGTTGAATCTTACAAGGGACTTTCCTTTGTCGATCTACTCAGATAATCTATCCTGTAAAACCACGGGCTCCTTATTTTATGGTTTTCAAGGCTGCGGAATCTTCCTCTCTTTTTGCATGAACAACTCATTCGTATTCGTAACAATTGCTACTGCAGGCGATGATATAGAGAAATTGGTGGCTGTTATTGCACAGCTATTATATCGACTCAGCAAGAGGGAATTTCTAGTGGCGGTCGGTAGCGGCTTCACGTTTCGTGTAACATAAAGCAGCACGTTTTTAATATCGTAGTTATATCATGCGAACCAGTTCATGCCGTCTGACGCTTATCATCAGGGGTTTTCCGTGATCTGCTTGGGGCGTGGAACGTATTTTTGGAGCTTTCCAAAATAGAAAAGCAGATGCGCGCGAGATCTTCAAGGACCCCAATGCTTAACAAGACGTTGCTCGACCTTTCGCTTGATGCTTTGTTATTTCTTTCTCTTTACCTTCCCTCTTGTTTTGATTGACGAGCTTCCTCGACCTGATTTAAAAGCTGGGTCTTGTGCGAATTAGGTGCTGATTCGTGCGGTGTGCCCAATCTTGTCATAATAACCGATACGACGAGTATCCTGACACGGTAAGATTAAAGTACAAGATATCCACTGTAAAGAAGTCTCGGGTTAAGAAAGCCTGTAGAGTCTTACATGCCCTTTGGCTGCAGAAGGAGACTTGTATGATGTATGTTAAAGGTTTCACTCATAAAATTTTAGGCTACATATCTGTTGATAAATGAAGTGAGAGCACTTAGATCCCCAGCAGGTCACGTATTATCACAATTCCAATTCCACCGCTGCAAAACAGCTTATTCAACTTTAAACAAAACAAATCCAAGGTCTACAATCCAAAGCTACTTCGTAATCCCCAAAAGGAATTAAACCGGGTCAGATATTTGGTCGCCAGAGCTACGATTGGCCAATTCGGAAGCGGATGAGCTGCAAGGAGACTTTGATATATGGGAGGCTCGGCTAATCCGTGCTCACCTCTGACTTCCTCTCCACACAACATCAACAATAACAGGCCATGACACGTCAAATTTCGCGGGCCGTGGCTTGAAGTGGCCATCGGCGCGGGTAAAGCTATGCAACGGGGAAACTCTGTGTCGGGAGGGCAGTTTCGCACTCCAACTCGGGTCAGTTGGATCCACTCGGTACGGTTTCTAACACAAAATGACCCTATGCTCCATCTCACATTGAGCAGAGCAGCGTATCAGAGTTCTTACTCGCATGCCTAATACCAGTTTCACTTTCGTCTAGAGCCCCCATGCAGATGCAAGGCCATCCCGAAGCTAGATGGTGGAAATCCCCCCATTGCGTGAATCGCCGTTCAGACTTAACCACCCTACTGCGAGGTTCTTTTGCATGCGAAGTGCAACAAAAGCTCGCACGCTCTTTTTGGATTTATTCATAGGTTGTAAGGGCTCCCCAAGGAGTCGGGAGCGCCCCCGAGCGAAAATTCCGATATTGACGTTTTACTCAGAAGTGGAGACGCTATGCTCCTGCGATATATTGCTATGCTTGCGTACATGTTCTTACGAGATGATGATATATCCGGCTGATCAAGTGACCGGTTTTCGATACGCGCTCGAGGAGCGGGTTGGTCCTTCGATGCCTGATCCTCTTTTGATATATCATCCAGCATGCCAAGTCTGCAAAGAGACTTTTTGCGACTTGCGATAAAAACTTGAAGAGAGGCAGTAGCTGTGCTCCTATAGGTTGGGTTTGCGCCATGTTTGTTCCTGCTTTGCATTAGATATGCGCTCCGAACCCGATACAATGGTATAGCCGGGCAAGCAAACTCGTTTCGCGTATTTGTGGTTCATATGATTTGCTGAGTGTTGAACGGCAGGATGGGCGTGTTCTTTCGAGAGCTCCAGTAATCGTGGCGGACTCGCTATTAGATATAAGATTGGAGTGAAACTTATAAGCCTGGGACAGAATTTACCCTCTGCTTCCTCCTTCAGGGCACACAGGCACACAGTATGGTATGGTATTTCAATAAACAATACGCTTTCCATTTCGCTGCAAAGGAGTCAAGCACAAGCTTCTATCTATACCTCAATATACTCTTCTCTGAAAATCCAGATAAGCATGACAATGTCTGACGAGAGTCATTGATTCAGAGCCCACGATACCATTATTATCTCCCATAAACTACTCGCACCTACTACTTAAACTTAGATAAAGATGAGACTCGAACACAGATTCTAATCTGGAAAAAGTTGACTTACAAGTCTCATTGTGTCTGTCGAACTGCATACGTCTGCCTGACAGTTCAGATAATGACCAAAAATCAAGTGTAACAGCTGAACGCTTGGTATGATACCACCGTATCACTCGACGTAAAGACAAAAAAGCCCAATAGAACAATCTCAAAATCTCACAATCCCACCAAGACTTGAAAATGACCTATGTACAGTTCTTCACCTTCCATCCCACATCTTCTCTCCCCAACCACACCCTCTTCGATTCAGTCTATCTGGCCCACCCTAAGCGCCATCTCCTTCCAGGTTGCTTGCCTACCTACCACAACCCATCAGCCCAGCAAAACGGCCCGCCGCCACCCAAGCTCCTCGCCGCCTCCGCCTCTGCACCGCAAGTAAAACAGCTCGTGAGAAGATTCTCTTTGAGTTATAAGCTAGTGGCTAGGGGGCATACCATGACCATTGAAACAAAGCCCCTACAATCACTACTACCCATCCTTAACAATCATCCCCAGCCCAGTTTCGTAAAAGCACAAGTTCCTCTCCGCAAGTCAGTCAGCATATCCAGCCAGGTGTTTTCTTCTTTTCTACGCGCTATACGTCGCTGCAAGCAAGCAAAGCCAATGCGTACGTACGTCCACTGACTTACGGTCTCATCTCTAACTTTGCAGAGACTTCTACATCTGTTCATTATCTTTTTGATAAATATGGGTATAAGAGTATGGGATAGGCTTTTCGTTTCTTTCTCGCCGGGTTTGTTAAAACATGCCAGGTGTGCATGCAGCTGTATGATAAAGTAACACATCCATATCATCCACCTCACCACCTCACCACCCACTATCCACTATCCACTATCCACTATCCACTATCCACTATCCACTATCCATTTGGTTCTTTTTAGACCCGAATCATTAGGGGATTATTGAGCAATGTCTTGATCTGTCTTGAAGGCATTAGAAATTCAAATTTGGGGAACTTGAGGGGGTAAATTAACATAGAGTTAGAATCCAGATTCCAACATTTCCGAGATGAGAGCCATCAAAAGATCATTTTAGTTAGGCAACGTCTAGCAAGTTTTACTTTCAGTGTTACATCATTCCATAGAACTCTCCCTTATGACGTTAAAAAGTTGGTAATATTTAAACAAAAGAGTGGCAAAGGAAAACAAAAACTCGAGAAGGGACGCAGCCAAAGACGTAAATAATCATGGAAGCACAGCGTAACGCTACTGTAGGCGAATATCATGGAACAGTTGCACATTCAGACGGGAAAGTCTTTGTAATTGTATCTTTCGTAATATTTGATTATGACGTTGCTGCGCTAATCTTTACAGCCAATTATCTGACCTGCGAGCCACATTCTTTCATATCATGGTGTCCTCGCAGGTGGGTGTTGTTGTCTTGAGAGAAAGACTTGAATAGGAAAAATGAAAACAAATGTCTAAGTCCCATGTGTACCGTGCAAAACCCCAGGAAAAACAGCTTCATTACAGAAAAACAAACGCGCCGTTGTGTAAATAAACCATGGCCACCACCCAATTCATTGATCGAAGAAAGGGCCAAGGAGAGGTGCATTTGGAAAATACCACGACCCCTTTTCCCAACTTGTCATTCTATTTTACAACCTCTCATTTCCGTTTATACATCACATGCACCTAGAATAGCTTGATTCTTCCAACAGAATCAGTTGAGGACGCTTGAGCTGAACCATCGGTCTTTGAGGCTTGGGCACCAGCATTCGTACCGGTTTCATTTCGGTAGTTGGTGTCGTTGTTGTTGAGACCGATAGGTTGGAAGAGCTGCATGGGAATCTTCTTAATCAAGTCAGGCTGTAGCACCTTTTTTCCAGCGACAATAGGGCCAGCTAGTAAAGCCACAAAGAGGACAAGGAGGAGGAAGTATAAGACTGCGTATCTCCACACACGTCTCTTCCTAAGCTTTGATTGCTTCATCGAGTAGATTGGGGGGCGAATTTGCCGGCTGAATATGAGTGTTAGCTTGCAATAATAGAATACTTGAGACACAAAACATACCTAGGACGAAGCCAAAAGAGCATGACAGAGTGGGCCTTGTCAACCTGCGGGATAGCGATAACAGGCAGCATGAGAAATAGCAGGACATGGCCGAGGACGAAATCGCCTGCGAACATACCAAGCTCCGTAATCTTACAGAGAAATTCACGAGCTGGCTGTGAAACAGAGTGCCATCCCATAGAATACCATTTACCAGTCCAGAACGCAATGTTTGAACTGTCGGTCTTGAATTCTCTGGTCAGAGTGAGCGCAATGATAAGTTTGTAGACGAATCTTTGAATGGCGCACGCGGCAATCATTCCCATTAATGCTTTAGCGAATACGAATCCTTCCAGGAAGAACATGATCTCGAAAGACACTAACAGGAAGATGACGGCAACAGCGTGAGCGATGGCGGCAAGAACGGAACCAAATTTCTTGCAGCACATGCTGAGAACTGGTCCCATACAACAAGCCATGGCAAACATGGCTGCCAAAACACCGGCATTGACAGCAATAGGTGCAAGGGCGACAATGCCAACACGTATCAAGGAGTTGGTCGCCTCGATTTTCTCAGAGTTTCCATCAGAGTCTTGGTAATCTGGGTTCAGTCCGATCGTAACACCGACTAGGGAGTTGATAAAAAGATATGGGATCAATGTGACTGCTACTACAACCAAAGGTCCAATAATTTCGCCAAAGAACAAGTTTGCGAATGAAGCACGTGGAACATCGCCAGACATTTTGGAAGATGGGTCTCCAAGAGTCTTTCGCTTGTAACCAGTGATACGGGTACGGGACAGGCGACAGTAAGCGATCCAAGATGAAGAGTGCGATCTCGAGTTACCACGGGAAAGCCATCTGAGGAAATCACGGTAATCAATGAAAAAGTCGTTCCAGGCAAATTGATGAGGATTGTAGATGAATGGCGAGGTGCAGAGAGCGACAAGTGTGATCCAAAAGTAGAGTAAGATGGGTTGCCAGATAGTCACTGTGGCGAAGAGGAGCATCATTAGGGACCGGGCACCAAGGTAAATCGATGGCCCAGCAAACCGCGAGAAGAGGACACCGAATGGGATACGAGCAGTGGCAAAACCTCTACCAGTTCCAATGTATCTAGCACCTCCGAAAGAGAGATCCTGTTGGACAGAATTTGCGTAAATCTGACACACGAAGACTTCGAAGAATGGCGATAACGAGCAGAATTGCTTTCCAAGACGGGTAGCGGCACGCCAGAATCCACGCTCCGTCAACTCTTGCACCACGAGTGGAATGAAAGAGAAGAAGAACACGATGAAGATGGATATGATACAACGGAACACCCAATCCATGATAGGCTTGGTATTGGCGCATCCGGTAGGGAATAGCGGATCTGTGATGGGGACATTGACGTTGTACTCACACGCGATAGTTTGGTTGCGCAGAGCTCCAAGGTTGATCAAACAGAGCATAAACATCTGCACAGAAAGCATAATGAACATGTTGTTGATGTGGAAACCAGGATGGGCGTAGTAGAATGACAAGAAGCGGTCCAGCGGTAGTTGTGTGCCCAAGTAGTAATATTCACGGGAGAGCATTTGTTCACCCATACCAGTTCCAATCTTCGTAGTGAAGTTCAAAATAGAACCAAATCCAAGATCACGACCCTTACCGCATTGGTAGTACTCGCAGTGCTTGATGCGTCCACCTCGAATCAGGGCAGTCATACCAGCGTAAATATCTTCGTTGAGGTGGAGACCTTTTTGAGCTTTGGAGACACCACCTCTGGTGGTCATGAAAATGCCGTTCAAGAAATCGGGATGGCCATAATGCAGCTTACCACCAATGGTAGCAAGAGTACGCGCAAACAGTGTACCGAAGGTTTGTTCTTTACCAGCTGCGACATCACCAAGAATACCGATGTTTTCAGAGAAAATGTACTCGCGAGCTCCGAGAATAGCAACAGGATTGGTCTTAACATTGGTAACTCCGGGAGTGTAGGGTGAGACATTGTCAGTGGTCATTTCTTCGAACTCGGCCAGAACACTTCGAATCTTGAGACACTCCTCAAGGTAATTGTCCTGGTTAGCATCGATAAGCTGGATGTACTCTCCACGATAGAAGATGATGGCGTGGTTTTGGTTGTCAGATTTTCCGTCACCGAGAATGGGGTTACCAGACAGCTGGACACGGAATTTTGGTCGGCGCATACCATTCTCCATGATCTCAGAGTGACCATCAATCAACGCAGAGTACAGACGTGGCTCTTCGCCTTCAACCAGAGGAGGTTCTTCATCCAAGTAGGCAATCTGGAGATCGGGGTATGCACGAAGCAAGAACTCGGTGTTCTCCATCTCTTCCTTCTTGAACTTGGCATAGCGCTGCATAGACACAATAAGCTTGAACTTGCGGCGAGCCATACGTTCCAGTTCGCGCTCAAGCTTGTCAGAGTTACCACCAAACATCTGGACCACCTCGGGGTTTTCAACGCGATAGAGGAGCTTGATAGCACGGCTGTAGTTCATGAAGCCGGAGATAGTTCGATAAAGTGTTTGCGATCGAAGGGATGCCCAGATACGGGTACGAAGAGTGTATTCGGGTGCAGCCGACTTGAAACCAATGCAGTAAAATGGAAGATCGTCGATCTTGCTCTTTGCCGTGTCCTTTTCGTTCTTGTCGTAGTCGCCATTGAATTGCGAGGTCTCATCGGCCAAGATCTTGGTGTCCTTGACGAAGCAATCCCATTCGTGAGGGTGAAGCTGCTTCAGGTATTCGAGGAGAGTGACACGAGAGTAAGGCTCGTCTTCGCGGATAATTTCTCGTAAAGAGAGCAAGATCTTCTCGCTATAATGAGGAATGAGTACCGTAAACGTGGGCATGTTATCAACAGGGAGCGGCTCGGGAATCGGGGTAGAAAGGGATTGCGCGAAGAACGAGATACGTCGCTCAGCTTCGCTTTGGCTGGGAAAGAACTCGGTCTTGAAGGAGTGATCTTCCTGGGAAACGAAGAAGGTTGGTGCGCGAAGAGTCCGTTTTCCCTCTTGCTCGGAAGGAACTTGATGATAGAGCAACTTCTGGACATGATCAATGGCCAGGAGATGCTCGCGGTACATGGAGATGACAATGGCGTTCCAGATTTGAGAGATAAGAACCTTTGGTTTGTATTTGATTTCCATATCTGTGGTTGCAAGCACCTTCGAGTAGATACGCTTGGGGAGGCGTGAAAAGATGTTTCTCCATGGTGTCCAGATGGACACACCCAGGTAAAATGAGCGAGCTACCGAATAGATAACGTTCATGATAATGTACCACAAGAACGTATCGAGGAAGAACAAACACAAATCAGTGAAGAACATGATGCCCAGCAATATCTTGGGTTGCAAGTGGCAGAGAACTTCCCCGATGATTTTATCTCCAGCACAGTTCTCGATTTTCATACTCGACAGGTAGCGAATAGGATCTCGGAACGATAAGGTCAGGAAGAAATATGATTCCACAAGCTTCGCGGTAAAGACGCAGACCCAGAGGCCATAGGACATCCACATATCATTGCCAACAAGCCGAGGGTAACTTGCCGTGAATGTTTGACTGGCAACATACTGCCTCGAATTCTTTGTCAAGTAACTACCAAACAATCCACCCAATGGCATGACGGAGAAGAAGAAGAAGGTGGCCAAGGCGATGAAAAATTGCACGATACCAAGAATCAATGCAATCTTTCCCTTTTGGTCGACATTTGGAATGAGGAAGATGTACACACTTGGGCCAGCATTGATAGCCAACATCACAATCAAGAAGAGAAGTCTTTTCGTCAAGTGCTGTGCACCAGCCCAGCGACGGGGAACGTAAGACCACTCGAAAAGGGTAGCAACAATCATGAGCAGGCAGGCAACAGCACCACCCAACGCAACGGCGGACCATTGCGCAGAGGCGGGCGGCATATTATTTCTCTCTTGTTCGTACTTGTCACCCAATAACAAGGTGGGAGAATTCTTGGCTGTGAAGAACCAGAAAGACGAAATGTGAATAACCCAAATTCGGTTGAAGTTGACCAACATGTGGAACCAAGAACGAGTCTCTTTGTAGGTCTTGAAAAATGCCTTGTTCCACTTCACTTCCTTGAGCTTCAGGAAGCGCTCTGCCGGAGAAAGATCGACCAAACGAGTCTTATCCTCCAATGCAATTCGCTCGATACCCTCAGGGTACCAGAAAAGTTGATTGCAGTCGTCATAACCGACCACCTTGTCGTGGTCTCGCTCGCGACGCACATACTTTCCGTCCTGGATCTCGTAACCTTCGTCTCTGCAGAACTGGTACAGTGGGGTGATCACGTTGTTCAGGTAAGTAAACTCGTCGACCGGCTCCACGAGGTTCTGGCAAGCGGGCGAGTTCAAGTAGTCGTCCGCGCATTTGAAGATAAAGCAGAGACATTCAGGCATGAAACGAACTTGATTTGCCTCTCCCCAGCACAGGAGGTAGAGGGCAACTTGGCGTACACGATCATGTTGAGACATTCTATTCATCCGTGTCTTCCATCGGTATTCGGCTGCCTCTAGACTGTTGTCTCCTTCCAATTGCTCGAGGGTTTGAGATTCATCCTTGGGATCGACATTGGCCTTCTTCTTTGCAGCTCGGCGTGCCTTTCGGGTGCGGCGGTTTCCTTTTCCGAGCTTCATGTTGGCAAATCCAACGGCGTCGTCCAGATCGAGATGAGCCGCAAAGTACCACTTTCGGTAGTTGGCATTGTCACCTCCAATGTAATCCGCATGCAATGAAAGCAATGCTTGGTTTGGGGTCATACGAGAAGCCCGGGAATCAAGGAGAGTCATCAAATGATCATACATGTTACGCATGCTATCTCGCTGGAAACCAAATTTAGCAGTCAGATCCAGGAAAATGTCCTCGACTTCCTCTTTGGAAAGAGGAATTTGTGCATCCGAGGTCCAAGCTGGGTATGGTTCACGGGATCTTTGTCCAGCTGGAAGAGCATTGTTGTAATCCATGCCGTAGTTGGGGGTCGATGCTCCGGAAGATCGATTGCCGCCATAGGAGATCTGTGACGAAGGAGGACGGTAGCCCCGGCCATCCATTTGACTCTCGTTGTAGCTGTTGTAACGTTCGTCACCACGGCCATAGTAGTCCATGTCGGTTGCTCGAGCCATGTCAGATCTCATGGTGAAGTCGCTGAAAGTTTCGGAATCTTCCTCGGAATCGCCACGGCGCTTTTGGCCCGGGGCTTGACGTGGTTGCTGGCCAGCAGCCGCTCCCTGATCATAGTATTGATCATTGTAGTATTCATCTTGGTACTGTCCGCCTTGCTCTGCTCCTTCGTAATACCCTCCGTCGTGCTGGTATGGATTATTTGCATCAGCATTGTAATACCCTCTGTTGAAATTGTTAGTATGGGTGGTCGAAATGCCCGCAACATCATTTTTTCCCCGGGAGAACATACGATTCATCATAGTAACCATCTCCACCTTGGGGGTGATCGCCGTGTTGGCGGTCATCACCATAACCAGCGTTCTGGTCGTAGTATGGCTGAGCCTGGTCGTCCTGATAATAGGAGTCCGTATTGCCCTGTTGCTGATGGCCCTGAGCTGCTGGAGCTCCGTAGCCATCATCGTAATGGGCCTGATTAGGGTGTCCCGACATGATTGCGTTCGAATTCGACCGTCTGTAGATGCGTG
>Ga0247808_10001846_pt1 | contig 10277 bp, 8 predicted proteins | sample UWRJL089202R1_FD_179914 | JGI IMG/M metagenome (GOLD analysis project Ga0247808, IMG submission 179914) | Plant litter microbial communities from Arlington Agricultural Research Station in Wisconsin, United States - UWRJ-L089-202R-1 | ecosystem: Environmental > Terrestrial > Plant litter >... | reverse complement strand
TAGTAAGGGCAAGGTGATCAAAACGTACCTGTACCTGGAACCTCGTCTTTCTTTGAGTTATCAAATCAGTTCCACAGGTTCATTGAAAGCTGCTTATACTAGAAATGTTCAGAACATACACTTGATGTCAAATTCAACAACCACATCTCCAACAGATTTATATATTCTAAATAGCAACAATGTTAAGCCAGAGCTGGCTGACCAAGTTGCTGCAGGCTATTTCCGGAACTTTTTCGATGATTCTTATGAGTTTTCGGTAGAGCTGTATTATAAATGGTTACAAAATCAGATCGAGTATCGAACCGGGACTGATTTAAGAGGAAACAATAATGTTGAAGCAGATTTATTATATGGTAAGGGAAGAGCCTACGGAATTGAATTCTTTCTAAAAAAGCGTTTTGGAAAGTTCAATGGTTGGATAGGCTATACACTATCTAAAACTGAACGTCAATTCGACCAGCTCAATAATGGATCCTGGTTCTACGCAAAGCAGGATAGAACACATGACCTTTCATTGGTCGGTATCTATAAGGCAACTACACGATGGAGCTTTTCTTCAGTATTTGTCTATAATACAGGAAATGCAGTTACCTATCCAAGTGGTAAATATCAGATAAACGGACGTACTGCATTCTACTATACAGAGAAAAATGGATATAGGACACCGGCATACCACCGTCTTGATTTATCGGCAACCTTAGATGGCAAACCGGGAAAGAAATTACAATCTAGTTGGTCCTTCGGACTATACAATGTTTACAATCGGCAGAATGCTTTTGCTATTGATTTTAAAGATGACCCTGATGATTCTTCAAAGACACAAGTCATTAGAACTACGTTATTTGGAATTATACCGTCTGTCACCTGGAACTTCAAATTTTAGTTATGAATAGAAAAATAGTTACCGTACTTTCTCTTTCGATGCTTATCCTTTCATTGTTCACAAGCTGCGAAAAGGTGATAGATTTAGAATTAAAAGAATCTGAGCCTGTAATTGTTATCTATGCAGACATAGATGATGAGTCCGACAATCAATATGTAAGGATTTCTAAAACCTATAGCTTTACTGAACCTAACAAGTTCAATGCGGTAACAGGCGCCAGAGTCATTGTTACAAATCAAACAGGTGGAGTTATTAATTTTTCTGAAATTTCACCCGGAGTGTATCAAAGTCCGAGGTTCCGGGGTAGGTCGGGGGTACGCTATACGCTTGATGTAACTGTTGAAGGGCAAAAATACACTGCTGTTTCGACTATGCCGGAAAAAGTATTCCTTGACTCCCTAAATTTTAGAGAGATCTCATTCTTCGGAAAAACTTCCAGTTACCTTGTTGCTAATTTTCAAGATCCTGGCGGAATACAAAACCAATACAGATACCTGCTCTCTGTAAAAAGTAAAGTTGTAGAAGATGTGGTAACGGAGGACCGTTTTAATGACGGTAATAAAGTTGCAAATACGATTTTTCATGAGCTTGATGACCTGGAACCAGGTGATGCTATAGAATTGGATCTTCAATGTATAGATCGAAACGTATATCGGTATTATTATGCCTTCGGACAGAACCTAGGTGAAGGCGGACCACCAGTGGCTCCAGCAAATCCACCATCAAACATTAGCAACGGAGCGCTCGGTGTATTTAGCGTACACACTTCAAGCAAACGGATGGCGAAAGTGATGTAAGTTAGCTAATTGTGACATTCCAGGACCTTGTAAACCTAGCATTACTCGCAAGCTTTACTATTCCTTCTTTACGTTCTAAATTTTGGTCTTGCCCAACCACATCTGCTATACCGCACCAGGGTTCCAGGCAAACAAAGTCAGCGTCTTTGGCTGCCCAGATTCCAAAATAAGGAAAGTCAGTAAATTTGAATTCTAGCTTATTACTATTCTTAGTATTTCTAATACTGATTGCGTCACTTTTAAGGGTTTTAAAAACCAAAGCATCATTATAGAATAGCTCGTGATCTAAATGAAGCTTTCCTTCAGTCAGATCAAGGCTATTGGTATGGTCGGATATGAGGTCGTTTTCTATCTCATGGTAGGTAATAACTTCATCGTTATTAAACTGCAGATAGTAGTCAGAGTAGGTAAGTTCGGTTGTAGTCTTTATAGCAAAGGCAGGATGTCCTCCAATTGAAAAAAATATTTCTTTACTGTCCGTATTTGAAATTTCGTACGTACATATTAACGAAGAATCTTTTAGCTGATACCTAATACCCAATTTAAATTTAAAAGGGTAAATAGACAAGGTCTCAGGACTGTCTGACAAAACAAAAAGGAGTTCGTCTTTATTTTCTAGTTCAAGATTGAATTCTTTATCTCTTGCGAAACCGTGCCTGCTTAATTTGTATTCTTGATTATCGTAATGGTAAGTATTATCTTTCAAGCCTCCTACTATAGGAAATAGAACAGGACTAAACTTACCCCAGAACTTTGCATCACCATTCCACAAGTAATTTTCATTAGTTTCCAAACTGATTAACTGTTGTAACTCTGCACCTTTTGGAGAAAATACTGCTCTTATAAATTCGTTTTCTAGTTTGATCATTTGGCTATTGTTTTTCTTTAGCTTGTTCTTTCGCTCTTTTTTTAAAGAACCCTCTGAGAAGGAAGTTACTTTGTAGGGCTTCTAAGTCCTCATCCAGTTTCTTACTGCTGGTTTCTAGATTTCTCATTATCGACTTGACTTGTCCTGCTGTTTCCTGATCATTAAGTAATAGGCCCACAGCGTTATCCTTTTGATTAAGTTTACCAGAAGCTTTATTTAAATTGTCAGTCAATTCCGCTGCAGAACCCGCAGTTTTTTGAAGCTGGTCAACAGATCGTTGAAGCTTTGCAAAAACTGCTGTATCTGTCAAAAGCTGATCTGCAAGACCACCTTTTGTATTTAGAGTTTTTGTAAATACATCAAGCTCTTTCGCCATTTTATTGGCTGATGCAGTTGTCATTTTCAAGTTCGCAACAATTGATTTAAAGTCATCAGCAACTTGTTGATCTGTAAGTAGCGAACCTACAGTACCTTTGCCTTCAACTAAACCTCTTGCCAATAGTTTAAAGTCTGAAGTAACATCAACCAGATTTTTGTTATTAACCTGGAAAGTCTTCATAATATCATCCGTAGATAGGGTAGTATTGACTTGTAGGTGATCACCATCCTCTACAAAAGGATATTTAGGACTTCCCCCTGTGATTACAATAATTTTATTACCTATAAGTCCATCAGAACTAATACTTGCTGTAGCATTTTTGTGAATGTACTTATGTGCTTCTTCTTCAATATTTAAAAATACCTGTACTTGAGATGTTCCATAGAATTGAATTTTCTTGATCGTTCCAATTTTAACTCCTGAAAACCATACATTATTACCTGTTTTAAGACCTTGGATATCGTCAAATACCACATCTACACTAAAGCTTTTTACAAATGCCTTTTTCTGACTTCCCAAAGTAAAAACTCCGACAACGAATATGACTAATCCTAAGAGTATAAAAGCTCCAACGGTTATTCCACGGCGGTTATTTTTTGCCTGCATATTTTCTATTGTATAAAATTGTAATCGAAGAACGGTTGAACGCGTTCATCATTTGTATTAAAAACTTCCTCAAAAGTACCTTGGCGCTCAAACTTACCGTCAAGTAACATCGCCACACGGTTACCTACTGCTTTTGCACAGGTAAGGTCGTGTGTAATTATTATCGAGCTCGTATGAAAACGTTCTTGTACTTCGTTTATTAAATTATTTATTTCAAGACAGGTTATTGGATCTAAACCAGCCGTTGGCTCATCATAAAGCATTATCTCTGGACGCAAAATTAGTGTTCTTGCAATACCAATTCTTTTTCTTTGTCCGCCTGATAGTTCAGAAGGCATCTGATTAATTGTCTGCGAGAGTCCAACAGCATCAAGCATTTCTTCTACCGATTTGTTTACATCTTGCTTCGATAAATGTTTTTGATTTCTGACTAAAGGAAACTCAAGATTCTCTCTAATTGTCATACTATCATAGAGAGCACTATTCTGAAATGAAAACCCAACTTTTAAACGAAGATCCAATAGTTCTTTGTAAGATATTTCGTCGATAATCTGGTTGAGTACCTTCACTTGTCCAAGATCAGGTGTAAGTAAACCAACGACTATCTTTATTAATACAGACTTTCCTGTACCAGACTTTCCTAGAACAACTAAATTTTCGCCTTTATATAAGTCCAGATCAACTCCTTTTAAGACATCGTAACTCCCAAAAGATTTAACTAAACCTTTTATTTCTATGACTTTCTCGGTAGTTGTCGTTTTATCTTTTTCTTTCATCACCTACGTCCTAAAAAGACTAAAAAATTGTACAGATACTACTTCCTCAATAAAGATTAAAAACATCCCAATCACTACTGCAGAGTTAGCAGCTTTTCCAACTCCTTCTGTTCCTTTTGAAGAATTATATCCTTGATAGCAACCAACCATTCCAATGGTAAACCCAAAAATAATTGCTTTTACCGTGCTGGCGGTGATGTCCAGAAAAGTAATGGATTCCAATGAGGACTGAAAAAATGCTTTTGCGCTTGTGCCCTCGCTAGTAGAAACATTTAGTAAGGCCCCAAGCATCCCTACCATGGCTGTGTAGAAGGTTAAGATAGGAATTGTTATTGTCGCAGCAAGAACACGGGTAGTGACTAAAAATTTGAACGGATTAGTTGCTGAAACTTCCATCGCATCAATCTGCTCTGTAACCCTCATAGAACCAAGTTCTGCTCCAATGCTTGAACCAACTTTCCCAGCCGCAATAAGTGAGGTTAAGAGTGGAGCCAATGTTCTTAATAAGGCAATTCCTACCAAAGAAGGAAGCCATGAAGTAGCACCAAATTCCGCAAGAGATGGTCTGGATTGCTTTGTAAATACTACACCAGTTATAAAACCTGTCAAGGAAATTAAAGCCAATGATTTGTATCCAATATCATAACATTGCTTCAATAATTCTTTACCCTCATACGGAGGAAGTAAACCTTCCTTAAAAAAACGGCCAATGAACTGAAACACGTCATATAGGGTAAGAAACATCCTGCTTATTTTTCCTGGAGCCTCAGTATTGCTATCCATATATAAGTGTTAAGATTACTTGTTTATCGTTATTCATAATATTATTTGCTTCAGATCAAATTGTGAGCCATTATTGTTATCGTCCTCCGGGAGGACAATTTCTCTGAAGGAATTGAGTGTATGTTAAAGCTAAATGTTCTGATGTTCCGGCACCTTCGTTGATAGCATGTGTTCTGTTTGGGTATGACATCATTTGAAACACTTTACGGTTTTTGATTAATTCATTAACAAGCATCTCTGCATTTTGGTAATGCACGTTATCATCGCCCGTTCCATGCACTAATAGCAGATTTCCCTGTAAATTCTTTGCATAAGTGATAGGAGATCCTTTTAAGTACGCTTCTTTACTCTGCAATGGCGAGCCCATATAGCGTTCCTGATATACATTGTCATAAGTTAACTGATTGGCGACTGCTGCAACGGCAATTCCTGTCTTAAATATCTCAGGATACTGGAATAGCAAGTTAAGAGTTGATGAGCCACCACCGCTCCAGCCCCATACTGCAACTCTGGATTTATCAATAAATGTCCATTCCAGTATTTTTTTGGCTGCCATCGCCTGATCTCTTATATTAAGGGTTCCTATATTCTGAAAGATACTTTTTCTCCATTCTCTGCCACGTGGGGCTGGGGTTCCACGGTTGTCAATTGAAATATAGATGTAGCCATCCTTGGCCATATCTCCAGCATATAACCTGTTTACTGCCACACCATAGGTATCAGTGACAGTTTGTGCCCAAGGTTCTCCATACACATAAAAAACTACAGGGTATTTTTTAGTCTGATCAAAATTATCTGGCTTTTTCATCCAACCATCAATCAGAACGCCGTCTTCAGTCGTTACCTTGAAGAATTCAACTTTATTTTTTGGCGGTTTAACCCTCCCAAGCTGGTTTGTTAAGCTACCTTCCATAGTTAAAGGATTTAGCGTTTGAAAATTCATCCATTCAGAAATTGGAGGAATCGAAGTGCTTTGGTAGGTATGACGTGCGAAAAGTCCATTTGGAGAAATGTCATAGGAATGGGTTCCTGTAAATATGGAAGAAGTGACCATTTCCAGTTTCCCTCCACCAGAGAGTTTGGTTTTATACAAATACTTTTGCGTGTAATTAGTAGGAGAGGCAATAAAATAGAGGTATCCTGATTTTTCATCGATCAGCGACTTTTCAATTACATCATAATCACCTTTAGTGATTAAGGTTTGTTTTTTTCCATCCTTTGTGACGCGATAGTAATGACTCCAGCCATCTTTCTCGCTAACCCAAAGAAACTCTTTCCCACCATCAAGCCAATCCCATTGTTTAATTGGATCTATCCATGCTTTATCGGTTTCTGTTAAAATATTTGCTATAGATCCATTTGTAATATTTGCAACAAAAACCTTGCTGGTGTTCTGAGCACGATTAAGCTGTTGTAAAATAACTTCGTTGGTTCCGGGAATCCAGTCCATTCTTGGAATGTAGTTTTGAATAATGTCTCCGGGGATTTTAATCCAGTTTGTTACTGCAGATGAGACATTGACTATACCGATTTTACATGCTGAAGGATTCTCGCCAACTTTCGGATATTCAACAGGAATAGTAAATGGGTAAATGGAATCTGTATTGTTGATCATCAAAAACTTTTTAGTATTGGCTGCATTTAACTGCCAATAAGCAATTGACTGGCCATCAGGACTCCATCTAAATCCATCTCTGCAAAAGAATTCTTCCTCATAGACCCAGTCAAATGTTCCATTTATAAGACTTATTGTTCCATCCGTAGTCAAAGCCTTTGTCGTTGATGTCGTCAAGTCATCAACATAAATATTGTGGTTACTTACATAACCCACTTTGGTTGCGTCTGGCGAAAATTTAGCAAACATTAAAGAAGAAGCAGGCTTATCTTTCCCTACTTTCATGATGCTTTTTGCTTTGAGATCTGCAACATAATAATCGCCTCTTGTTTCTTCTCTCCAAACTTTCTTACTATTCGTAAATATCAAAACCTTCGTACCATCATCAGACATGGTAAAATCTTTAATTCTTAAAAGATCAGACCCTGCCTTGGACAATAATGTTCTGGGAACGATGGTTTTTCTCTCGCTTTTAGGAAGCGTTACAGAAACAATTTCACCGTCGGCAACCTGGTAATAAGCACTTCCATCTTTAGTCCATTTTATACCCTGCGCTTGGACCCCAACACAAAAAACAGCTACAAAAAAAATGATTAATTTAACTTCTAATTTACTGACTATCATTCCCTAAAGTTTTAAAAAATCTTCATAAACAAGTTGAAGGTAAGCTTTTGCTGTGTTTGTTTTATTTGCCGTAGCTGACGGGTCTCCCTCTTTGCTATTATATAAAACTGCCTTCCCTATGTTGTCAAATGTAATACATTGTTGGTTATCGATAAAACCCATTCCATTATCCCAGCTAAAAAATGCGAATGGTTTGACATAAGGATTAAGAAGATTTTTGCTCCATCTGAAATCTTTAGCATTTAAATTCAATTGTGCGAGTAGGGTAGCAGCAACATCAGCCTGACTTCCAGTTCCTTCAAAAACTTTACCTCTGAATTCAGGTTTTATAACATCTCCGTACATCAGGAATGGAATATGATAGCGTTCTGGGATAAATATGTCAGTTCTATTTTTTGGATAAATATGTCCGTGGTCCGCTATAAAAAGAAATAAAGTGTTCCTATACCAAGGCTGCTTTTTTGCTTCAGTCAGGTACGAAACAATACAGGAATCGGTATAATATGCAGTACTCTTAAACTTACTTACGTTATCAGCTGTACCGAATTTTGATTTGCCAGGGACGGCAAAAGGTTCGTGGTTAGTTAAAGTTAGTATCGTTGAAAAAAAAGGTTGTTTAGCAGTTTTTATGTCCTTAAGTTGACGTTGAAATACCGCACCATCAAACTGTCCCCAGCTCGTTACAGTACCTCCCTCAAAATTATTCCTGTCTACTAATTCATGAACATCATGGCTTAATAAAAAAGCCTTGTAGTTGTCGAATTCAGATTCGCCACCATAAAAAAATGAATTTTGATAGCCAACTTTATTTAAAGATCTTGATATGGATGGAAGCTTCTGTGTTTTCTCTGGCCATTTAACAATGTTTACTGCAGCAAGTGTGGGAAAGCCAGCAAGTGTGCCGATAAAGCCCTTATCGGTTCTATTTCCTGTAGCGTAGATATTACTAAATAGTATCCCTTTATTCGTCAGAGAATCAAAGCCGGGAGTAATACCTTCTGTTTTACCGAGAGTAGCTGTAAGATCTGCTGTAAAACTCTCCATTATAAATAACACAATGTTTGGACGTTCCGTTGTTAATACAGACGTTGTGCTATCTTTTTCTACAGCATAAAGTTCTTTGATAATTTTATTGGCCACCAATGTATTCTCATAAACATATGGGTTAGCTTTGGTTTTGTTTGCAGCGATCAAACTGGACATGAGATTCCATTCAGTATTTACGGCCGCAAGATTAAGCACCTGGTTCTTTGAAAAATAGGCCATGCTTTGATTGATTGGAGAGCCTGATTTACCACCTCGGATCACTAAGAAATTTATACCCAGCAATAACAAAGCAATAGGAATCTTTAACCAAATTGATAGCTTGCCAAAGGATAATGTTTTGACTACTAAATACCGCTGCAATACAAATCCAAGCGCCATAAGTATCATAAGTATAAACACAGACAGCAAAATAGGAGAGGATGCACTTGATGCGATTGCCTCATTAGGTGTAGTTATTGCAACTTCAAGCGCTTTGGCATTTATTTTAGACCCCCATTCTCGGTAAATATTAAAGTTAGAAACAGTAATAATACTACACAAAACAACAAGCACATTAACATAATAACTTAGCCATTTAAGCTCAATGTTTTTTCTGCCGGTCATCATTGCTATTAGGAACGCCAGGAGAGGGACAACTGTAAAATAAGCTGTCATTGACAAATCCAGTAGTAGTGAGTGGTAAAAAGTAGATGCAACCTCCTTAAAAGGAAGCGTAGAAATAAGCTTTGAATTAATGATAAGAAATATTAATCTCTCAATAAAAAAAAAGAAAAGCCAGAAACCTAAAAATCTTAAAAAGAAAAGGAGTCCTTTCAACATCCCAATTGATTAGTTAGTCCCATTGAGCATTTTAAACATGTCATCCATTTCTTTTACAGTCTTTATTTCATAGCCCGATGGAATGTCCATTGAGAAAGGTCCGGTTTTCTCCTCTTTAATTGATGCTAGCGTAAGAATGTTCTTTATCCCATACTGGATGCTGACATATTTTACCGGCGTTCCTTTGAGTTCAGCGAATTCTGGTAGAATTGCACCAGGAGAAACTTTAAGATCAGGTGCTATCCAAACTTCGTAATTTGCATCGTTATTATCTTGATAACTGTATTTCTCCGCATGGTATCCACCTATTTCTTTCTTTTCTCCGGTAGCTTTGAAGTTTTTAAAACTCAGATTCCCTCCCTGCTTTTCCAGATCCTCCTTACTGAACCTTGTTGCGTATTGCTTTTGAAACATTGGAGCGTCAACAAGCAAAACTGCTGATCTGGCATGACCATCCGTAATCATCTTCATAGAGGCAACGCCCATATCTATCTCAACTTTTGATAAATTGCCATGAAATTTGATCTTTGTAACAGACGGAAGGTTTTCTGTATCGATAGTTTGTTTCTGACTATCATTCAATTCATAAGAAATATTATAGGTAAGTGTTCCCTCCTCAAGTGATTTTTGCGCCTTTAATGTTAAAGGTCCTAACACCATACTTAGGAGGAACAATAGATAAAAACCGCTATTAGTATTCATGTTTTTAGTATTCATATGTTTTACCATTTAATGGTTTGTTTGTCAATAAAGGCTGCGATACCGCGTTTAAAGTCCTCACTATCTCTTACACGTGCATTTATTTGAACTGCTAGGGAAAGACTCTTTTCCAGATGCGGATTTGTCGTCTGTCCGATAAGTTGCTTTGTAATCATTAACGAGTTTGAGGAAGCCGTTTCACAAAGTTTGGTAGCGAAATGCAGTACTTCTTTCTCAATCTCATCTTTTTCCTTAATAAACGTTATTAGCCCAAAATTTAGCGCATCTGATGCCTGAAATAATTCTCCTGTTAACAGAATTCTTTTTGCAATCGTTTCACTGGTTTTCCTAACTAGAAAACATGATACAATAGCTGGCACA
>Ga0247808_10001845_pt1 | contig 10277 bp, 7 predicted proteins | sample UWRJL089202R1_FD_179914 | JGI IMG/M metagenome (GOLD analysis project Ga0247808, IMG submission 179914) | Plant litter microbial communities from Arlington Agricultural Research Station in Wisconsin, United States - UWRJ-L089-202R-1 | ecosystem: Environmental > Terrestrial > Plant litter >... | reverse complement strand
GCGGTTATCCACCGCCAGGTGTCTTATTTTTTGAAAACCTGCAGGATATCCATCACTGTTTAGCTCATATCTCCTGAATGTGTATTTACCATCGCTATATTGTAATTGGTTAAGTCCCTTATCAAATGTACCAACCCAAATACTCCCGGCAGCATCTTGTGTAACCGTGTACACCATATTGCTGCTGAGGGATGTTTTGTCGTTCTGGTTATACCGGAAGTTAGAAATCCGATAGCGCGTTTCCGAAGCATCAACCGGTTTTGCCAGAAAAAGCCCCTTTTCCTTTGTACCTAGCCATACATTCCCATCTGAGGATTGAAAAATGGAATAGATGGCGCCAAAGCCACCAGCTGGAAGATCTGTAAAACTTAGTTTTATTTTGTTGCCTTTGTCATATACATAGAGTAAGCCACTTCTGGCACCTGCCCAAATCCGGCTTTTACGGTCCGCCAGCAACCCACGCACTTCGTTGTCTGACTTAAATACGCCCGGATCAACAGGCAGCTGCAATTTAAAGTAATTGGGATTAAAAATGACCTTATCCAGCCCACGCTGATCCGTATGCAGAAACATCACTCCAGAGTTATCATAAAAAGCCGTCGTGACCAGGTTGGAAAAATATCTTTGAATGGATCCAGGTTCGTTGTAAAAATACTGAAGCTTTTTACTGGTTCTGTCATAGTAGCCGAAACCACCATCCCTCAACACAGACCAGACTGTTCCGTGCCGGTCTTCAAAAACCCGGAAGTGATTCAGTGGAGCTACGGTAGTTGCATCATTTTTTTGTGTGAAGGTTGCAAATACACCTGTTTTGCGATCGTAACGTACGACGCCTTTTTTCAACGGTTCGAGCCATAAGTCACCGCCCCTATCCTCAAAAATGGAAAAGAGTGCACCTGCACTGTACCACTTCGTTTCAAACTTTTTGCTCGTTAGCTGGAAAAGAATAAGCTCCCCCAGAGCAGTGGTTATGAAAAGTTCATTACTGTTTTTCCCTGGTGATATTCTATTAATTGTGCCGTCGCTGACTCTTATTGCTTCATACTGGCCATTTACGCTATTGTAAATAATAAGTGTCCCTTTATTTGTGCCAAAATATACTGCGCTTCCTTTCCCTGCAACGCTCGAAAAGTTCTCGTGACGGTGATCGTCAAGGGATAATGCTGTTGACTTAAAGATCCCTGGCGCTGTTCTGGACAGCTTCACCAGCCCATTTGGCGTTCCGACGTAAAAGGTCGCATTGCCCTGGGCGAAAAAGAAATCTACAGTATCAGAAGGTAAAGATCTGTTGCTCTTGTTGGATTTTGAAAAGGTGTAATAGACAGATTGATCCTTTTTCAGATCCGGAACTACGAGAATACCATTGGAAAGCGTGTTTAACCAAAGCATGCCATTTTCAGTCGACAGTATGCGTTGGATTTTTATCCTGGTCTTTAAATTAAGCACCTTGTTTAGTGGCGTAAATTCCTCTGTACCTTTATTAAAACGGTAGACCTGACCGTCATTTGATTTGATCCATAGATGATTGCTGTTATCTTCAGTAATCTGATCAATGCGTTTATTGATGATATTCCCTTTTTCAGCATTAAAGGATGTGATATGGCTGCCGTCAAAACGGTTAATGCCATTGAAAGTCCCCAGCCAAAGATACCCTTGTCTGTCTTTAAACATGCTGGAAATAATATCATGCGATAGGCCCTGCTCTGTTGAAAAGTGTTCGACTTTTACCGGTGGCTGAGCGTAGGCGCCAGCAAGCAGTGCCATCATGCACAGCATGGTGATCGTATTCCTGAAACTATGACAGATCCATCTCATGTAGATTATAAAGAACAATAAAACTAAGACTTTACGCTGACTCTGATCTGATTTGACTTAACTATTTAAAAGGATTGGTCGAATCAGCATCTTTATGTTTAAAGGTCAGCTTATCTATGTTCATCAGGTTTTCTGATGTACTTCCGGTAAAGCGTAGAATGACATCATGGATGCCGGTCACCTTACTGATACTTGCCGACACAGTGCGCCATTCAGGCGTAGTTCCTGTTTTGGGTACGTTACAGATGCCCAGCGCTTCGCCGGCTACATTATCCAAAACTATTTCAATGCCAGATCCCGCGACATTGCTGGAGACGCTGGCCATGAAAGTTGCCGCGCCATCGGTACCAAAATCTACGTTAGAGAACTGAAGGTAATCAAAGTTATTACAAGAGGTAACATACCTGCCGAGCGCTGCCGATTGGGCGATTGTTGTTCCGGCGGACTTGGTCGCACTTTCTGCTTCAAGGACAGCGTACGCGCTGGTTGTAATCGGTGCTGCGACAGTTAAGTCAGGAGTCTCTTCCAGTTTAGCTGGCAAAGCAGGAGGTGCTGCACCAGGATCTCCTGTTACAACTATCCGCAGACCTTTCTTGTCAATTGTTCTATTTAGCTGGATGACAAGCTCTTTAGCGTAACCTGTTCCTGTACGCACAAACGCGTACCGTTTACCCGCTATCTCGATAGTCGCTTTCCTACCAAACTGGTCTGCAAGGTGGAGTTCTCTGACTTCAATGCTTTGATCAGGCTTTATAAAAATATCCCTATTCTGGAAGAACTGACCACTTTCTGTACAGCTGATCTTACCGTAACCCTCTGGTGATGTATATAGCCCGTCTTTAAGTTGATGGTTGAGTTCGGCAGGAAGTATAGGCTTGAGCCATAAAGCTTTCGTTCGTATATCCCGATAATAGCCAATAATATCGTAGTAATTTCTCCAGAGCCCCGGCATACTGATGTACTGATTGCCGCTTTTGATATTAGTAGCTTCCGGAGCATGGCTTACGGCGGCAGGAAGGATATTCAGCGGATGGTCGAAAATCAGATTTGGATTACTGTATTGACGTTCATAGGCATCCTTTTGCATGGAGCTCCATTGCTCAACCCTATTGGTATTGAGCATTAAGCCGGCATGGTGTACAAGGATGTAAGGCGTCCATTCATCGTATGTTCCTTTGGGATTCCCAAGCCCCTTGTAATAAGGCTGATAATAGGTGTTTAGTTTATCAAGTACGTAATCTGTATGTGTTGCAGTCCAGATTTCGCCTAATTTCATATTCAGGGCAAGCCACTGACCACCAAAGTACGACTCAACGTGTTTACCTAGTTTAAAGTTCTGATCGTTCAGATACCTTGCAGCATACGACTTCACAACCGTATCATAGGCCTGCTGGTATCTAAGGGCTAAGGCTTTTTCTCCTTTTTCTTTAGAAAGTATAACCATGACTTTGTAAGCCACAGCAGAAAAGTTCGCGTTGAAAGGATTCGGATCTCCCCCTGCATCATATGAATTTTCGGAATGGTCAAAAGTATAGGGGAATTCTTTGCTGCCATATTGATTAACCTGATCCAAAATGCGTAGCGCTGCTTTTTTTAGATAAGGCCATAGAAAATCAAACTGTTTACGGTCGCCAGTCATTTGATAAATTTCGTAAGTCGATGTAATCATAGCACAATTGAGATCCACCCATTTCTGTACATCCCGGTAATCCTTGTGTTCAGTATCATCCCAGGCAACTAATACAGATCTACTCTCCTTCGAATCATTAGGCCCCATCTGGTTAAAGTCATGGTGGATCTGACCATTTTTCATTTGCGTTCTGGCCCAATAACGCAATTCCTGCCAGGCGTAGAACGGCAATAGCTGCCCGATGATCTGCCTGGCATGCCACATCTGGTCCATGGTGCCAAAACAAGTCCACTGGCCTTCGGCAAAGGCAACGCGGCCGTCTTTTTTGTACATGGAATTCGTACTTAAATTCACTAAAGTATTCAGGGTCTGATTTTTAAGCCAGGAGGGCAAGTTTGACCCACGTAGGCGATTTACCAGTTCTTCCGCATTTTGCTGAAGCGTTACAAATTCCCGGAGTCCATGTTCTGCTACCCCAGCAGAATTGTTGTAGAGGTTCATGTAATACCCTAGCTCAGGATCGGTATCATCATACCAGGCTAAGACAAAGCGAACAACCTTAGTTTCTCCCGGAGCAAGTTTGACTTTAACTGCCACTTTAGCCTGTCTGGTTGAAGCTAGATTATTGCAAATGCCATTCGCGTAGAAGCCCTGATCGTCAGATGATCCGCTTGTAATAACCGCAGCAGGATCTGGACTAGCGGCATATACTGTCCAGGACCTGGTAGATATACCTTTTCCTGCAATTGTCGCAAAGTTCTCTTTTCCGGCATCCCATTGGAAAGCAAAGGCAGCTATTGCAGGGCTGCTTTCAGCATTGGTCAGCTTGATTTCATAAAACGCATAAGGAAGGCTCATGTTATCATAGTGCTGGTTATCCAACGGAGAAAAGCCCTTCATGTTGATTGCTATACCATTTACCCTGGCAAAGTTGACGAGGTGAAGCGGCCAGATGGCATCATCATCTGCTCGTCCGTTGACGATTTTTCCCTTCAAAACATCATTCGTCTTCACTATTCCAGCACGCTCAGAGAAAAACTGGAACCTGGCGCCGCTTATTGTTTTGAAATCATAAGCATCAGCCGGCGGTTGGGTCATTGCAGCAAAAGTTCCGGTGTTGGCGTTAAATTTAACTGCGCCGGCACCAAAACCCCCTATGGGTGTACCTGTTGTACCACTGATTGCTGAGGTAGATTGTGCAACTGCATCATCTGAAGACAATACAAATACAAGAGGTAATAAAATGAAGGCAAGTTTGATAAGATTATTCATAAACTGGGGCTCAATTGATGCTGCAGATCTTTGTATGCGCTGTGTGTCCTGAGTGCGTGCGTAGGCTTTACTACAAAACTCTATAATGCGTGTAAGACGAAAGAAAACGGCGGAAGAACCTTGCGGGCTAGATGACATTGACGTTAAATATTTGGTTGCGTCCATAGGAAGAATTTGATGGACCGATAGCAAATGTAGTCCTGGCGAGAAATTTAAAGGTCTAAAATTTCCCTGAATAGGTTCAAAATTCCATTTTATCAGCTATAATTACATTTTTAATGTGCCTTTCGACTCCATTTGCAGTCGAAAGGGATATCCTAATTTATTGCCTAATTGAACGCAACCAGCATCATATCATGAGTAAAATAATTAATGTTGCCTGCTTCGGCGAGGTACTTTGGGATGTTTTCCCCGGTGGAGCAAAAAGAGCTGGCGGGGCTCCCTTTAACGTGGCCTATCATTTAAATAAGATGGCGGTAAACGCTTTTATGATCAGCAGTGTCGGCGATGACGCGCTTGGAAATGAACTCATCAGCAAGATCATGGCCTGGGATATTTCCAACGCAGGTATTCAGCAATCTGCTGAGCACCCTACAAGCAAAGTAATTGCGACAATAGACGAACATCATGAGGCACACTACGAGATCCTGGAAAATGTAGCCTGGGACTTTATCAAATCTATGCCCAACGACAAGAAAAAAGTCACAACAATGGATGCGCTCGTTTTTGGGACGCTGGCTGCAAGAAATGAGACCTCTAGAAATACATTATTTGAACTGATTGAAGCCAGTCGTTTTAACATTTTCGACATTAATCTTCGGCCGCCACATTACAGTCTTTCGTTGATTCAGGAGCTTCTGCATCAATCGCATCTGGCTAAATTCAATCAGGCGGAGCTAAAAATGATTCTTGATTTTTCAGGTAAGACTTATCAGGAGGAAAGAGATGGCATCCGCTATATTCAGGATACATTTAACACACCAGAAATTATTGTCTCCAAAGGCAGTAAGGGCGCACTTTATGCCACCGAAGATATAGTTTATGATTATCCAGCCATCGCTGTAGAAGTTATAGACACCGTCGGCAGTGGCGATTCGTTTTTAGCTGGTTTTATAGCTAAGCGGCTGGACCAAAATGCTTCAGCACAGGAGATCATGAGTAATGCGATTTGTCTGGGCGCATTCATTACGTCTAAAGAAGGCGCATGTCCTGAATACGATCTTCAAGAGTTTTACAGTTTTAAGCAAGCAAATCAGCGTGATGTATAAGGCAGGATTATAGTGCTTGTTTTGCTTTTGCAAAGGCAAATTCCTATCTTAACGGCATATTTGATACGCTTTTAATGAAAAAACATTACCGTAAGGAGAATGACTGTCTAAACTGCGGCACTGCTTTGGAAGGCCCATTTTGCCACAAATGCGGACAGGAGAACCTGGAAATGAAAGAGAGTTTTGGTCACATGGCAACACATGCCATCAGTGATTACTTCCATTTTGACTACCAGTTCTTTCATACGCTAAAGCCATTGCTCTTTGAACCCGGTAAGCTTAGTTTAGATTACATGGCTGGTAAACGGATGCAATACCTGCACCCGATTAAAATGTATATTTTTATCAGTTTGGTGTTTTTTATCCTGGTGATCAAGGTTACCAATCGTGAATCTAACCCTGAATTAAAAACCGCAAGTACCGAAAGTATCAAATTTAAGGCGAAGCCTGGTAGTATGCACAAAGAGACTGCAGCGGAGAAAGATACTGCTGAAGATCGGGGCTTCCACATTTCCGTCAAGAACAATGACACGGGTCGTAAAATGACGATTTTTGGTATGGAAGTCGATAAAAATGATACTTACGAGAAGTACCTGGCGCGACAAAATAAACTGGAAAAGAGTAAACGCGATAACTGGTTTCAACGTTATTTTTACAAGAAAGCCTATGTGTGGCAAGGTAAAAAGGACGCTGATGAGATTTTTTTAGAAAGTTTTATGCACAATGTGCCGAAAATGATGTTTATTCTGCTCCCGGTAAGCGCCTTGTTGTTGGCATTGGCATTTTGGAGGAATCATAAGTTTTACGTCGAACATTTGATCTACACGATCCATGTGCATTGCAATTTATTCTTGATATTCACCGTCCAGATTATCTTTCGCTTAGTTTTACCGCATGGCTTTAACCCTGTTATTGACATGCTGGACTTCGCGGTGTTCTTGTATGTCCTCTGGTATATGTTTAAGTCCCTTAAAGTTTTTTATCAGCGGAGCACTTTCCGAACGATCACAAAAATGATCGGGATGTCTCTTATGTATTTCTTCTCGCTGGCAGTATGTTTCATGATTATCATTGCCTTAACAATTGTGTTTTCAGCTTAACAATACATGCAACTACGCTATTAGAAAGATATCATCTAACCTTGTTAATGGCAGACAATTTGCATAGTTTTAAGAAGGCTTTTAAAGAAAACGTTATGGAGAAGACCAAGACATCATTTGATAAGGCAGAACTGGAACTCTTAAAGGAAGGCTTGAATCGCAGTTATAAAGAGCGGTTTGAAATGGCCACCCGTTTGTATAAGATCCAGCAAACGATGACTAAAGTAACCATCACCCATAAGCCGTTTATAAATAAATAATTCGTGGATATCTTTGATGAAGAAATCTTAAGGTTCTGGAAAGCACTCACAGAATTTGATGTGAAGTACATTCTCGTCGGTGGCTATGCTACTAATTTACACGGTTTTCAACGCTTTACCGGACATCTAGACATCTGGCTTAAAGATGATTTGAAAAATAGACAAGCTTTGCGCAGAGCTTTTATTAAATGCGACATGGGCGACTTCCCAATGATCGACTACATGCAATTTGTTCCAGGATGGACTGATTTTCGCCTCAATAATGGCCTGCGGTTAGATATATTGATCGACATGAAAGGGCTTGAAGGTTACACATTCGATGAATGCCTTGAAATGGCTTCTATTGCAAATATAGACGACGCCAGTGTGCCTTTTCTTCATATCAATCAATTGATCGAAAATAAAAAGGTCGTCAACAGACCAAAAGATCAAGCTGACGTTTCAGCACTGGAAGAAATCAGAAAAATGAGAGGTTCTATTCCTCCTCTTAAATAGAAACTGTTCTGACTCCATACAACTGGGCAACTTCATTATTCCAGAACTTGAGATCGGATACCTGTGTCCAGTTTAATGAGTTCATTTAACCAGCGAATTGTTATCACAATAATCTTTAGATTTACCGGATGAACGCTTTGTTTCTGGAATTCATCAAAAGGTTAACAAATATCTCTGCTGAGGATGCGGCCTACTTGTTTTCGTTTTTTAAAGAACGGAAGTACAAAAGAAACGCCGTCCTTTTAACGGAAGGAGATGTATCGTTTGAAGCATTTTTCATTTTAAAGGGCTCGCTACGCCAATATTTCTCCAATGAAGATGGCGCAGAAAAAACCTGTAATTTTGGTTTTGAAGGGGAGTTTTTCACAGATCTGGAAAGCTTTTCAAGGAAGTCGCGGGCAACGACCAACATCATTACCCTCGAGCCAACGGTATGCCTGGTCATCAGCTGTAAAGATCTGGTGGAAGCCATGCAGCACTCTGCGGCAATAGCCGCAATTTGCAACAGCATGATCGAGGAGATCGCGACGGCAAACATCAGGCGGATTCAATCCCTGCTTTCTCTATCCCCGGAAAACCTGTACAAATCATTAGAACAGAACAATCCCCAGTTATTACAGAGAGTACCGCAGCGCTATATTGCGCAATACCTGGGACTGGCTCCTGAAAGTCTGAGCCGCATCAGGAAAAGAATTTTACAGACCGAAAAAGCTTAACTTAAGTCATCGTTTCGGGGTAGCCCCTACCCTTAGCTTTGTCTTAACAAAATCAACAGCTATGCAAACAATATTAGGCGCCGGAGGTGATATTTCAGCTTTACTGGCAAAGGAACTTACCACATATACTTCGCAGATCAGATTGGTCTCGCGGAATCCGCAAAAGGTTAATGCAGGCGACGAACTGATGCCGCTTGATCTGACGAAACGGGAGAACGTACTAAAGGCAATTGAAGGGTCTGAAGTAGTGTACCTAACGATTGGCTTCAGTTATGATGTACGTGTTTGGGAAGCGCAATGGCCGCTCCTGATCCAGTATGTGATTGAAGGCTGCCTGAAATACAATGCCAAACTGGTTTTCTTTGATAACGTGTATATGTATGCGAAGGATGCAATTCCAAACATGACTGAAGACAGTCCGCTAAATCCGCCTTCGAAAAAAGGAAAGGTGCGGTTACGCAATATAGAGCTGATTAATGATGCGATCCGTACCAAAAATCTGAAAGCAGTCATCGCGCGTTGCGCAGATTTCTATGGTCCGGGTGCGAAGAACGGGATTTTGAACGTGTTGGTGCTGGATAACTTATTGAAAGGTACGAAAGCGAACTGGCAGTCGGATGCTGATAAGATACACTCCTTTACCTACGCACCGGATGCTGCAAAAGCTACCGCTTTATTGGGTAATACTGAAAGTGCGTACAACCAGGTTTGGCATCTGCCAACATCGGCAGAGCGACTTACTGGAAAGCAATACATCAAATTGGCAACTGATATCGTGGGCGTAAAGAATACGTACATGCTGCTCGGCCCTTTCCTGATGTCTGTGATCGGTCTCTTTAACCGTACCATCAAGGAATTGGTGGAAATGCAGTATCAGAATAATCAGGATTACTTTTTCAACAGCGATAAGTTTTGCAGGGCGTTTAGCTTTACGCCAACAAGCTATGCTCAGGGCATTCAGGAAGTCTTGGGTACTACGTCTTCAACAAAGCCTTAACTGCGGCTTTTCTTGGCTTGGCAACCGGGATTTTCTGTCCGGTATGGTCCATGATCAGATAACCGGAATCTTCGTTCAAGATGCGGTTGACATGCATTTTGTTGACCAGATAACTTTGGTGACAACGTATAAAACCCTGCGGGCCAAGCAGCTCTTCATATTCATACAGCGGTTTTGAGATCAGGTGCTCTGTTCCGTTGCTTAGAAAAAAGGTGGTGTAATTATTTGAGGAAACACAGCTTACAATGTCTTTAACGGCCACCAGATAGGTTTCTTTCTGGGTAGGGAGCGCTATTTTCTGATGCGCTGCAGACTGTTTATCGTCCAGAAGCTCCAATAGATTATTGAGTCGTGAAAACCGCTTCTTATGGGCTACGGATTGCGCAATTCTATCCACCGCTGCCTTCAGCTCTGCAACATCGATCGGTTTGAGTAAATAATCCAATGCAGAAAACTTAATGGCCATAATCCCGTAGGCATCGTAGGCCGTCACAAATACCACATCAAAAGCGGGGGATTCAAATGACCGCAACAGATCAAAGCCAGTTTTCCGCGGCATTTCTATGTCTAGAAAAACGACCTGCGGCTCCAGCTCAATGATTTTTGTCCTTGCCTCATCGGCATTGAGGGCCGTATCGATGACCTCAATAGTGGGGCAATGCCTGGCCAGCAAGGCCTGCAGGTTGCCGTTATTGATCGGCTCATCATCTACCAAAAGTGCGCG
>Ga0247808_10001843_pt1 | contig 10283 bp, 10 predicted proteins | sample UWRJL089202R1_FD_179914 | JGI IMG/M metagenome (GOLD analysis project Ga0247808, IMG submission 179914) | Plant litter microbial communities from Arlington Agricultural Research Station in Wisconsin, United States - UWRJ-L089-202R-1 | ecosystem: Environmental > Terrestrial > Plant litter >... | reverse complement strand
CAAACAGGGCTTCCGCGTGGTTCAGGCCGAAGAGTGCTGGCACAAATCCCTGGCACCGCTGATGGCCGAGGTTCGCGAAAAAGTCGCTGGAGGACCGGTTTACCTGAGTTTCGACATCGATGGCATTGACCCTGCGTGGGCACCCGGCACCGGCACCCCGGAGATCGGCGGGTTGACCACCATTCAAGGCATTGAAATCATTCGTGGATGCCAGGGCCTGGACCTGATCGGCTGCGACCTGGTTGAAGTCTCGCCTCCCTATGACACCACTGGCAACACTTCTCTACTGGGCGCCAACCTGCTTTACGAAATGCTCTGCGTGCTGCCAGGCGTCGCACATCGCTGACCTCAAGCGCGCCGGCCGGATAAAAAAGGGTGTCTTCGGACGCCCTTTTTATTTGTGCCGCGCCCCTGAGCAGCGACGGTTTTGAGCTAGCCTTGATAGTGACCGCGCCGACAACAGCCGACTTCGCCGAGCGTCATTTATCGACGCAGCGTTGGATCACTCGTATGGAAACACCCTCTGTTTTATGGAAGTTAGGGCTGATCCTCTAAAACATATAAATCACAGGGAGCTTTCATGAATCGCGAGGACATCAAACAACTGGTATTCGACAGGGTCGGCGTGATTCTGGTGGATAAAGCGGAGATCCACGAAAATTCCACCTTCGAGGACCTCGCTCTGGACGAAGACGACGTCGAAGAGTTGTTCAGCTATCTCGAATCGCAGCTGGAATTCACTTTTCCCGCGCCCATCAGAGAACGGGCCACGCAGGCGCCTGAGCACATGACCCTGAATTTTCTGGTGGACTTCATTTTGACAATGACGGATGACTGACCCAGGAAAGAATATTCATGGGTGAAACTGCAACAAAGAAAATCCAAGGCCAGGCCGGCCTGAATGGATACTTCGGGACGCCATCGCGTCCCGATTGAAACCGAAGGTGGATTATCGGCGTTGCTGCTGACGACGACGGTCATCGTCTGTGCGTACCGGGATGGGTTGCAATTTTGGGCGTTCGATCAAGCCCAGTGCAACGCCGAGGTCATGTAGCCAGTCTTGCAGTTTAGTGTTCATAAAACCCCCCCTTCAGGGAAATACTCGACGACTGATCTTCAAGCCGCGTCTTACAGATAGTAGTGCCTGGTTGCACTTTACGCCTGCTAACGAGTGTCGCGGAAAAACATTTTTCCGACAGTGCTCAATGTGACATCTCTTTCGCCCGAACGACGGGCTTTTGCGACCAACGGCGATTCGCCATCAATCAGGTCGCGCCCAGCGGCTGAGTTTTTTACGTATCCACTGCTCGCCACTGACCAGCGTAATCCCCAACAGCACCAGAATCGCGCCGAGCACAAAGTTCAAGCTCAGGGGCTCGTTGAGCAGCAGCACACCAAAGGTGACGCCGAACAGCGGGGTCATGAATGAAAACACCGCCAGATTGGAAGCCATGTAGCGGCGCAGCAACCAGAACCAGGTCAGGTAGCTCGCGCATGAGACGACCAACCCCTGGAACAGCACGCTGCCGACCCCCACGGGTGTCAGCTGCACATGAGTGACCTGACCGCTTGCCACTGCAATCAATAACAGGCCTACCAGGCAAACCATCAACTGATAAAAAAGAGTCAAAGTCACCGGTGCCTCGGAAAGCCGAGAGCTACGCACCACCACAGTCGTAGCGCCCCAGGCCATGCCAGCCAGCACGCCCATGCCATCACCGATCAGCATGTTGGTGTCCATGTCAGTTAACGACATGCCTCCGACAAACGCTGTCGCGATGCCAACGAATGCCAGTAATACACCCATCCATTGCAACGGCCGCAGGCGCTCGCTAGGCAATTTCCAGTGCAGGCCCAACGCGGTGAAAATCGGCGCGGTATAAAGGAACACTGACATGTGCGCCGCCGAGGTCAGTTGCAAGCCTTCGGCAATAAACAGAAATTCCAGCGCAAACAGACTGCCCGCCAGCAGCCCCGCACGCCAGGTACTGCTCATGCAGCGCAACCCGCCCTGCCAGCACATCGCAATACCGACAACCAGCGCAGCGATGCCGGAACGTCCCGCCGCCTGCATGACCGGCGCAATGTCCGGCGCCGCCCATTTGATCAACACCTGCTGCATGCCCCAGACCACACACAATACGAGCATGACTTGCAGGGCGAAGGCATCGGGGCTCTTGCGGGTAATGCTCATGTACTAAAAATCCTTGTTTAATGATGAACTCTTGCACAACCCGCAGACACACCTCAGTCCTGTAGGAGCTGCCGAAGGCTGCGAACAGCGGCTTGTCTGACACACCGCTGTTCGCAGCCTTCGGCAGCTCCTACAGGGAACGGGTTACCTGGAACCTACTCCGGCAACTGCGCCAGCCCCTGCTCATCGGTCATCGCCCGTTCCAGTAGATCCGCTGGCAGATTTTTGCTGGCCCGGGCACCGAGTAGTTTCAGTTGTTCGCTACGGCTGACCAGATTGCCACGGCCGTCGGTCAATTTGTTGCGGGCAGCACTGTACGCCTTGTCCAGTTGCTGCAAACGGCTACCCACTTCGTCCAGGTCCTGAATGAACAGCACAAACTTGTCGTATAGCCAGCCGGCACGCTCGGCGATTTCCCGGGCGTTCTGGCTTTGACGCTCCTGCTTCCACAGACTGTCGATTACCCGCAAGGTGGCCAACAGGGTCGTCGGGCTGACGATCACGATATTGCGATCGAAGGCTTCCTGAAACAGGTTCGGCTCAGCCTGCAAAGCGGCGGAAAATGCCGCCTCGATGGGCACGAACAGCAACACGAAATCCAGACTGTGCAACCCTTCGAGCCGCTTGTAATCCTTGCCTGACAAGCCTTTGACGTGATTGCGCAGCGACAGCACATGTTGCTTGAGCGCGGCCTGACCTATCACATCGTCATCGGCGCTGATGTATTGCTGATAAGCCGTGAGACTGACCTTGGCGTCCACCACGACCTGCTTGTCGCCCGGCAACATGATCAACACATCAGGCTGGAAGCGTTCGCCATCCGGCCCTTTCAGGCTAACTTGAGTCTGGTATTCGCGGCCCTTCTCAAGGCCTGCGTGCTCCAGCACTCGCTCAAGAATCAACTCACCCCAGTTGCCTTGGGTTTTCTGGCCTTTGAGCGCGCGGGTCAGGTTAGTCGCCTCGTCGCTCAGGCGCAGATTCAGTTGCTGCAAACGCTCCAGCTCTTTACCCAGCGAGAATCGCTCTCGGGCTTCCGCCTGATAACTCTCTTCAACCCGCTTTTCGAAGGATTGAATTCGTTCTTTTAGCGGGTCCAGGAGCTGTCCGAGTTGCTGCTGACTGGTTTCGGCGAAGCGCTGCTCGCGTTCGTCAAAAATCTTGCTGGCCATTTCGGCAAACTGCGCGCGCAATTCGTCCCGGGAGGATTGCAGGTCGTTCAGCCGCTGCTGATGGCTTTCCTGCTGCTCACGCAATTCGGCGGTCAATGAGGCGCACTGCGAATCCAGTCGACGCAGCTCGGCTTCTTTAGAGCTGCGCTCCAGGTTCCAGCCCTGTGCGGCATCCTGAGCGTTGTCGCGCTCAAGCCGCAGCAGCTCGACCTCCCGGCGGGTCGCGGCGAGGTCCGCCTGCTTGACGGCATTGGCCTGGCTCAGATCGCTGATTTCGTCGCGGCTGGCATCCAGTTGGGCGTTGAGCCCGTCCTGAGCCATTTGCGCAGTGCTCAGTCGCTCATCAAGCAGCGCGGTCTCGGCCTTAAGCAGGGTCAGCTTGCGCTGCAGTTGCCAGGCGAGAGCCAATAATGGCAACGCCGCGAGGCCGAGGCCGATCAGCAGGCTGTTCAAGTCCAGTGCCATAGAAACTCCAGGAATGCCCGATTCATGCTGGCGGCATTATGCGCGAACTGTGGCAGGGGACGGCAGCGGATTGCGGAGATGGTGTCAGCGACGATCCATCTGGACCAGTAGCCGCTGTGCATCCAGCGAGCCTTTTGCCGACGCCAACTCCAGCCAATGGCGGGCACGTTGCGGCTCGTTGATCGGTGCCTGAGCACACAGCCGTCCGTATTCGAACTGAGCACTACGGTCACCCGCCCGTGCGGCCTGGCGCAGCAATTCATGGCCGATGCGCCGATCCCGGGTATTGCCACAGTCCCGGCAAAGCATTTGCCCCAAGCGACTTTGCGCCACCACCACGCCCCGGCGTGCAGGCTGCTTGAGCAAACGACCGGCGAAGTGCTTGATGCTGGGTTTTTGATTCAGGCGCGGGTTATCCAGCAGCCACAGCGCGACACGCAATGACAGCTGCGAACTTTCGGCCGTTGAGGCATGAGGTTCGTTTGATGGATCAGAAAGCGGCTTCATAAACACTGCGGGGGCAAAACAGGAGGCGCGCAACTCTACACTTTTTCTCATACAGGTAAAGAGGCGATTGAAGAACCGGTGGCTTAAACACGCTGAATAGAGCGCGCGCTCGGGACAATCCACAGAAGCTGTGGATAACTCAGTGGACAACCCCCATCCAACGCCCGCAAACCTAGACAGAATGGGGCCTGCGCTCAAACTGACGATTTTTTCACCAGTGAAAAAATTTGATGTTTTTCATTGACTTAATAAATCACCACGGTAAATCAAGCTCTTAGACGCGCATATGACAGTGATGTGGCAGCTAGTTGCGCCAATGTGCACAAGTTGATCGCGGCGCGCGATAACAGCTGAAAACGGCCACGGCGAACACCGCCTCTGTAGGAGCGCGCATGCCCGCGATAGCGTAGGTTCAGCCGAAAAATTATTGCCTGATACAACGCTATCGTCCGGATGCGGCCCAGACCAAGCGCGCTCCTACAATCCGAAGGCTAAGCTAAGGTTTTTTCACCTCGCCTCTTCCCATACCCCGCCAACTCGGTTAGCATTGTCGCCGTTAGTACCAAGCTGAAAGTCAATTCTGGTCGAAAAAGTCCCCCGGCACGCTACCTTCACACGAATGAAGAAGCTGCTGACAACAAGGGATCGACCACCTCGATGGTTTCCAGACATGAACCTGCATACCGACTACCCGCAGACGGGAGTGGTGATGCAACAACTTCATGGCCTGATAGAACCAGCCTGCAATTGATCAGGATCTCCACCTAGAGCGTCGAACCTTTGCTCTTGTTGTGCTGCCTGCCCTCCTAAGTACCTACCGGTCAGCATGAGCGCCATACGATAACGCGCGCCTCAACTGCCTGCTTTGTTCCAGACAGGTTCTTCGCCCAGCCTCCTCGAGAAAAGGATGGCCCGCGTTTAGCTGGAACGTTTTAATTTTGCACGGTTTTGTTCCGTGCCGATCCAGGAAACACCCTTACCATGACTACTCATATCCAGACTGAACACGCTATCCATACACTGACCAACGCTTTTGCACCGATGAACTGCCTGATCATGGCCGCTCGCAAAGGTTGCTTCAGTTTTACCATCGTCAACGAACACGGCATTGCGCGTCACACCGAACGCCTGTACCCCGATCAGTATTCCAGCGCAGAGCCGCTGCAAGCCGTGATCGATCGTACTCGTCAGGCTCTGATCGCCTGAGGCGAAACAGCCGGTTCGACGGACGAACAAAGCCCTGCCCGATAACGGCAGGGCTTTTTTTTGCCCGTGAATAAGCAGCGCGATTGATATGCCTCTAGCGCAAAGGGATATATGCAGACCGATGTTTGTCGGGAAATAATTTAAAAACAGTCCTTTACGCCTTATTTCTGACACTACACTTCAACTCAAGCGGCACTTGGCCGCTTCCGACGGGCCTGACCTGTATCAACGCTGCCAATACGTCAGGGCCCGGCGGTCATTGAATTCCCCGAGGGCATTATGGGAATTGCAGCCAGAGATTTATCCCGCCACGTCATCCGCCCCACCTTGCTGTATTTGAACCGCCACAGTGGGTGCGCCGAATCATTTCTGCTGGCAGTCGCGGCCAGCCAGTCCTCGCTAGGGGCCGAGCTGGACAGCCGACGCGGCCATGGCCTTTACAGTATTACCGACCTGCGCCACCGACAACTCTGGGACAGCTATCTGGCGCGTGATCCTGAGTTAGCCAGCCTTGTCCGGGGACTGGCCAGCCAACACGCCTTCCTGACCGGTCCCCATCTGGAACTTACCGTTAACCTGCGTTACTCCACCGCCATAGCCTGGTTAATGGTTGAAGCCAAAGGCTCGTGCCTGCCCTCCGATGAAGATCCCCGTGAAATGGCCAAAATATGGCGCGAAATATTTCAGCCTCAAGGCAGATTGCGCGATTTCGTCGACGCCTGGCAGACCTGTGTAACTCCGCTTTATCACCCGGCGTGACCGGGATATGAGCGTCGCACGATGCGTTACGATGTCGACATTTTAAACGGATTGTCCTACAAAAAACGCTCTAGATCGCGCCATTGGGCCTATAGCGCATTCCGGAAAATGTTGGTAATTTCCGCGCGGTGATCAACACGGAGTTCTAATAATGAAAAAAGTAATGCTCAAGACCACACTCGGCCTCGCTGTCAGCCTGGCAACCTCTCAATTGTTTGCTTCCGGCTTCGCTATCAACGAGCAAAGTATCAGTGGCATGGGCACCGGCTTCGCGGGCCGCTCTTCCTCAGCTGATGATGCAAGCACCGTCTTCGGCAACCCTGCCGGCATGTCCCGTCTGAAGCGCGAACAAGTCAGCGTTGGCGCAGCAGCGATCATCGCCAAGACCGACATTGACAACGGCCGCGGCACTTTCGGCGGCAGTAATGATGGCGATATGGTACCGTTCGTCGGTGTTCCGATGGGCTATTACGTCAAGCCTATCGACGATCATTGGGCATTTGGTGTTGGTTTCTACGTTCCGTTCGGTTTGGTCACTGACTACGAAAGCGGCTTCGCCGGCCGTTACTGGGGTGACAAGAGCCACGTCCAGGTTCTTACCTTCCAGCCTACCGTCAGCTATGCATTCAATGACAAAGTCTCCATCGGTTTTGGCCCGACCTTCAACCGCATCGAAGGCGAGCTGACTTCAGCCACCCTCAACGCTGCCACCCCTGGCCGCAACGATGGCGAAGTGAAGATCAAAGGCGATGATCTGGCGATCGGCTTCAACGCCGGTATCCTGGTACAAGCCACTGACAGTACCCGCGTAGGCCTGACCTACCACTCCAAAGTCGAATACAAACTCGATGGCAAGACCAAAATCGAAGGCAGCGGTTTCGGCCCGTTCAGCGGCGGCAAGTATCACGCTGGCCTGAACATTGATACTCCGGAATCTGTCGATTTCTCGGTTACCCACGAGCTGGACGCCAACTGGACTCTCTATGCAGGTAGCACCTGGACTCGCTGGAGCCGACTGGAAAGCATCGTTGTAAACAACAGCGGTGTTCCAGCGCAACTGGGTGGTTCAGCAGGCCCGATCGGCAGAATTGCCGAAGAACAGAACTGGCACGACACCTGGGCCCACGCCATCGGCGCGTCCTACAAAGTCAACAAAGAGTGGACCCTGCGTACCGGCTTCTCGGTTGATCAGTCGCCAGCCAATAACCTGAACCGTTCCCCACGCATCCCGACCGGTGACCGCAAGGCCATCAGCTTCGGCGCTGCCTGGAGCCCGACAGACGACATGACCATCGACGTGGCCTATTCGTACCTGCGTGAAGATGAAGCGAAGATTCGCGACGTCAGCGCGACCAAAGGCGCCTACAGCGCTGACTATCGCAACACCGCTCACGGTATCGGTAGCTCGATCACTTATCGCTTCTGATGCATTAGTCGCGACGAGTTGAAAATAAAAAGCCCCGCAAACCAGTGATGGTCTGCGGGGCTTTTCGTTATCTGTGCCTCAGGGTTTGGAGGCGATAGCCTTTTCCACGGCTGCAATCAGATCCGGATCGTCCGGCTCGGTCATGCTGGAGAAACTGGCAACGACCTTGCCCTGACGATCAACCACGTATTTATAGAAATTCCAGCGCGGCGGGTTGCTCTGCTCGGCCAGCACCTTGAACAGATGCGTGGCGTCAGAACCTCTGACACTCTGCGGCTCGGTCATGGTGAAGGTCACGCCGTAATTGACGTAGCAGACTTTGGCGGTCTCCTCCCCGTCTTTGGACTCCTGCTTGAAGTCATTGGACGGCACGCCCAGCACTTCCAATCCCTGCCCTTTATAACGCTGGCTCAAGGCCTCAAGGCTTTTGAATTGCGGCGCAAAACCACAGAAGCTGGCGGTATTGACCACCACCATTGGTTTGCCGGCGAAGCGCTGGCACAGGTCGATATTTTCCTTGGCACGCAGCTTCGGCAATTCACCTTGCAGCAACGGCGGGCAGTCTGCAGCCAAGGCAGTTCCGCCCATGGCAAGCAGTAGAACAGGAACAGCAAGCCAGCGAGTGGTCATAAGAATTCCAGGCACCGGTGGGCGCAGTCGTTGTGGTCTTGTCTGTCGGACAAATTAACCTGCGCCCGAAGAAATGCCTAGCGCGGCAGTCAGCAGGCGCCCATACCGAGTTGCAACGCCGCCAACCCCACGTACTGCCACGCCCACCAGACCAGGGCCAGCAGTAAACCGCCCGCCATGCCTGCGCCCCAGAACCAGAGCCTGTTCACGCCGCACTCGCCTGCAAACGGGCAACCGGCCGTTCGCGTACCGGCCAATTGAGGGCGGCGGCCAGCAGGCTTAGCAGGATCGATAGTTGCCAGATCAAGTCATAGCTCCCGGTTCGGTCATACACGACGCCGCCCAGCCAACCGCCGAGGAAGGCGCCCAATTGATGGAACAGGAACACGATACCACCGAGCATCGACAGATTTCGCACCCCAAACAGCGTGGCGACGGTGCCATTGGTCAGTGGCACGGTAGACAGCCATAACAAGCCCATGGCCACACCAAACAGATAGGCCGTGGTCTGGCTCAATGGCACTGAAATGAACAACACAATGACCACTGCGCGCAGCAGATAGAGCATCGTCAACAGCCGGGGTTTGGACATCCGCCCGCCGAGCCAGCCTGCGGTATAAGTGCCGAAAATATTAAACAGGCCAATCAACGCCAACACGGTGGTGCCCACTTTGGCTGGCAAGTGCTGATCTACCAGATAGGCCGGCAGATGCACGCCAATGAACACGACCTGAAAACCGCAGACAAAAAAACCGAGCGCCAGCAACCAGAACCCCGAGTGCGAGCAGGCCTCGTGCAAGGCTTCACGCAGGGTTTGTTCGCCACCCACCAGCGGCGTCGGGCTGTCCTTGAGCATCATCACCAGAGGCAGAATCAGCGCCACCATGGCACCCAGTACCAGCAACGCCGTGGACCATCCCAACCAGCTGAGCAAGCCCAGGGTACCGGGAAGCATGGCGAACTGGCCAAAGGACCCCGCCGCACTGGCGATACCCATGCCCATACTGCGTTTCTCGGGAGGTAGCGCTCGGCCCACAACGCCGAGAATCACCGAGAATGACGTCCCGGACAGGCCGATGCCAATCAACAGGCCCGCGCTCAGGGACAGACTCAGCGGCGAGTCCGCCATGCTCATCATCATCAATCCGGCGGCATAAAGAATCCCGCCGACAAACACCACCTTCGCCGCACCAAAGCGGTCAGCCAGGGCACCGGCAAAGGGTTGCGCCAGGCCCCACATCAGGTTCTGAAAGGCGATGGCAAACGCAAAGACCTCCCGACCCCAGCCGAAATCGGCACTCATGGGCGCGAGAAACAGCCCAAACCCATGTCGAGTGCCAAGGGATAGCGCCAGAATCAAGGCACTGCCCAACAGAATCCAGCCACTGGTACGCCAGACAGAAGTCATTTTTATTCTCCAGCTCACGAGCAAGACGACAAGTTACGCGCATATACCCGTAACTGAATGTGTGGAAGCTACGCGCTGGGGGATGGGGGTGTCAATCTGAACGAGCGGGAAGTCGGACTCCAACCTGTAGGAGCGCGCTTGCCCGCGATGACGATGTAACATTCAACAAATATGTCGCCTGATGAATCGAATCGCGGGCAAGCGCGCTCCTACATAACTATGAACAGCAACACCACCACCTCCAGCAACTCCAGCACGGCACCCGCCGTATCACCGGTCGTCCCGCCCAGACGCTTGATCATCAAATGCCGCAGCCAGTAAAAACCCACCGTCGCCGCGACCAGGGCATATAACCCGGCCCATCCGGCGATCAACAGGCAACCGGCTGCAGCGAGCAGCAACACCTTTTTACCCGCCGGGCGTGGCAAGTGATCGGCCAACGCCTGCCCCAGCCCGCCCTGGCGTACATAAGGCGTGCAGAGAAACAGGCCCAGCATTGCGGCGCGGCCAACGATCGGC
>Ga0247808_10001842_pt1 | contig 10284 bp, 11 predicted proteins | sample UWRJL089202R1_FD_179914 | JGI IMG/M metagenome (GOLD analysis project Ga0247808, IMG submission 179914) | Plant litter microbial communities from Arlington Agricultural Research Station in Wisconsin, United States - UWRJ-L089-202R-1 | ecosystem: Environmental > Terrestrial > Plant litter >... | reverse complement strand
TACCTATTGTACCTGCTGTAGATTGCTTGTAATAGGCATAAAGACGCAATTGTACATCTTGGGGTAACGATGACTGTGTCATATGTGAAGCAATTTCAACGGCTTCTTGAAATCGGGTTTCTAAATCTTTTTCGGACATTGCTTAAGATTTCTGAGCAATTATGGTTTTGTTTCCTTTTACAACCTCGTTTAGTTTCACATTCAATTCTGTTCCTAAGGGTAAAAATAAATCGACTCTTGAACCGAATTTGATAAAACCTGCGTCATCTCCTTGAATCACCTGAGTTCCTTCTACAGCATAATTTACGATTCTCTTTGCAAGAGCACCAGCAATTTGTCTGTATAATATTTCACCGAATACTTGTGTTTCGATTACAATAGTCGTTCTTTCGTTTTCCTCGCTTGCTTTTGGATGCCAAGCTACAAGGAATTTACCTGGGTGGTATTTACTGAAATTAATTCTTCCGCTTGCAGCATATCTTGTCACGTGAACATTGATTGGTGACATAAAGATGGAAACCTGCAAACGCTTGTCTTTGAAATATTCACTTTCAAAAACTTCTTCGATTACAACCACTTTTCCATCAACAGGAGCTACTAAAGTTTTATCTTCAGGTCGGATGCTTCTGTTTGGATTTCTAAAAAATTGGAGAATGATTATAAGGAATACCAAAGCTATGATTTGAATTGTTTTCAACAACCAAAAGTTTTCCTTTAAAAAATAATCGGCTGCAAATACAATAGCAACGGTAATCAAACAAGCTCCTAAAATGGTTTTCGCTCCTTCTTTATGAAAGTGTAACATAGTTTAAAATTTGATAAAATAAAAATATAAAGGGTGCTACAAATATAACACTATCTAATCGATCTAGTATGCCTCCGTGACCTGGCATTATTTTTCCGCTGTCTTTTACGCCAGCAATCCGTTTGAATTTTGATTCAATCAAATCACCAATTGTACCGAAAAGCCCAACAATAAGGGCAAATCCAATCCAAATGTTCTGTGCTGTTTTTCCACCTTCGATATAATATTTTGAGATTAAAAAACTTGCTATTACGGCAAACACAATTCCTCCAAGAAAGCCTTCAATGGTTTTTTTAGGCGAAATCCGTTCGAATAATTTATGTTTTCCGATTGATTTTCCAACGATATAGGCAAAGGTATCATTTGTCCAGATCAAAATGAAAATTCCAATTATAATTTTTGGGTTGTATCCTTTTATCCCGAAAGGAATTTTGGTAATGATTATAAAAGGTAGGATGATATATCCAAATAAATATACATATTTAGAGATAGCATCAATTTTACTTTTCTTATCATCAAATAAAAAAACGACACATTTTATAGAAACAACTAAGGTTGCTAGGAGTAGAGTAAGGTCGAAGTTTTGGCTCAGTTTTATCTTATTTACTGATAAATAGGCAACACTACTGTAAGCTGAACTGGCTACAAGGATTGGGAAAATCTTATTGAGATGCACCAATTCGCAAAACTCATAAACGGCAATAACTAGGCATATACCAAAAAGAATAAAGAAACTTTCTGTAGAATAAAGGATTGAAGCTATTAATAAAATGATGTATATAGCACCAGAAATCGATCTCTTTAGTGTTTCATTCATCTTAAAGATCTTCTAAAAGCAATAAATAAAGGTTTTTGGCGACACTTCCGTAATGGAGGAAATCTTCTTCTTTTGCTTTTTCAAAATATTTAATTGTAGTGATATTCGTTGGGTAGTTTGTTTCGTAACGTTTTTTAATTTCTCTCAAGCCATCGCTTTTGTTAGCAATAATTTGACTTGTAGTTGCCATAATGATAATATTCGCTGGCAATTCAAGAGGCTTATTTTGTTTAATTTGGTTAGAAGAAAAAAGGATAGAACCTTCATCAGCAATTAGATTCTCACAACTTGCCAAAAGAAATTTAGGGTTTTCAGGTTTGGTATAATTTAGTTTGTTTTCTTCCAAAAGATTAAAAAGTTTTGGCTCATAACAAACGGCTTCACTTTCGAACCAATCGTTTTCTTCAAGAATATCTTCAAAATGAGTTTTTACTTCACCGATGTTTTCGCAATACAAGAATTTACCTCCATTTTTTTTAAAATTCAAGGTAAATAATTCATCGATAGGCGTGTTATCTAATGAAAAAGGGTTGTAGTCGCTGTCTTTTTCCTCGTCAGAAGAATCGTTGCCAGAACCAAAAAATTTCTTAAAAAGACTCATATAAAATTATTCAACTACTAGATTTGTGACTTGAAAACGTTCAAAGATAAAAAAATCTTAATTCAAAATATTTATTGAATTAAGATTTTTCTAAAAAAAGGTGCAAATACTTATTAAAGAGTCGTTTCTTCTTGAAGATTTGCGTCAAAATTTCTTTTTCCGAAGATGTTTTCAAGGTCGTCCTTGAAGATTACTTCTTTTTCTATCAAGATTGCCGCCAATTGATTTAGCTTGTCTTTATTGTCTTCTAGAATCTGAATGGCTCTTTGATATTGGCTTTCAATCAAGGTTGAAATCTCTTTGTCAATTACCATTGCAGTTTCTTCTGAGTAAGGTTTAGAGAAATTATATTCGCTTTGACCTGTAGAATCATAATAGGTAACATTTCCGATTTTATCGTTCAAACCGTAGATTGTAACCATTGCACGAGCTTGTTTGGTTACTTTTTCCAAATCGCTCAAAGCTCCAGTCGAAATTCTGTTGAAAGTCACTTTTTCAGCGGCTCTACCACCCATAGTGGCACACATTTCATCTAGCATTTGGTCTGGACGAACAATTAATCGTTCTTCAGGTAAATACCAAGCGGCACCTAAACTTTGCCCTCTAGGAACGATAGTTACTTTTACCAAAGGAGCAGCATGTTCCAACATCCAGCTTACAGTTGCGTGACCTGCTTCGTGGATTGCGATTGCTCTTTTCTCATCTGGAGTGACAATTTTGTTTTTCTTTTCTAGACCACCAACAATCCTGTCAACGGCATCAAGGAAATCTTGTTTGTCAACTGCTTTTTTATCTTTTCTAGCAGCAATCAAAGCGGCTTCGTTACAAACATTTGCAATGTCAGCTCCCGAGAATCCGGGTGTTTGTTTTGCCAAAAAGTCGGTATCTAAAGCTTCCACTTTTTTCAATGGAGCCAAATGCACTTCAAAAATTTCTTTTCTTTCACGGATGTCTGGAAGGTCAACAAAAATCTGTCTGTCAAAACGACCAGCTCTCATCAATGCTTTATCTAAAACATCAGCTCTGTTGGTTGCAGCCAATACAATAACATTTGAATTGGTTCCGAAACCATCCATTTCAGTCAACAATTGGTTCAACGTGTTTTCACGTTCGTCGTTACCACCTGACATATTGTTTTTTCCACGAGCTCTACCAACAGCATCAATTTCATCAATAAAAATGATGGCTGGAGATTTTTCCTTTGCCTGCTTGAATAAATCTCTAACACGAGATGCACCGACACCCACAAACATTTCTACGAAATCAGAACCTGATAAAGAGAAAAAAGGCACTTTAGCTTCACCTGCAACAGCTTTCGCTAATAAGGTTTTTCCAGTTCCCGGAGGTCCAACTAATAGAGCACCTTTTGGAATTTTACCTCCAAGATTGGTATACTTTTCAGGGTTTTTTAAGAACTCAACGATTTCCTGAATTTCTTCCTTAGCACCTTCAAGTCCGGCAACATCTTTGAATGTGATTTTGATATCGTTCTTTTCGTCAAAAAGTTTCGCTTTTGATTTTCCGATGTTAAAAATTTGTCCGCCACCACCAGCTCCGCCACCAGCTCCTGACATTCTTCTCATCACGAAAATCCAAATAACCACGATGATAATAAAAGGCAAAAGAGGCAAAATTATGTCTCCAAGACTACTTCTTTGGCTGAATTTGAAATCTTTTAATTTATTCTCTTTAGAAGCTGTTTCTAGCTTTTTCTGGAAAGACTCAATATCTCCAATCTCAAAAGAGTAATGAGGTCCTTTGTTTGGTTGGTCCAAAAGGTTTTTTGAAACTTTTGAGTGAATCTTTTCCTTCAAGGCTGCTTCTGTAAGAAAAACTTCTGCTTCCGTTTTGTTATAAATGATCACTTTATCAATTTCACCCTTATCCAAAAAAGTATTGAAGGTAGAAGATGAAATTTCAGTTGGTTTTTCAAAGGCTGAATCCCCACTGAATATCGTGAAAATTAAAAAAAACGCAATAAGTGCTCCTGGAATCAACCAAGGACCTATCTTGAATTTATTAGGGTTTGAGTTGTTTTCTTTAGCCATTTTTAATATTTATTTTGGATGGTTGTGATTTTTGCATCACCCCAAAGGCTTTCAATGTTGTAGTATTCACGAATGTGCTTTTGAAAAACGTGCACCACAATGTTCACATAATCCATCAAAACCCATTCGGCATTTTCCATACCTTCAACGTGCCAAGGCTTGTCTTTTAATTCTTTTGAAACTGTTTTTTGAACCGAGTTGACAATTGCACTAACCTGGGTGTTAGAATTTCCGTTGCAGATGATGAAGTAATCACAAGCCGAATTGTCAATTTCTCTTAAATCTAGGATATCAATATCATTTCCTTTAACTTCTTCTATTCCTTTGATAATGTTTGAAAGTAAAACATCATTATTTATAGTTTTTTTCGCCATCTAAAATTTTTCTATTTTTGCAAAGTTATCATTTTTTGTGATTAATTTTGAACCTTAACATAAGATTAAATCCCTATACACAAATTATTTTCAATGAAATTAATCAAACTCGATGCCATAGATTCTACAAATGATTTTCTTAAGGAATTATTGACAAATAATAACCCTGAAAACTTCACCGTTATTACTGCGGAAGCACAAAATAAAGGCAAGGGGCAAATGGGATCGGTTTGGGTTTCTGAAAGAGGTAAAAATCTAACTATGAGTATTTTAGTTAAGGATTTTCTTTTTGATATTAATCAGATTTACAATTTGAATATTTCGGTTGCTGTAGGTATTGTTACGGTTTTAGAAATGTATAATATTCCTAAATTAAGTATTAAATGGCCTAACGACATAATGTCAGACAACAAGAAGGTTGGTGGCATACTTATAGAAAATGTGATAAAAGGCGCCACAAATATTGATTCTATCATCGGGATTGGGCTGAATGTAAATCAAACCAATTTTGATGGATTGCCTAAAGCTTCTTCGCTTTCGCTGATGGCAAAGTCGACTTTTGACAAATTTGAAATACTTCAGAAAATTGTTGAAGGAATCAAACTCAATATTTCAAAATTAGAAGCCAATAAATCAGAAGAATTGTGGCAAAAATATATAGATTTATTGTTTAAGAAAGATGTTCCGATGCCGTTTGAAAATGCTACAGGACAAAGATTTATGGGGATTATTCAAGGTGTCTCTAAAATCGGTCAACTGGAATTATTACTGGAAGACGATACCGTAAAAACTTATGGGATAAAAGAAATTCAAATGTTGTATTAAATAAAAAGGCAGAGAATATTCTCAACCTTTTTTTTGCTTATTCTTGATTTAAAGGAAAATACAATTTGAATTTTGCACCTTGATTTTCAATACCTTCCGCTGTAATGGAGCCTTTATGAACCTGCATAATTTTTTTGCATAAAGCCAAGCCCACTCCCGAACCTTTGTATTGTTCCTGATTATGGAGTCTGCTAAAAATATTAAAAATATTTTCTGCAAATTGCTGTTCGAAACCAATTCCGTTATCAGAAAATTCCAGAACGTGAAATGGGTTTGAGTTTAATTCGTGTATTCCCAAAGATTTAATCGTTACAATCGGTGTTTTGTCTGAAAAGGAATATTTTAAAGAATTCTGAATCAAATTCGAAAACAATTGCTTCATCAAAAATGGAATTCCATTTATCAACGGCATTTCTTCGATGTTTATGATTGCCTTCCTTTCATTGATGTGTTCGTTTAAATCGGATAAAACTTCAACCAAAACCTTTTCAGGTTTTACCATTTCAAATGAATCGTCAATATGCTGGATTTTGGTGTATTTCAAAATGTCAACCAAAAGCGTCTGCATCCTTTGTGCGGAATTGTTCATCCTTTGCACAGAATTGATTACGGTTTCAGAAAATTGCTCGTCTTCCTTTCCTAATAGTCTTGAAGAAAGCATTTGGATTTTTCGTAACGGTTCCTGCAAATCGTGGGTACTGATCCAATTGATGTTCTCTAATTCAGAGTTGGTTTCCTTTAGAAGTTCGCTCAACTTTCTATATTTTTCTTCCTCCTGGCTGATGATTAAAAGGTTGAATTGCTTTTGAAGTGTATGAGCATAATTTGCCCCAGCATTGAGTTCTGGTTGCAACCATAGCTTACTTTGACATTTTACAATTTCCTTATAAAGGTTGAAAGAATTTCGAGGATATAAACCGTTTGCATCTTTTACAATTGCCTTTTTCGGGTCACCTGCCCAATTCACTTCAGTTAATGATTCCGGTCTAAACCAAATGATACAGTCGTCGTTTTCTAGACTTAAAGAATGATAGAGAATACCCGAAGCTTCTGCACAATAATCATCCACTTCTGGTAAAAAGTTAAGCAATTTTTCAGTTGAAAAACTATCTGTTGTTGTAAAAACGGAAAGCCATTTTATTAGTTTGTAGATGTTCTTATCATCAGGTGTCAATCCATTTTTATAAATCTTATTATTGAAAATAATGGCAACACCCGAAGCATTGCAGATTTCAAGCAAATTCTCATTCTGCACTATGATTTCAAAAGCATCTTCTTTTGCCGGAAGATTGAGTGCATTCAATTTCTCAAGAGCAATATTCGATTTTCGTGCCACCTCATATTCTTCATTTGATTGACGGATATCAATCTGCGAAGTGATAAAATGCCCTTGCAATTGAGAGGCTAGACGAATTTCTGGAGTCAGATTTTTTTCACTGTAATGATGACAAGCAATCAATCCCCATAATTTTTGTTTATGAATAAGAGAAATGGTCAATGTTGCTCCAACACCCATATTTTGAAGGTACTGAACGTGAATAGGAGAAGTACTTCTTAAAATCGAAAGACTCAAATCCAGATTTTTATCCTTGCCATTGTCAACCGTATAAAGCGGAACAGGAGTATAGTTTATATCAACAATTAACCTCAAAAGATTCTTCATATACAACTCTCTGGCTTGTACAGGAATGTCGGTGTGAGGATAATGCAATCCTAAAAAAGGCTCCAAATCTTCACGAACGCTTTCGGCAAAAACTTCTCCGTTGTAGTCTTTATCAAAACGATAGACCATCACACGGTCGTAGCCTGTTATTTCTTGTGTGCCTTTGGCGACCATTTGACATAATTCCTTAAGGGTATGTGTGGAGTTCATATAAGACAAAAACTGTGAAGTCTGATCGTAAACATCGGCCACCTTTTTTGAATTTTCTTCTGCAGATTCAGCTTCTAAAATATAAGTTTCATTGCTTTTATGGACTGTACATAAAAAAGGGTTGCCTAATAGTTCAAGTTGTAATGGGGAAGAGGAAAGTAACAAATCCTTCCCAATGTATTCTCTGACTTGAGATTCTTGATTTTCTCCAAAAATGGCTTTAAAATCATTTCCTAAAATGGCTTGATGTGTTGATGGAATATAGTCTTGAATATTTCCGCTACAGAAATCAATTTTCCAAGTTTCACTATTAATTCCGAGTAAAAAACCGTGTGGCTGAATGCTTCCAGGGACGTGAATTGGCTCGAACTCACAGTTCGTAAGATTTACAATATCACGATTTACGATATCTTTTATTTTCATAAACTAAGACGTAGCATTTTCAGATAAATGTTTATGAATGGCTCTGAAGGCATAATCAGCTCCTGCAATAATTTCTTCTTCGGCATTGTTTTTTGTTTCAAAATCAGTCAATGCGTTTAGGAATTTCTTCCAATAACTGCCAGTTTTGTTTCCGTATCCCCCAAAATAGGAAGCACCATTTTCTTCATCAAAGCCAAAGCTTTCTTGAATATTTTTAATGATAAATCTTCCTCCAAGTGTCGAGCCTTCTACAACATACATTATTCCCATTGCAAACGGAACGGAGATTTTTGTGACATCAAAAGGCGAATGATTTTGTTTTTTCTCACTTTTAGTGAATTTCAAATCATTAATAATATGCTGTGCTTTTTTTCTTTCGTTTAAATCTGGAATTGCAGATGAAAGAATAGGATAGATGTCTTCTTCTAAATTCTTCACAACATCGTGCATCAGGCATAAATACAATGCATAATCTTCAATTGTTATACTTGGATTTACAATTGATTTTGAAATAGGCAACGATTCAAGATTTTTATGGGATGCCGAAGTTTTGCTTCTAAGTTTATCTAAAAATGTCAGAGTGGTTGGTTCGTCGATGTTTGAATTTTCAAGACTCATTCGGGATTAATTATTTAGATAGACAAAATTTTCTTTGTTCGGCTTGAATGTATCCCAATTGATACTCAAGGTATGCTGAATTGTTTTTTTGAATAGGGAAAAATCAGTTGGTTTTGTAATATAAAAATTCGCTCCAAGCTCACGACTTTTGGCAATGTTTTTCTCATCGCTTGAAGTTGAAAAGATAACGATTGGCAGATTTTTATAGCTCTCTGAACTTCTCAATTGTTGCAGAACATCAAAACCGCTAAAGCCAGGCATATTCAAATCTAGAAAGACAATATGCGGATTTGGTGGAGGATTTTCTAAATCGTGTAATAATTTTTTCCCATTGTTTTGAGTAACAATATTCAAGTGGTCGCCTAAGGCGTTTGTGACTTCGGTAAAGAATTCTAAATCCTCTGCATCATCATCAGTGTAAAATATGGTAATCTCATTTTTCATAATCAATCTTCTTATAGCTTTTTATACAAATGTAAAGATTAGAAAATAAAAAACGTGTTAAAAAGTTCCCAAGGCTGAAGTCATTTCGTTTGATTTTAAACAAAAAAACCTTTCAGAATCATCTAAAAGGTTTAATGTTTTATGTGTTTTGTAAACTACAACTTGTGCATATTTTGTGCCAAGTTCTCAATGAATTTACTGATAGGGCCTTTAATCATCATCGCCATCATCGCATTGAATTCTCCTTCGAAGAAAAGCTGTACATCCGAATTATTTTCAGAGATAGCATCAATATTAGCTGTTAATGTAAACGGTAATTTATCAGAAGCGGCACCCAAAACTACTTTAGATGGTGCTACCTTATCTTTCATTTTTAATTTGATTTCAGGCATTCCCTTTAATCCAAAAATAAAAGCATTTTCATCAAGTACCTCGAATTTTGCAATACTTTCGGGCATTAATTTCTCAAAATTCTTTACGTCGCACAAAGCATCAAATAAATATTGAGCAGATTTAGGAACGCTAACTTTCGGACTTTCTAAATTCATTTTAGTTATTTATGAGTTATAAATTATGAGTTGCAAGATTTAAATCCTTTCAGAAAAATCTAAACTCTAAAATCTGCAATCTACACTTCAACACCCCAAGTTGATGGACTGGTTCTCCATTCTTGCAGTGTTTTTTCTTCTTCTTCCGTGATGTATTTTTTATTGACTGCCAAAGGCAATAGATTTTCATAATTGCTCAAAGTGTATAAATCAACTTTTGCATTTTTGAAATTTTCATCGGCAACTTGAAAGCCATAACTGAAAATCGCAGCCATTCCTTTGACATTTGCTCCAGCTGCTTTCAAGGCTTCAACCGCCATAAGGCTACTGTTTCCCGTACTGATAAGGTCTTCAATCACCACAACATTTTGACCTTTTTGCAAGAAGCCTTCAATTTGGTTCAGTCTTCCGTGCTTTTTTGGTTCTGGTCGAACGTAAACGAAAGGAAGTGCCAAAGCTTCTGCAACAAGCAAACCAATTCCGATTGCACCTGTGGCAACACCGGCAATTACATCTGGTTTTCCAAATTGTTTTTCAATGTTTTTCGCAAATTCATCTTTCAGGTAATTCCTGATTGGTGGAAATGAGAGTGTTATCCTATTATCGCAATAAATAGGAGATTTCCATCCAGAAGCCCATGTAAAAGGATTTCCTGGATTCAATTTAATTGCATTTATTTGTAAAAGCAATTCGGCAGTTTTGCTGGCTGTATCTTTATTAAAAATCATAGTACAAATGTATAAAGTTTTTGTGAACGACAAACCACTTTTTTTAACTAATCAAATCTTCAAGGAGACAGATTTTCAATTGTTTTTATTGGAGAGTGCTGATATCAAGCAAATTATAGTAAAAATATTTCAAAATAAAATTCAAAAAGCCTATTTGTATCATCCCGATGAAAAGGAAAT
>Ga0247808_10001841_pt1 | contig 10293 bp, 11 predicted proteins | sample UWRJL089202R1_FD_179914 | JGI IMG/M metagenome (GOLD analysis project Ga0247808, IMG submission 179914) | Plant litter microbial communities from Arlington Agricultural Research Station in Wisconsin, United States - UWRJ-L089-202R-1 | ecosystem: Environmental > Terrestrial > Plant litter >... | reverse complement strand
ACGTCGAGGCCGAGGTCGCTGCGAAACTTGCGGCGGATGACGCGGTGCTCAGCAGAGCGTCGCGCCGACTCATGCAGCGCATCCACACCCCGGTGCCGGCTCCCGCTGACCGCACAGCCGACCCCGACATCGAGGGCCTCGGCTACGGGCTCGGCCTCTTCGTTGAAAACGACGTGCGCTTCGGCCCGATGGTGACCCACTCCGGTGGACTGCCCGGCTTCTCGTCGAACATGCGCTGGCACCGCTCGTCCGGAATCGGTGTGGTGATCTTCTCGAACACCAACGGTGTACGCCCGGCGATTCCTGCGGCGGGAATGCTCCGCGCAGTACTCGAAGACCTCAACCTGCCCGCCCGCGAGATCAACCTCTGGCCGGAGACCGTTGCGGCCGCCGCCGCGTTCGACTCTGCGATCACTGGATCCGGCGCCATCAACGACGCGGCCGCCATCACCCTCTTTAGCCCCAACCTGCTGAGCGATGTCCCCGCGGACGTGCGAGACGCCCGCCTCGCACAGGTCATCACCGAGATCGGTGGGCTACTTCCGGCCGCCGACCTGCCGCCTCTCGTTGATCGCCTCGCCTGGACTATCTCGGCCGCGCACGTCGCCTTCACCATTCCCGGCGTCACCGGCAGCCTGCTCTGCCGTATCGAAATGACACCCACGACACCGAGCATGGTGCAGCGCCTCGACATCGACAAGGCGGAACCGCTCACGCGCCTTTCCCCGGTCACCCGCCACTACCGTCCACTCGCCTAGGCCGCGCACCACACAGACACACTCGCACACGCACGCAAACACCCACGCAGAGTCCGGAGAGAAACAGGGATGGGGCCCAGAACGACCATGGTGAACCACTGATGGACCTGCGGTGGCTCGCCGCATCTGACGACGAAGTCGCGACCGCGATGGCAACGGTTCGTCGCGACTCCCGCCCGAAGTGGGTGCCCACCAGACGGCAGCTACTCGTTCACATCAACCACTGCCTGATCCTCTGGTACCTCTGCGTCGTCTTTCTGGGCTTCGGTATTCAGGTGGACGGGGTGGATGACGGGACTGTCAGCGCCTCGGTTGCTAGCGACCTCACTCTCGCCCTCGTGATCCTGGCGGTCTGGATCTTGGGCACCATCCTGCTCTACCGGTGGGCGGCGAGGCCGCCTTCCCCGCGTTCGCAATTGGGGGACTGGCGCACCTCACTGACCGCGCTGGCCAACGGGTTCGAGCCGAAACCCAGCCAGACCGCCACCTTCTCGTCGCTCATCAGTCACGGGCACCGAGGTGTGCGGCAGTACCCGCGGTTCGCTGCACCCGGAGTCGAGTTCGGCAACCTCACTCCGAACGGTCGCCGGTCGGAGGGGTGGCACTATCTCGCGGTCACCCTGCCGGCACCGTTGCCCCACTTCATCCTCGATTCCACAGCGAACAACGGAGTGGGCAGCGACCTACCCGCGGGAGTTGACCGCGGCCAACGCATCACACTTGAGGGCGACTTCGATCGGTGGTTTCGGGTTTACGCACCGGTGAGATACGGGTTGGAGGCGCATTACTTCTTCACGCCCGATGTGATGGCGGCGCTGATCGATGACGCACACCACTTCAACGTCGAGATCGTTGACAACACACTCGTGTTCTTCACCAAGCCACCCGCCGACTTCACTAAGCCTTCGCAGTGGGAGTCACTGGCCGCGATTCTGGCCAACGCCGTTCCCCGTCTGCTCTCGAGCGCCGCGCGCTACCGCGACGAGCGGGTTCCCGGGCAGGAGACCCCACCGGTGATCGCGAAGATCCGTGCGGAGATTGAACATCCCCACATCCCCTGGGTTGCTCCACCGCCACGCATTGGGCCCGATGGCCGACGGCTTCAGCTTCGCGACCGGACCACGGGCATCTGGCCTGTGCTCGGTGCGATCGGATGGTTCGTGACGCTGGCGTTTCTCTATGCGGTGCCGGGGATCTTTGCGTTCGCCGGGTTTATGTCAATCGTTGATGGTCGCTGACACGCGACGTCAGGTAGTCACGTGAGTGGTGTAGTCAAGCGCCTGCGCTGACGCGGCGCCGCGTCATCCATCGAACCAAAGGATCCACCCATAACGAGCAAGAACTCTGTAGCGTCAGGGTCGTGACCGCGACCTATAGTGTTCCCTCGGGATGGCTCTCCCGCACCGCGTCCCGAAGCCCACTGCTCTTGGTGAACGCGTTCGCGTTTGCCAAGTCATCGACACCACCGCCGGACCAGTGGACACACTTCGCGAAACTGCGGCCCGTTCCGTGGAAGCTCGTTGTGGTGTTTGTTGTCATCGCCCTCGTGTGCATGTGGGGAATCGTCGCCACGGTCACCCACCCCGACAATTCGCCACAGGAAGCCCTCGTGGCAGCGGTTCTGTTTGGCGCGGGTGCGCTGTTTTTCGGCTGGGCCACCATCGCGTCGCTGGTGTCCGCGCGGAAGAGGTCGGGATGGCCGCACCTGCACGGCGTGGGAATCGGCGAATCGGGCGTGGCGTTCCGGCTGACCGGCGGCGATGCGGATGTGCCGTGGGACGCGATCACGGCGGTCGAGGCAACGGTCACCAACGAGGACAACCCGCGGAAGGCGAAGATTCCGGTGCTACGCATCGAGTACGCCGGGTCGCGAGTCGACCTCAACACCGCGATCCTCGGGTCGTCTCCGCTGGTGATGTATTCGGCGCTGACGTATTACTGGAGAACCCCCGGGAGTCGCGGCGAGCTTGGCACTACCGTCGCGCAGAAGCGGATGAACGACTGGCTTCCCACGAGCTAAAACCGAAGGTCTCCCTGCACCAGCTGCTGGGCGACCGTTCCCAGGGTCGACTGGTGCGACCGGGCGTAACCGCGAATCAATTGGAACGCCGCATCCATCGAGAGATTCGACATCTCAGAAACCACGCCCTTGGCCTGCTCGAGCACGATTCTGCTGGAGAGCGCCGTCTGCAACTGGTCGCGAACCGCGGAGGAATCGCGCACGGATCGCTCCTGCAAAATGCCGATCGTCGCGACATCGGCGAGAGCTTGTGCGGCCTTGATGTCGTGACGGTTGAGTTCGCCGCGCTCGTTCCGCATGAGGTTCAGCGTGCCGATGGTGGTCTCTCTCAGCCTCAAGGGAATCGCGTATACCGAGAGGATGCCCTGCTGGAGTGCGGTCGCAGCAAACTCCGGCCACCGACTCGAGCCGACTTCGACATCGGGTAGTGACACCACGGTGCGGGTTCGGTAACACTCCAAGCAGGGCCCGGCGTTGGCATCGAGCTGCATAAACTCGACAATCGAATTCGCTTCGCTCGTGGATGCAACAACCTCGAGGTCGTTGTGCGCGGTCTCCAAGAGGATGCCGGCCGAGTCGACGTCGAGGAGCTCGTGGCACTTGTCTACAAGGGTTTGCAGCAGATCAAGAACGTCATATCCCGCGACAAGTGTGTCGGCGAGCACCGCAAAAGTGTCGAAGAGCTGCTCGCTGCGCAGTGTTTCATTCATGGGCGAGCCCACCGTCCGTATTGTGGTCTGTGGTGCCGTCCGGGTGCACGTCGTCGAATCGGGTACGGCGCTCCACCACGTCGGTGGCGACCTGCTGCATCGTGCGCCCTTCCGCAAACGCGCGCGCCTGGATAAGTAGATGGGCGTCGGCCGCGGACACTCCCAACTGCGCAAGCACCATTCCAGTGGCCTGGTGGATGAGGCGACGCGAAAACATCGATGGCTCTGATTCGCCATCGGATTCCTTCAGAACGTGCCGAAGAAGGATACGACTGACAATCGCTGAGAGAGCGAGCGTCTGGCGTTGCTGTTCATTCGTCAGCATCACCGGATCCACGGAGTAGAGGTCAATGGCCCCGATATCGAGCGCCCCAAAAACGAGCGGGAACGCGAACACCGCGCCGATTTTCTCCGACCGGATGGCATCCATAAACGCGGGCCACGACGTCTGTGCACCGTCCGAAAGGTTAGGTTGAAGCACCGGACGCCGTGTGCCGAGGGCATCCCAGCACGGGCCCTCACCGAGGTCGAATTGCAACTCGTCCACGCGGCCCGCCAGCGCATCGGTCGCGGAGATAGTCTCGGCGCCGAGCAGGGGACCGAACGTCGAGATCGACGCCCCCGACACGGGAAGAAATCGAAGAAAGGGGCGGGCGAGTTCAGAGACTTGTCCACCAGCGCCAGCCAGGGCGTCCGACGCCATCTGGAATGGATCAGCGTGCACCGTACTACTCCTCGTTCCGTTTCTTGCGACGGTACCTCCGAGGAAAACGTGCTTCTACGCCTTGACACAGGGACGAGGATCAGTCACGAATTCACCGATGACGCAGGGGACATGGAGCTTCATTCATCCGGCGCAATCACGACGCACCGCGTCATCCACCAACAAAAAAATCCGTCCGGCCACGCAACTGAGTTGCCTGACCGGACGGATCTTTTAAACGCACAGACGGGTGCGCGCCGTGAACTATGCGTCGGTATCTTCGACGTCACCTTCGGCCTGTGACGGCTTGTCGACCTCGACATTGCCCTCGACTTTGTCGTGGTTCTGAGCGTTGCCCTCATTCGCAGAGGTGGTTCCGGGAATCGGTTCGTTGTTACTCATCGTCGTTCCTTTCTGGTGCTCTGGTGCGGCGCCCGGACGGGCGTGATTGTGGGGCGGACGTTACGGCGTCGGCATTCCGCCGTTGACGTTGAGCGTCTCACCAATAACGTAGCTCGACTCACCCGAGGCGAGGAATACGTAGGCGGGGGCAAGCTCGGCGGGCTGCCCGGCGCGACCGAGCGGGGTCTGCGTTCCGAACTCGGGGAGCTCTTCGGTCGGCTGGCCGCCAGCGGTCTGGAGGGGAGTCCAGATCGGTCCGGGAGCGACTGCGTTGACTCGGATGCCCTTCGGCGCGAGCTGCTGGCCGAGAGCCTTGGTGAACGCGTTGATAGTCGCCTTGGTGGAGGCGTAGTCAACCAGGTTCTCCGAGGGGGAGTAGGCCTGGATCGACGTGGTGTTGATAATCGTCGAACCGGGCGCGAGGTGGGGGAGTGCCGCCTTGGTGATCCAGAACATCGCGTACACGTTGGTCTTGAAGGTCTCGTCGAACTGCTCGTCGGTGAGCTCGAGGAGGTCTTCAACGTGCTGCTGCTTGCCAGCGTTGTTCACCACGATGTCGAGTCCGCCGAGGCCGTCAACGGCGTCGTCAACCAGCTTCTTGCTCGTCGCGGAATCGGTGATGTCGCCGGGAAGGGCGACGGCCTTCTGGCCTGCGGCTTCGATGAGGGCGACTACCTTCTTGGCGTCTTCCTCTTCGGCGGGAAGGTAGGAAATTGCGACGTCGGCACCTTCACGGGCGTAGGCGATGGCAACGGCTGCGCCGATTCCCGAGTCGCCACCGGTGACGAGGGCCTTGCGGCCAACGAGACGACCGAGGCCGCGGTAGCTGTCCTCGCCGCGGTCGGCGGTGTCCTTCAGCTTCGCGTCGAGGCCGGAGCCCTCCTGGTACTGGGCGGTGGGGTCGATGTCGGCGTACTTCTTGCTCGGGTCTTCAAACGTGTACTGATCGGATGACATGGTGTGTGCCTTTCATCGAGAGTTGGTGGGAAGCGTGCGCATGTTTCGCGCTCGCCACCCAACAAGCCTAGAAGGGCCATGGCTGGATGAAACCTGAATGTGTGCTGGAGGTTGCCAATTTGACAACTGTGGTGTATTTGGTCGGCGGGCTACGCCAAACGGACCATTTGCGTGACGTCATCACGCGGCAGCTCGTCTGCGACCGCACCGATCTCCATCTTGTGAATCGAGACGGCGCCGCCGCGGGTAGAGAGGAACGCCGTATCGGAGGCGTCGCGACCGGTGGCAATGCGCAGCAGGGTCTGGCGGGGCGCAAGTGTGGTCGCGTCGACCGCGTACCAGTCACCGTCGACGAAGGCTTCGGCAACCGCGTGGAAGTCCATGGGGTAGAGGCCCGCCGCGTAGACGGAGACCAGTCGCGCCGGCACGTCGAGGGCGCGCAGTAGCGCAACAACGAGGTGGGCGAAGTCCCGGCAGACTCCCTGGCGCGAGAGCATTGTCGCGACCGCGCCGTCGGTGGGTCCGCTTGAGCCGGGCACGTAGTACAGCTGCTGGCCGACCCACGAACTGACCGCGGCAAGCAGATCGCGGCCGTGAAGGCCCTGGAACAGGTTGCGGGCTGTGGGCCCGAGCGTGTCGGACTCGCAGTACCGGCTCGGCCGCAGGTATCGGATCTCGTCGAGTTCGTCGATCTCGGCCGAGGGGAGGTCTTGTGTGACATCGACCGTGTAGTCGACCACCACTCGCCCGGCGGGCGCGTCGACTACGTGCAGGCGAGTGCCGTGCTGGTCTTGCACCTCATGTGCGGTGAGCGTGGTGCCCTTGTGTTTGACCGTCAGCGTTTCGCTGAGGTTGGGCCCGGCCACGGCGATCGAGAGAATTAACTGTGCCGGGGAGGCTACGTCAAGCTCGAGGTGGGAGAACGCGCTTCGCTTCATCGAACTAGCTTGGCAGCTTGCAGACGGGATGTGATGAAATTTTCCGTTTGCTTGACACCGCGTCATCCACCCCTGCCCTTATTGCGGACGAACGACCGCTCGCGCCGGGGCATCCGCGCGTGCCAAGGCGTCGCGACTGAGCATCGCGGCTCCGGCAACCGCGGAGGGCATCACGACAACCGCAGCGATGGGGACGAGGAAGAGAAGGTACGTGGCGATGCCGAAACCCATCGTGCGAGCGCGGAGCCGACGGAGCGTGCGGCGGCGCTGCGAGAGGGTGAAGCCGCGGGCATCGAAGGCGAAGCCGGTCATCTCAACGGTGAGGAGCCAGCCGCCGAAGATGGCGCCGAGGGTCAACGCCAAGGGTGAGCCGACGATGGGGATCAGGCCGCAGGCGAAGACCGTGATTCCGACGAGGATTGCGGGCAGGAGCAGTCGGATCGCGTCACCGATCGCTCGGCCGACCGAGGTCAGGAACGGGATGTCGGGGTCCGCCGGGGGATTGCCCAACCGGGTCTCGACGGCACGCCAGATCTTCTCGTAGAACGGGTCACCAACGAGCAGGGTCACGGCGGCATAGGTGTACGCGACCACAAGCACGGCGACAACAATGAGTGCGAGTGTCGCAGCGATCCGCGTGACGGTTTGGAGCGGTTCGGACCAGGTCTCGGCGAACGGTGTCGCCCAAGTGGCGATCCGGTCGATGTTGAGGATAAGGAACACGATCCCCACCACGTAGACCGCGCCCACGATGAGCGCGGGGATTGCGCCGAGGAACATCAGTTTCGGTGACGTAAGCCACATTCCGGCACCCCGGCCGAGGTATCCGATGCCGGAGAAGAACTCGCTGGCGGCGCTGGGATTGATGGGCGCGGGAGCGGGTACGGGCGGGGGCACGGGCTGCATCGACCCAGAGTAGCGGCGCGCGGGTCAAGGGCTTGGCAGCGCGCCCTCGGTTCACCGAGACTGGGCTTCATACGACTCCGTGGCCTACGGCGGGTCCCAACCGAGCCGGTGAAGGGAACTGAGATGTCAACCGTGCTGGTCACCGGAGGCACCGGGCATCTCGGGGTTCCGACCGTCGCTGCGCTCGACGCCGCGGGCCACACCGTGCGGGTGCTCAGTCGCGGGGGCGCTGTGCAGAGAAGGTCGGAGGTGGTGACGTCGGGTGACGTCGGCCGTGGTGATTTACTACCCGCAGTAGTTGTGCCCGGTGATCTGGTCACGGGAGCCGGTATCGCGAAAGCTATTGCTGACGTCGACATCGTCATCCACCTCGCCACAACAGGCGGCACCGACGACGTTCCCGCCGCGCAAACCTTGATGGCAGCCTGCAAACGCGCGGGTGTTCGCCACTTGATCGTCATCTCGATCGTGGGTATCGACCAAATCCCGCTCGGTTATTACCGGCTGAAACTCGAGATCGAGTCTCTTGCCGAGGTCGCGACCGTGCCGCACACGATCCTGCGGGCGACGCAATTTCACTCGTTTGTCGAGCGACTGTTCAGCGCGCAGGGGCTGCTGCCGGTGCGGTTTGCGCCGTCGTTCTCGTTCCAGCCGATCGCGGTTGAAGACGTCGCGGTTCGGTTGACCGAGCTGGCGGGGATGGAGGCCGCGGGGCGCGTGCCCGACATCGGGGGACCGGAGCAGCGCACCGCGCATGACCTGGCGCAGGCGTGGTCCAACGCGGCGGGGTCCGTGCGGCCGATCTGGCCACTCCGCCTGCCCGGACGTACGTTCAACGGATTCGCGGCGGGCCACAATCTGGTACCGGGTAGGCCGTACGGTGTTCGTACGTTTGAGGAATACCTCGAGCTGCATCATCCCGTAGCCGGATAGGCACACGCACCTACATCGTCGAGACCCGGATACCGGCGTAACCCGGATAGCGGGACGACCTTGATGACGGCACGACCTTGATGACGGCACGACCTGGCGCGCGGCACTGAGGTTTTGTTGTGCGCGTCAACGAATAGCGCGCGGTGGGCCTAGGGTTGAATCTTGTGAGCAACAACGAGATCCCGACTGACGACCCGAGCCGTTCCGAATTCGAAAAGATGGTTGCGGGGGATTGGTACCGATACCGGTTCGGCCCCGAGCTTGCCGAGATGACAACAAGCACCCAGCGCACGTGCCGCACAATCACGGCGCTGTACGACGACGATCAGGCCGCCGCGTACGAACTCTTTGTTGGCATGCTGGGCACCGCGGGCGAGGGTCTCGACTTCCGTCCGCCGCTGTATCTCGACTATGGATCGCAGCTGCACATCGGCGAGAACACCTTCATCAACGCCGACTTTCTCACGCTGGGCGGAGGCGAGATCACCATTGGTAAACACGTGCTGATCGGACCGAGTGCCCGGTTGTACACACCGATTCACGCCATCGATCTTGAAAAGCGTCGTGCGGGGTTTGAGCGGGTGCTGCCAATCACCATTGGCGACGATGTCTGGCTGGGCGGCAACGTTGTGGTCTGCCCGGGCGTCACGATTGGGGCCGGGTCCATCATCGGTGCGGGGTCCGTTGTCACCAAGGACGTTCCCGCCGGAGTTCTCGCTGCGGGCAACCCGGCGCGGGTGATCCGCACTCTGATTGAGGGCGAGCGCGACGAAGCAGACGTCGCGTAAGACTCGTGGTCCGAGCCACGCGTCATGTGAGCGGGTGGTGCGGGCGTGTGGTGCGGGCGTGTGGTGCGTAGTGGTTGATGCGTCCGGCTTAGGCCGACGCGACCTTTTCGCGGCGGGCCGGACGCCAGTAGGCGCAGAAGTCGATGGCCTTTTTGGGGAGCCCGGCGAGCTGAGCACGCTTGCGAGCGGCGAGAACAAACGACGCTTCGCCGACGGCGTACACGTAGCCGCGCGCGTCGATGGAGAGTTTGTGCAGGCGCTCGAGGGCGAACTTGCCCGCCATCGCGTGCGCGTCAACGTGCTCACGAATGACCCACTCGATATCGACCTTGGCGGCGGACTGCAGCGGGCGGATGTCGTCGGCGTGCGGCACTTCCAGCACAACGATCGCGTGGGTGTCCGCGGGGAGGGAGCGGAGGATTCCCTCGACTCCGGGAAGTCCGCTTTCGTCGGAGGCGATCACAACCTGCCCCTTGGCGTCTTCGGGAGCGAAAATGCGGCCCTGGTCGAGGATTCCCAACGGGTCACCCGGCTTCGCCGTGAGTGCCCAGTTCGCAGCAACACCATCTACTTCGCCGGAGACGGGGGAACGGTGGACAACGAAGTCCACGTCGATCTCCCACCCGGCTGACATCTGCCGCGCATCGCGCACGGTGTAGTTGCGGATGCAGGGACGGGTCTCTTCCGCCATCCCCAACCAGCGGGAGTACCACCCCTCGGCGTCGCCGTGGGGGAGTTCTGCCGAATCACATTCGACGGTGGGAAGGAACAGACGCAACCACTGGTCGTACCCGACGTGGGTGAACTCGAAGTCGGGTTCACCGTCTGACCCCAGGGTGACGCGCATAAAGCTGCTGCTCACGCGTTCCGTACGCACAACGCGAACGTGTTGAACGCGCACGTCGGTGGGACGTACTGCCTTGTGAGATGCGAGGGCTTCAGCCATGATGTTGTCTCCCTGGGGTGGTGACGGGACGCGACGGCGACGCCGCGCAGAACTGGACTGTGAGTTACTGGGTTGCTTCGACGAGCATCGGTACAACGTTTTCGATCGCGTACTGCGTCGAGAGCACACTGCCCAGCGAATACGCGTTCGAGATGAGCTCGTCATCCAGAATGATCGAACGTCCCTCGGCAACAGCGGGGATCGCGTTGAATAGCGGCTGGCTGGTGACCTC
>Ga0247808_10001840_pt1 | contig 10300 bp, 9 predicted proteins | sample UWRJL089202R1_FD_179914 | JGI IMG/M metagenome (GOLD analysis project Ga0247808, IMG submission 179914) | Plant litter microbial communities from Arlington Agricultural Research Station in Wisconsin, United States - UWRJ-L089-202R-1 | ecosystem: Environmental > Terrestrial > Plant litter >... | reverse complement strand
GACCACCGAACCCTTGGGCGGTTCAACCGGCGACGAGAAGAGCGAGCCCTCCTCTGTGCCGACCTGTGCCAGGTACGCAGCCGCCTCCCGAGCGAGCTGATCACCTTCCACGGTTGCGAGCGGTTCAGCCTCTCCCCGCATCTTGCGCAGCCGAGCACGCTCGTACTCGATTGCGATCTTGCGACTGGAGTTGACGACCTTCATGTCGACGATCACCCACTGGATCGCGATCTCGCGCTCGACAACGACGTACCAGAGCAACGTGATCTTCGCCTGCTCAGTGTTGCAGCATTCGAGCAGCTTGCGCTGCGTCGACGGCGCCATCAGCACCTTCGAGTCGATCTTGTCCCCGATCTCGCGCACAGACGCCAGATCTGTCTGGTTAATCAACAATGAACCCATTGTTTGTTCCCTTGTTCATGCATCCTCGTACGACTACTTTTCCAAGCGAAGCTCGGTCCTAGATAATCTCACATTCCGCTTTCGCTTGTGTGACGGCCAGTTTCCCATACCGGCTAGCATAAATTTGGACTATACACCCCTTGACAACAGATGTCAAAAGTTATTATATATAGTGCAAACGTCCTACAGGCGACACCATATGTAGCGTACCACCTTATAATGCTTGTGTTTATTGCGATTATATTGCTTAAGGTATTGACATTTTAGCACTATTGTGATAAATTAGTAACATCATTCACGGGTGAGGTGTGAGAGCCTAACCAGGGTGGAGGAGGACGTTAAAAAGTCAGATCATTACAGTGTTTGTCCTGAATGTGTATTACATGTTTTAGACGCACTGAAAGCTATATCCTTTCTATCCAAGTTGGGGTGGCACGTCAGCTAAACAATTGATTAGTTGACGCGCCACTCCTGTAGTGGCCTGGTATGTCCAGTTATTTATAACCGGGCGTTCAGCCCACAATCCTTGGAGTAGAAACAATGTCCACACCCGCAACTTCCACCACGTCCACCAAGTCCGTCAACACGACTGTCCACCCCGCTCGCAAGAGCTTCGGGTTGATTCTCGTCGCGATCGTCTCCGGTGTGACCGGATGGATCGTCGCATGGAACCAGAACGCCATCACCGAGTTCCTCGGTACGGCGGAGAACATCCCCCTCCTGATCGTCGTCGCTGTCGGCATACTCGCGCTCATCCTGAGCGTCGTGCAGCCGAAGAAGTGGCCGACCTGGATCGGTAAGGTGATCCTCATCTGTGTTCTGCTCTACTTCGTCGTCTTCGACGGCGCCAAGGGTTTCCGGGATGCGTTCGCGCAGGCACCATGGATGATCCTCATCGGTCTCCTGGTGCTCGTCATCGTCGGTCTGGTGCTTCACGGCATCACGATCCTCGACAAGCCCATCGACACTTGGCGCGCCGCCTTCCGTAAGAAGAAGTAAGCGCGAAGTAGTTCCCTCTGAGCATGGCACTCAAGTAAAAAATGCCCGTAATATGCTCTGAGCTAGTTTCGACTAGTACGCAGAGAGGCACGAAAGCAATTTCGTGGGTATCCGGGGTAGTTCCGGCAGGCTGTTAATCGATAAGCCGTCATCATCGATTGGGTTTCCCCCTCTACACCCGCCATCAGGCAAACGTAGAGTATGAGCGCACACGAGGAGGAATCCATGCGTTCTATGTCCAACAAGGTGACCGGAATCGTCCTCGCGGCGACTCTCGGTCTTTCGCTGGCGGCATGTTCGTCAGCAACCGAGGCATCTGATGTCTCAACGGTCTCCTGCGAGACCGTCGTCGACGCCATCGCGTCGGCGGAAACGTCGCTTACGGATGCCCAGGCCTCTCTCAAGGAGTCCAAGGGCACCCCGGCCGAGACGTCGGACAAGTCCGATGTCAAGTCCGCCCAGTCCGAGTTGGATGCGCTCAACGAGCGCGCCGACAAGTGCGATGCCGAAGCTGGTGTCTCTCTCGCGAGCGACACCGACGACCTCGAGCTGACCGATGAACTTCGGGATCTGCTCGATGCCACCTACGCCACCCCTGGCGTCTGCCCTGCCATCGTGCAGGCAGCTGGTGGTCCTGTCGTTCAGGGTTACTACGACCTCCTGCTGAAGGCCCTTTACAAGGTCGACGCAAACGGGGACCCGGAGAACACCCTCGAGTGGTCGGATGCACTGAGCACGTATCTCCCCGGGAACACTCCCGCGGAGAAGTACGAGAGCCTCAAGGTTGCTATCTGTGTGGAGCCCGTCGTGGGCGTCGCACTGGCACACCTGTTCGCGCACCTGGAAGTCGGAGACACTCGTGTCCTCGAACTCCAGACCACGGACTGGCTCGACTTCGCCAACGTGTCGGATGAGAACATCAACGATCTGGTTGCGGACTTCTTCCCGAACTTCAACGTAAAGGAAGAGGACCGCGACGACGAGAGCGACCAGGCAGCGCTGGACGCCATGACTGAGTACCAGTCCATGGCCGACAACCTGATCTACCTGCTCTCGCGTTACCAGCTCGTGGATGTTCGGGCGATCGACAGCACGCACCACTATCACCAGGTTGCTGGAGGCCTCACGGCTGACGGCATCCCGGAGATCGAGGTGAGTTCGGATCTGGACTCGCGTCCCGCACTCGTCTTCTTCCTGACGGAAAAGACGGCCTGCGTTCCGATCAGCGTGCTGGCGTTCAACGTCGGCGACAAGCGTCCGGAGCTGGGAGCAATCCCGGCTGACTGCACACCGTTCGTTCCTCCCACACCCGGCTGCCAGTCGGACTGTGGTGGAACACCGCCACCGCCGCCCCCGGGCTGCGTGACGAACTGCGATGGCAAGACCGGACCCGTTCCGCACGAGGAAGGCGAGAAGCCTGCTCCGCCTCCGTCTGGACCTGCCGGTCCTCCGGAGGTTGTGGACACCACCCCCGTCGATGTCATCGACACCCCCACGGACCTGCCCCCGCAGGACAATGGTGGATCTAACACCGGTACCGTGACGGACTAGTCCCTACTCGGTGGGGTGCTGGCGTCAAACCCAGCACCCCACTAGAAAGGCATATAGCTTACAGAACCAAGGAGTCTTACTCCTGCAGTCGTGATTTAGTTCACCTCAGTAGAGTTTGACTCCTTGTGAGTCCTTTTGTTGATGTTCGCATCCATTTGGATTCGGACAAACACTTTGTAATGATCTGATTTTTATAACGTTTAATAAGTCGGCAACACTGTTTTCAATTTTTATATATTAACTTTGATTTTATCTGCGAGATGAATCAAGAAACGGAGAAATCATATGAGCAAAATTACATCACTCATTCGTCGTGCTCCAAAGCGTTTTAGCGCTTTAGTTGCAATGGTTGCAGCGGCAGTCATCATCCCTACAGTTGCATTAGCATCTTGGGGTCCTGATCGTCCTACATTCACAATGGCAAACCCAGCTCAGTACGTTACATTTAACTCGATCACCGACAACCCTGTTCAAGGTGACGAACGTAACTTCATGCAAGTTCGTGAAGCAAACGCTGGTGCGTCTACATATGCAGACAGTATCGCGCTTCAAGCTAACAAAGAATACGTTATCAACATTTACTACCACAACAACGCAGCAACATCACTCAACGATGCTGCACACAACTACGCCGGTATTGCGCGTGGTGCGTATGTTAAGGCAGAAATTCCTGGTCTCGTACCAAACGGTAGCACTGGAACTGTATCTCAAGGATACATCGGTGCCGCTAACGCAAACCCTGCGCAAGTATGGGATGACGTTAAGTTCACGAACACCTCTGGTGGCGACATCGCCCTCCACTATGTTCCTGGCTCAGCGACAATCAACAACTTCGGTAAAGCCAACGGTCAGAAACTTTCTGACTCAGTTGTCACTACTGGTGCGCCAATCGGATACGACTCACTTAACGGTGAAGTACCTGGTTGTAATGGATTTTCTGGTTACGTCACAATTCGCGTTAAAGCTAGCCAGTCTGACTTTAGCGTTGAAAAGCAAGTTCGTGTCCTTGGACAAACTGAATACAAAGACTCAATCACTGCCAACCCTGGCGACACACTTGAATACCGTATTCAGTACAAGAACATTGGTGCCCTAAAGCACGCTAACGTTGTCGTTAAGGATACTCTTCCTTCATACGTTAACTACCTTACTGGTACAACTAACCTTAAAAACTCGAACAACCCTAACGGTAAGTTCATCACTGACACCCTTACAACTACTGGTGTAAACATTGGTGACTACAGCGCCGGATCAAACGCTTTTGTTAAATTCAATGCAAAGATTGCTTCTAAGGATCAACTTCCTTGTGGTACTACGACATTAGTTAATAAAGCCAGCGTCCAAGTTGGTACCGGAACTAAAGAAGATACTGCGTCTACAACTGTTAAAGTTGAATGTGCACCTGGAAAAATCACTGTTTGTGAAGTCGCTACTAAGAAAATTGTAACGATTAACGAAACAGACTTTGACGCTTCTAAGCACTCAAAAGACCTAAGTGTTTGTAAAGAAACACCAGTAACTCCACCAGAGCTTCCACAGACTGGTGCAGGTGAAAACATTGTTGCCATTGTTGGCCTTAGCGCATTGATCGCAAGCATCGCTTACTACGTTGCTAGCCGTCGTGCACTTAACCAATAAACCGAGTCTGACCACTCCACTTATCTGAAGTGATTCAGACCAAATAACCCCCGCCTAAAAACGGGGGTTATTTTTGTTATAATGAAAACAATGGCAAACAAGCAGAAGAAAAAACGAAACAAAGTCTACCGAGGAGTCGATGCGACACTTGATCGCCCGGTCGTCACAAAGATCAGCGCAGCCAACCGTTCGAAAGTTGGCCAATGGTGGTTTGATCACAAACGTATCGCACGACCAATCATTATTGCAGCAGTTGTTGTTGCCGTAATAGTCGTCCTTATCGTTGAACTTGTTCGTATCGCTAACGGTCTTTAATTTTCTTTAAAGGCAGCCGGAAGCCGAAGGTGCTTCCCTTTCCTTCTTTTGATTCAAAAATAATCTTACCATCGTGTGCATCAATCACTTTCTTTGCGAGGAAGAGCCCAACACCTGTCCCATCAGGACGTTGTTTACGAGCATTAGTCGCACGGAAGAACTTATTAAATAGTTGTTGCTTTTCAGCAGCCGGCACGCCGATACCCGTGTCTTTAACAAGTAATTCAACATAATTCTTTTCAACAGTCAGCTCGAGTTTAATCTTTGAATTATCTTTTGAGTAATAGATGGCATTGTCAGAGAAATTCATAATCACCTGTTGGATCTTATTTTCATCAAGATCGAGCAATGGGAAGTTCTTCGGTTGTTTATATATAAATGACATACCACGCGCCGCAGCGTTTGGCTGCAAACTCTCAATTTCCTGAGCAACAATCTTTGATAGATCAACCGGGTGCTTGTCGATAATAAATTTACCCGTTTGCAAACGTGAAACGTTGAGGAAATCACCAATCAGGCGCACCATGCGCTCACTACTAATAAATGCTTCACTGAGCAGGTGTTTTTGCTCAGGCGAGACCTTACCAACATCGCCTTCCATCAGCATACTGACGTAGCCCTTAATACTCGTCAGCGGCGTCCGGAGTTGGTGGCTTGCCATGCTAATGAATTCATCTTTAGCTTCATCAAGTTTTTGGAGCTGAGCATTACTCGCACGTAACTCTTTCGTTGCCGAGTCAATACGTTGCTCAAGGTGAGCATTAAGGTCTTTCACTTCTTGGACAGACAAGGCATTTTGAATAGCTATTGTCACCTCATCTGACACAGTATTGAGCACTTTTAAATCTCTGACATTGTATGTTGATGTCAAGTGATCGCCAAGACACAACACTCCAATCATCGTTCCACCTTGAGAGAGTGGCATGACGAGTTCGATTTTGTAGCTCAGTAGCATTCGCTTGATTTGTTCAGCATGCTTATTAAGCATTGATGTCTGAAGAATACCAGGATTAGCCTTTAGGTATTCCTCGAGTGCTTTTGCATCACTACTTGGGAATTTCGTATGAGGTTCAGTGCCGACAGAGACGTGGCGATTATCAAGCGTCTGGACAAAGAAGAAGGCTTGCTCGCTCTTGAGTGTTTGAGCAATTTGATTAGAAACTCGTAGTAATAGCGTCTTAAGATCAGTTGTTGATACCAACGTCCTATTCAGCGATGCGAAGAAGTCATCACTGCTGTAGTCGTCTTTATAGAAAATACGGTTAGTCACTCGATCGAAGAATTTTCGAACAGGTTGGAAAATGAGCGCGAGTGTCAAGCTAATCACAACGCCGCTGACTGCCTGCCCAGTAGTCATAAAGACGTTGCCAAATAACGTCGAGAGAAGAAATGCCAAGATGAAGTAACTGAAGGCAAGTGTCGCAAGGACGAGAGAATATGTCACACTTCGCACTGCCGCGCGTTTAATATCGAACATTCCATGACGGACGATTCCATAGGAAACGCCAACGATAATAAACATTCCCGCAAACAAACCGGTCATCGTAAAGCTGAAGTTACTCCATGCAACAGGGATTAAGACGTTAGTAACGAGTATCGTCGCGATCGCGATACCAATACTCAAGAACAGGACTTTTGCTTTACTTCGCTCACGCGACGCCCGCTGACGCGTTCCGTTAGCCAACCTGTAAAGTATAAGTGCACTTATATAGACAACAACGAGGAAGTAAAATATCGCGAGCAGCCCGAAGTCGACTCCGACGACACTTGCTGCCGACGATGTATCAATATAGACATTACTGACAGTCCATGGCATCAATGATGCAATAACCGCCAGAAGTACTGCAGTTATCGTCACACTTTTAAAAAGTGTGCTCGATTTTTGATAGGTCACGCGACCAATGAAAACAAGGAGACTAAATAACCCTATCGCCGAAACGACAAACAATCCGCGATTGAGCCAAAGGATGACATCGTGCGGAAAGGTTGTGATGTTACTAATATAATTTGCAGCGCCCCAGGCCGCAAATGCTATAAGAAAATAGAGAAATGAACGATTTATGCGGTCTTTTAATCCGCTGCGAGCAATAAGAATAATAAACGAGGCAAACAAGACCTCAACGATCACAAACGTGATAAGCGCAAGCACATTCATGAGGTGATTATACTACAGTTAGCGGTTCAATTAGACGTCGTTCTTACCAAGTCGGGTGCGAAGTGCGGCGATAGCGACCTGTGCTTTAAAGTGAAGTGAACGGAATGTCACGACATTTGTTCCATCGATTGCATCGACCGAACGACCTTGCGGAGCACGAATAATTCGTTTTTTCCACTCAGGATTAATGTCAGCGAGTAAATGCGCAACAGCTTGCGTACTTGCATCAGCGGCCGCAAACAATACGCCCGGAACAACTGTTGGAATAGATATTTTCTGATCGTTGACCGCCTGTAATATGTCAGTATTTGCGTAAGTCGGAATATGTGGCGCCCACTTTGCAATCGAGACTTTCTCTTGGCTGATTTCTTCAAGAGATTTCGAACCATCAATACCTAAATAGTCCTCAAACGTCACACCGGACTTTGGATCAAATGAAGTAACATATGAACCGAATCCCACGTTCAGGGCCATAAGAACCGGCACTTCTTTGTCACGGGCTTCTCTTGCAATCATCACCCCTAGTTGCGGCATTGTCAGCTCTGTTTCATCAATGACCAACTGACTGCCAAAAATAAATTCTTGGATATTTTCCGCAGTGACACCATCCGTATACACTTCAACTGTCGCCCCAAGTCCACGGAGTTGTTTTGCAATTACCTTAGCCTTATTTTGCCCAATCGTTGCAAGACTCGCCCCGGCCTGACGGTTAAGGTTTTGTGATTCAAAAGATTCAGGATCTGCAAGCTTAAATCTACGAACACCAAGTTGCGCCAAAGCAATCGCTAACTGCCCCCCATCACCTCCTGCGCCAGCAATTGCAACTGTTGAATCCCACAATCGCTGCTGTTCAGCTTCGCTGAAGAATCCCCTGTTTCGTTCAAACTGTTCAGGATTTGGTGTTTCAAGGTCACGCAAAGAAATACGCCCCAAACCTTTTGTTGCATTATTTTTCTCAAAGAAAGGCGCAAACGGCTTACTAATAATACTGTCGGCGAATCGTCGGCTCTTCTCAAGCTTTTCAATCATCGCTTCGTCGCGTTCATGGATCTGAGACGTTATAAATTTTGGCTGCATTTCAACGAGATAGTTCTCGGTATCACGATATTTTTCAATCCGAACTGGCTGTTCGGTCAACGAGGTAAGTTTGATACCCATATAGTCATTTAACTGCCGATAGACTTTCTTTTCGATGACAGCATAGATAGTATCACTAACCCCATTCGTCGCCTTGTGCGCAGCACGCATCAACGCTAGGCTCACCATAAACCCTTCAGTCGGCGCAAGATCTAATCTGTGTATAAAACGAGAAATCTCCTGTGATTGCTCGGGCAGTCTAACACCAAACTCCTCCTCAGAAGGAAGTGAGAGGTTATCCGTTCCTCTATTAATAACGCGGATCGTACCAATCACCTCTCCGTCATCATCAACGGCGACAAAGTGCTCCGAACGACTATCGAGTTCATCATATTCCGCACCGTTTTCGTCGATGTCATCCATTGAGATGTACGCTTTATCAAGATAGACGTCAGCACGAAGTTGGCCCATCTTTAACCATAATTCTGTATTATCTGGAGTGACTTTCAGGGCAGTAAAAGAAACCTGTGACTCTTTTTCGACTTCAGGCAGGAGTGCATCAACCTTTAGTAGGTCAGGATTCGGTACTATATCGGTCATAATTAATTATTACCTTAAAATATAAAACATATTTTGTCTACTTTTTATTTCTCAGTGATTCTATTATGATACTAGCATGACCAAAATAGCCATCATTGAAGACGACACCGTTATTAGCCAAATGTATCGAATGAAATTCGAGACTGATGGGTTTGACGTGCAGCTTGCTAATAACGGCAAGCGTGGCGTTGCAATGGTAGAGCAATTTACTCCAGATATCATTCTTATGGATCTTCAAATGCCTGAAATGGGCGGCGCAGAGGCGCTTGCACTTATCCGTAAAGCCGAATGGGGCAAAAACATACCTGTTATTATTCTTACCAACTTAGGCCAAGAAGAATCTCCAAAAGAGATCAAGGACCTCGGTATTCACAGTTATATCGTCAAGGCCGAGTTAACTCCTCGCCAAGTCGTTCAACGCGTCAAAGAAGCCCTCGGAGTCTAAACTTCCAGACGTTCGGCAACTTTTCTAGCTGCTTGGATGACATTATCAAACAGTGCAGTTACTGTTAACGGACCAACGCCACCTTTTTCCGGTGTAATCGTCAAGTCACTTCGTTCGCGAACATCGGCCGCAAGATCACCAACGATCTTTCCGTGTTCAGCGGCAGTGCCCGCATCAACAACGACAGCAGCAGGTTGAATCATTTGACTATGTATAAGACTCGGCACGCCAGTTGCCGTCACGATAACATTCGCTCCGCGCAGTTCGCCTGCGAGATCTTCTATTGAATCGTCATAAACTTTCACATCATATCCAGTCGTTGCCCATAACTTAGCAAGTGGTGCACCAACGAGTCGTCCGTTTCCAACAATTGCGATTGAAACACCCTGAAGGGCAACATTATATCCCGCGAGCAGCCAATCAATAGCCATGGCGGTAGCAGGTGTGTGAATCGCATTCTTACCTAATCCATCGACGTCTTTTTCTGGCGTGACCGCATCAACTGCAGCACTCGTCTGTGCTTCATCGGCAAGCGGCAATTGAATGATAATTCCATGCACGGTGTCGTCATTATTTAATTGTTCAATTGTGGTCATCAGACCTGCTTGGTCAATTTTATGAACTGCTACATCAATAAGAATATCTTCACCGTATGATTGTTTTAATTGTACGTAGGTATCGATAACGGGATTATCAATTGTTTGAATAATCGCGAGCTTAGGAAAGACCTGCGATGCCTGTCGCAGTGCTCGTACTTGTCCCGCTTGGCGCTCTTTAATAAAGTCGGCAAGCTCTCTTCCATCAAGGATTTTCATTGTCCTAAGCTTAACAAATCGTATGCTACAATGAAACCACTATGACACTTTTATCAACCTTTGCCCAAGCCTTCTCCCAAAACGAACAGCTCTTTACGTCATCACAACTCACTGATGCTGATGTTGCTGCAGTGATTGCGGTAATGGCAGCCGTTCTGATGTTCTCGTTATTTCTAGGAGTCATCACCTACATTATTAGCGCAATTTTTCTCGGAAAAATCTTCAAAAAAGCTGGCGTCGAAGGATACATTGCCTGGATTCCGTTCTATAACACATGGAAATTGCTTGAAATCGGCGGTCAAC
>Ga0247808_10001837_pt1 | contig 10306 bp, 10 predicted proteins | sample UWRJL089202R1_FD_179914 | JGI IMG/M metagenome (GOLD analysis project Ga0247808, IMG submission 179914) | Plant litter microbial communities from Arlington Agricultural Research Station in Wisconsin, United States - UWRJ-L089-202R-1 | ecosystem: Environmental > Terrestrial > Plant litter >... | reverse complement strand
AATCAATTTATTGCATCTCAACGACTCCTTTTGCCCATTCAACGAATTACAGATTAAAACGATCTTAAGCCGCGATAGATTTACAACTGTAAAACAAAGAAGAATAAATTAACCACCAAAACAGGGTATGAAAACAGCATCAATAAGTTTCAAATACGAATTAGAAAAAAAAACACCTCGCAGCAATGATGGTGGAACTACACGAGGCGCATCAGTTACAGATTTCCCAGCTTCAATCGGTATTGCCGGAGTTTCTATGAGGTTGCAACCCGGAAGTATGCGTGAATTGCATTGGCATGCCAATGCAGCAGAATGGGCTTATTTAATTTCAGGAACTGTTCGTACCACAATTATTCATCCTGATGGACACAGTTATATAGATAATTTTGAACCAGGCGATGTTTGGTACTTCCCGAAAGGATATGGTCATTCTATCCAAGCCACTGGAACAGAAGAATGTCATTTCATTTTGATTTTTGACAACGGTAATTTTTCTGAAGACCATACTTTTAGCGTTACGGATTTTGTTTCTTGTATGCCTCCTGCAATCGTTGCCCAAAACCTTGGACTAACTTTAGAAGAAGTGGCAACATTGCCTAAAAAAGAAGCGTATTTCGCCGCTGGAATTGTTCCTGATGAAATGTCGTTCATAGCAGAAGCTCGCCTTGATGAATCAGATATTCAATTGACCAGCCTTCATCGTTATCCATTACACGCTCAACAACCAAGGATTGTTCCTGGCGGAGGATTACAGCGATTGGTAACCAGTAAAGAATTTCCGATCAGCAGTACCATGTCTGGCTCAATTATAGAATTACAGCCCGGTGCTCTTAGAGAAATGCATTGGCATCCCAACGCAGATGAATGGCAGTACTACATATCTGGTCAGGCAGAAATGTCGGTTTTCTTGGCAGAATCTACAGTGGTTACTGAACAATTTAACGAAGGTGATGTAGGCTACGTACCGATGGGGGCGGGACATTACATTAAAAATACGGGAGATAAGGTTTGTAAGATCCTAATTGGATTCAATAGTGGAACCTATCAATCTATTGATTTGAGCGAATGGCTAGCAGGGAACCCAAAGGATGTGGTTGTAACCAATTTTGGATTGAGGGACGGTGAGATAGAAAAATTTCCAACCGAAAAGGTTTTTATTCAACCTTAAAAATAAACCAATTAAAATCGCTTATAAAATGGAAAAGTCAATACGCGCAGAACGTATTTCCGTCTCGACCGAACAAATTAAGATACAGGAAAGATTGGCAATAGTTCTTGCTTTAATTGCTGGGTATATTGATGCAATAGGCCTGATCAAATGGAAAACTTATGTGTCTTTCATGAGTGGTAATACCACCCAATTAGGAACGGCTATTTCTACTGGTAAATGGGCAGGAATGATCACATCTATAACTGTTATTGGCTGTTTTGTATTGGGGATTTATGTCGGCACCTGCCTATCGTTACAGAAAAAATTGGGTATAAGAACCATGTCATCTATAATGGTTGCTGCAATATTGATTTTATATACAATAGCTAATCGCTATTTCAATATGGGTAATATTCCCTCTATCGCAATTATAGGTTTTTCTATGGGATTGATGAACACCATTGTGACCTCTGTAGGCAACCAGAAAGTGAATACGGATTTTGTTACCGGTACACTAAATAGTTTGGCAAGAAATACCGCAATGCTAAACATGACTGAAGACATCACTGAACGTAAAAAGTATAAAGCAATTGCCGTACAGCTATCGCTCCTTTGGATGGGCTTTTTGTTGGGTGCAGCTGCAGCTCCTTTTACGCTTCCTTTTTTGGGCCCATGGATAATGACTATTCCTGCGCTATTGTTGCTTCTCTGTTCATTATTGATATCAATCTTAAATTTTAACCCATAAAAAACTAAAAATGATACTGCAAAAAAATGAAGTTGCGCCCGATTTTACATTGTTCGCAACGCCCGACCAGAAAATAACCTTATCAGAATTTAAAGGAAAAAATATAATTCTAGCATTTTATCCTGCCGATTGGAGCCCTGTGTGTAGCGATCAAATGGCTTTGTACAACGAGATGTTAAAATTCTTTAAAAATTACGATGCAGAGATTTTTGGGATTTCTGTAGACAGCAAATGGTGTCATCTGGCCTTTTCTCAATCAAGAAATTTACATTTTCCTTTGTTGGCAGATTTTGAATCCAAAGGAGAGATAGCCAGAAAATATGGTGTTTACAACGAGGAAGAAGGTCAATGTAATAGAGCGTTGTTTGTCATTAGCAGAGATGGAACTATTGAATGGAGTTATTTGTCACCAACAGCGATCAATCCCGGTGTTGATGGAATTTTAGAAGCTTTAGAAACCCTTAAAACAAAATAATTATGTCATTAAAACCAGCCGCCAATAATACTGACCATGCACAAGGCAATTTAAATGCCGATCTTGTTATCGTAGAATATGGAGATTATCAATGCCCATACTGTGGAGCTGCTTATCCTGTTCTTAAAGAATTGATGGACCAATTTGGGAGCCAAATCAAGTTCGTTTTTAGGAATTTCCCCTTATCCGAAATGCACCAATACGCACGTTCTTCAGCACTTGCGGCGGAAGCAGCTAATTTACAAGGGAAATTCTGGGAAATGCATGACGCTATATATGAAAACCAACACTATCTAAATGAAAGTTTCCTATTAAAATTGGCAGAAAAATTAAACTTAAATATCCATCAATTTAAAAAGGATTTAGGAAATTCAGTATTGGCAAAAAAAATAGATGCTGATTTCGAAAGTGGAATCGTTAGTGGCGTAAACGGTACGCCATCATTCTATGTCAATGGTAAAAAGTTCGATGGAGGTGCTGAAGATTTATTTCGATTGCTTAGCACAAACGAAGAATAATTTGATCAAAGTGGAATAAAAGACGGAGAAACCCCCTGAGTGCAATAAAAATACTAAATGATATCATACATCAAGATGGATTTAATTTCATCAGATTACATTTGCTAAACAGCAGAGAAAAAACATGTTAAATAAATTAATTTAATCTTAAATACAAAAACTAAAAAACTATGAGCACGCTAAAATTAAAAGACGGAACAGAGATTTTTTACAAAGTTCAGGGCGAAGGACCAACTTTAATGTTTCACCACGGATGGCCTCTATCATCAGATGATTGGGATGCACAAGTAATCTTTTTCCTACAGAAAGGTTACAGAGTGGTAACACATGACAGAAGGGGTCACGGCCGTTCTAGCCAAGATATTTACGGTCACAACATTGAAACTTATGCAGCAGATGCTGCGGAATTAGTAGAATTTCTGGATTTGAAAGATGTTGTCCATATTGGGCATTCTACAGGCGGTGGTGAAGTAATTCGCTATGTTAACAAATATGCTAATGGCAGAGCAAAAAAGGCAGTTTTAATTAGTGCTGTTCCGCCGATAATGGTGCAAAGTGATAGCAATCCCGATGGCGTGCCAATGTCCGTTTTTGATGGTATCAGAGACCAAACATTGAATAATAGACAACAGTTTTATATCGACTTGACTTTTCCATTTTATGGATATAACAGAGAAGGTGCCGATGTTAAAGAGGGTGTGCAGAGAAACTGGTGGAGGCAAGGAATGATGGGTGGAATTGTTGCCCATTACGATGGCATCAAGGCATTTTCCGAAACAGATTTCAATGAAGATCTGAAAGCTGTTGATATCCCGGTTCTGGTTCTTCATGGCGAAGATGATCAAATCGTCCCATATCAAAATGCAGGTGTAAAATCCGCTAAATTATTGAAAAATGGAAAACTGATCACCTATCCAGGTTTCCCTCATGGCATGCCAACTACGGAAGCCGCAACAATTAATAAAGACATTTTAGAATTTATTCAATCTTAGTGAACAATGGTTTATTGCATAAATTAATATGCTGAGCATTACCAGTTATTGACTCATACTAATTTATAGACCTCGGATTTCGACAAAATGGTTTGAATTAATCGGCGTTATTGATGCCAGGTTTAGCGTTAGTTATAATTCGCACATTTGCCAATTTTTTTGTTCCACTATAAACTGGTCAAGGTGATTTAATCAAAAATCATCTTGACTTTAGTTCTGCGTTTAAATGAATCAGGTGTTCTTAAATTTAACTATTTCTGAATTTCAAAAAGGTTGATCCAGACATTATCAGTAAATTCTAAGATCATAATTTGTGGCAGACACCAAATGCACATTGACAGTGAATGGTGAGTATAGTAAAAATACTATATTTACCTGCTATATTTGTACGGTATGAATAGGCACTGCTGATGGGTAATGACGATCATAAAATTTAGCTATTGTTAACAATCAAGTACAAAATACAAAAACCTTCAAAAGATATCTCAGAATTCGTTGAGAGCTTCTGGGTACTGGAAAATCTTTCTGATCAGGACAAAGAACTCGTGGTCATCCCTGACGGGCGTGTTGACGTGTTTTTTTACTGCTCGCCTTCGGAACCGTTTTGCGTACTGTTAATGGGACTGGAACTCCAGCCAGCCATTAGGATTATGAAAGCAAAGGCAAAGATTTTTGCGATAAGCCTCAATCTTTTAGCAGTCGAATATTTACTTGAAGAAAAAATTTCTGATATAATAAACATGGCAAAATCTTTGCCAGATGGTTTTTTGGGAATTTCAGCGGACGATCTCGAAAGTTTTGATTCATTTTGCGCCAAAGCCGCCTTAATGATCAGATTAAAGGCTAATTTTAACGTTGATGATCGAAAAAGAAAGCTTTTTGAATTGATCTATACCTCCTCTGGCACTTATACTGTTAAGGAGCTATCTGAGGCAGTGTTTTGGACCAGTAGGCAGATCAACAGGTATTTCACACAATTTTACGGTGTCTCTTTGAAGACCTATTGCAACATCCTTCGCTTCAAAGCCTCATTAAGCCAGTTGAAGCATGGTAATTTATACCCCGTAGAAAATTTTTTCGACCAGGCACATTTCATCAGGAATGTCAGGAAATTCGCAGGTGTGGTGCCAACCGAACTTTCAAAAAATAAAAACGACCGATTTATACAATTATCAGTGTTGTTGAAGCAATAGTTTTGTATTGCAATTCAAAAAACTGATCAATGATATACAACAACAAGAAAGCTATTGTAAATACAAATCTCTTTGACGGCAAAGAAATTTTAGGATTGAGAACTGTTGTTTTCGGAAATGGTAAAATCATAGAGATTTCAGAATTCCCGCCCGAAGATGCGGAAATCATTGATGGAACAGGCACAACCTTAATTCCTGGTCTGATAGATGCACATGTGCATACATCTGTCCAATTTTTGAGGGATGCACTAAAATTCGGTGTAACTACCGAACTGGAAATGATGGGGGGCTTTACTAAAGAGGGGCGGGATAAACAATTGAAGGGCATCTACGATATTGCTGATGTCCGCTCGGCAGGTATGGGTCTAACCGCTCCAGGTGGCCATCCAGATGAACTGATACCCAAAGGTGATGGAATTCCTGAATTTGTCTTGAAAGAGATGGAAAGGATGAGTGAAGAGGAGCTAAAAGCATTCCTAGCAGCGCATGAAGCTCAAAAATTGGAAGAAGATGCTGGTCCTGATGTTACAACTAAAGAAGGGGCGATAGCATTTGTTCGTCGGCAAGTTCAAAATGGTGCCGATTATATTAAGATTATGATCGAGGAGGGGACCGTAATGAATGCACCAGGACTGCCAATGATCGAACCAGCTGTATTAGGAGCTGCTGTAGATGAAGCCCATAAATTGGGAAAAATTGTCATCGCTCACGTTCTTACTGCAGAAGCAGCGAAGACTGCGGTGGAGATAGGTGTCGATGGTTTGGCACATCTTTTCATTGACCGGCCGTCTTGGACGGAGGAGTTAATTAATGCCATTGCGGAAAACAGTGTCTTTGTTACGCCATGCTTGGTACTTAATTCATCCATCATTGGCAATTCAGCGTGCCACTTGGCGAATGATCAACGGGTAGAACCTAAACTGAATGAAGAATGGAAAATGACGATGTGCTCTTGCTTTAATACTTATCCAGGCGGCAGCATGGGAGATAATTTTAATAATATCAAAGATCTATATGATGCAGGCATAGACATACTCGTGGGGACAGATGTTTCTGTCCCAATGCCCCATTTAGGTGGTCTTGCGCATGGAGTCAGTGTACACCATGAGATGCAGCTTCTTGTGCAGGCCGGTATGAAACCAATAGACGCATTAAAATCTGCCACATCAGTGATTGCGAAAAGATTTTCATTGGTAGACAGGGGATTAATTGCAGAAGGAATGCGAGCCGATCTTCTTCTTGTGAAGGGCGACCCCACAACAAATATCTCAGACACGCTAAATATTATAGGTGTTTGGAAAGAAGGAGAGTTGTACTATAGTTAATGTTTGTGGACTACACTAGATCCTGGAATCAAATAAAAATTAACAGATTGCTTCAGCAGAGCAGCATTTGGTATATCAACTTAATTAGAAAAAAAAATGAACAAATTTACGGTTAAAGACGGAACAGAACTGTATTTCAAGGATTTGGGACAAGGTCAGCCAATTTTCTTTCATCATGGATGGCCACTGTCGTCGGATGATTGGGATGCCCAAATCATGTATTTCTTAGCGAAAGGATTTAGGGTGATTGCTCACGACAGGCGGGGGCACGGAAGGTCAACGCAGACTTATCTTGGAAACGAAATGGATACCTATGCCGCAGACGTCGCGGAACTAACAGCGTTTCTAGACCTTAAAAATGCAATCCACGTCGGTCACTCGACCGGTGGTGGGGAGGCCATACGTTATGCCGCAAAATACGGCAAAGATCGTGTGCAAAAGCTAGTGCTGATCAGTGCAGTTACGCCCTACATGGTGAAAGACGACAATAACCCGGAAGGTGTGCCCATGGAGGTTTTTGATTCTATTCGTGAAAATACCCTCCATAACAGGCAGCAGTTCTTCCAGGATCTTACGGTTCCATTTTACGGTTACAACAGAGAAAATGCCATAATAAAAAAGGGAGTTCAGGACAACTGGTGGAGGCAGGGAATGATGGGTGGTATAAAGGCCCAGTATGATTGTATCAAAGCCTTCTCCGAAACAGATTTTACGCTTGATCTTCAGTCTGTTAGTGTTCCTGTGCTAATTCTCCATGGAGACGACGACCAGATTGTCCCATACGCCACCACGGCTGAAAAAGCGATAGGACTTTTGCAATTTGGAAAGCTTATCATTTATCCAGGCCTGTCGCACGGCATGCCTACCATAAATGCCGAAACAATTAATAACGATATACTAGAATTTATCAAGGCTCAGTAATCCTTGCACTCAACCCTATAATGTCGCCTAATGTTAAATACTAATCTTGAACAAATAAACGAATATGAAAGCAATTAAAAATTCCTTGACAAATGCAATTACAATTTTAGGCCTCATTTTCTGGCTGATGCCATCCACATCGAATGCACAAAAATTGGGGATTAAACGTACTGAACTTCAAAAGCATCAGCTTAGTGTACCAGGTTTCGAGGCAATTCAGGTCCGTGTTGATTTTGAACCAGGTGCTGCCTTTGGGATGCACAGACACCCGGGCGAGGAGATCATCAATGTATTGGAAGGTTCGTTGGAATATGAGATTGAGGGAGAGCGTCCCATAATATTGAAAGCTGGCGATGTGCTTTTCATCCCTGCAGGGAAGAACCATTCAGCAAAAAATGTTGGTAAGGTTAATGCATCCGAACTCGCAACCTACATAGTGCAGAAGGGCATGCCGCTGGTTGTCTTAAAGGATGAAGGTGCCGCAGTAAAAAAAGATCAACAATGAGAAACCAATCGCCCACACTGCCCTATGCTAATCCTATATTGACGGGGTTTGGCATTACCGTTGAGTTTTTGTGGTGGTATCCGCTGGCCTTGTTAGTAATTACTATTATTATGGTCTGGTTTTTCAGGAGACGACGTCGATAAGGTTCCCATACTAGGTCCACATTTACAATCTAGCACGTCAAACTCTTTTACTGGAATATGATTAAATCATTATTTGTAGGTTGTTTCGACCTTTGCCTAACAAATGAACGTTTTAATTCTATAGTGCTGGACACCATTAATCCTAAAATTCCTTTTGGTATTTTATTTTAGAACTATAAGTAAAGACAATGCTTGTTGATTACAAACGCTCCATTTTTTCTTAACTAATCGAAATAATCCAACCTCCTTCAATTGTACTAAATCCACTGTCAACTGGAATTTATAATAAATAAGCCAAATGGTTGACAGCATAAAATAACCATTTGTTAATCAATTTATAAAATCGGAATGTCGTCCATTCAATATTAAAACGGTTGAGTAGGTAAAGGTTGCACAATAAAATATGCTATTAATCACAATGACTCGATTGTTAAAAAATGTTAAAGGATTTTGAAAAAATCAGGCTATTTTTTTGTTTTGGATCCTAATCAGATAACAAGATAAATAAACATTTTTTAGAGCAATCATTAACATTTTTGGTTTAGATCATGTCAACACAATTACTTCTCAAATCTTCGCGTAGAAGACTACTGCGCGGAATCTTACTTATTCCATTATTAGTAGCGGCACTGCTTGGTTATGCCCAAAACCAACCAGCCCAAAAAGGTGCTTCCGCATTAAATGCAAAGCTGGTCAACATCGAGGCAGCCACTAACGAACCCTTTCGCTATGCAGTGACACTTCATAACGGAGCAAACATGCAACAGCTTTTTGAGCTCAAAGCAGAGCTTCCTACGGGATGGCAGATTAGCAGCAGGGTAGATGGTAGTCAGGTAACTTCAATTAATTTAGCTGCCGGAGAAACACGTGAGATTGCCATTGAAATCTCTGCCACCAGCAATGCCCAGCCCAAAAAGTACATTGTACCTTTCAAGGCTTCCTCAACAGAGCAGACCCTTTCGCTTCAGCTGGAAGCGGTTGTGAAAGGATCCTATGGCGCTGTGTTAAGCACTCCGAGCGGAAGACTAAGTGAAGAGCTGACCGCTGGGTCGCACAAGGATATTGAACTTGAGGTGCGCAATACTGGTACTTTGCCTCTGTCTTCACTTAGTATTTCCTCCCAGCTCCCAAGCGGATGGGAAGCTACCTTTTCCCCAAGCCAGATTGAAAAGCTCGATGGCGGGAAGAAAATGCTTGTTAAGGCGACGCTCAAAGTGCCCGATAAAACCATTGCAGGCGACTATAATACAACTTTTAGTCTTACAGGGAGCAACGCGAACACCCAGGCAGCATTCCGTATTTTTATTAAGACTTCCATGCTTTCCGGCTGGATCGGAATTTTAATTATTGCCTTGGCAATTGCGGCAGTGTACTTGCTTATCCATAAATACGGGCGTCGTTAACCCATCTTTCATACTACCCTTAGAAAATAAAAAGATGGAACCAATCATTGATTTATGGAACCTGAGCAAAAGCTATGGTTCCCACATTGCTGTGGATAAACTGAACCTTCAGATTCCACGTGGAGAAATATTTGGGCTTTTGGGACCTAATGGCGCAGGTAAGACCACCAGCATACTGATGATGCTTGGTCTTATTGAACCTGATAGCGGTACAGTAAAGGTATGTGGGTATGATGCCATAACAAATCCTATAGCAATCAAACGAAAAGTAGGTTATATGCCCGACAATCTGGGCTTTTATCCCCAGCTAACCGGGCTGGAAAATCTATTTTATATTGCCAGGTTGAATGGACAAGCCGAAAAGTGTATTAAGGAGCATGCAGAGGCAGTATTGGAACTGGTAGGATTAAAGGAAGATACAACCAAGCTGGTCTCCAAATATTCTCGTGGCATGAAGCAGCGTTTGGGGCTGGCGGAGGTATTAATCAAAAAACCCGAACTGATTATCCTCGACGAGCCAACTTTGGGCATCGATCCAACAGGTGTCAAAGAATTTCTTGAACTCATTGCCTCACTAAAAAAAGAGCAGGGGCTCACTGTACTGCTCTCTTCACACCACCTCCATCATGTCCAGCAGGTATGTGATAGAGTTGGAATATTTGTAAAAGGAAAATTGCTGGCCTCCGGTGACCTTCCAACCTTAGCTGCCGAACTTTTCGGAAATAGCGGATTACAAACCATCATTCAATTGACAGAAGCGCCTGCAGATTACCAGCAACTGAACGCTGAATTCGCTAACTGGCCTGAAATTAACGGCCTCAACCTTTATGGAGATACCTTGAGCTTCAACACGAGTGAAAACATTACCCCAAAAATCATACGCAGACTGATTGAGCGTGGAGAAAATATCCAAGCCGCTAGCCAAAAACAGTA
>Ga0247808_10001832_pt1 | contig 10321 bp, 12 predicted proteins | sample UWRJL089202R1_FD_179914 | JGI IMG/M metagenome (GOLD analysis project Ga0247808, IMG submission 179914) | Plant litter microbial communities from Arlington Agricultural Research Station in Wisconsin, United States - UWRJ-L089-202R-1 | ecosystem: Environmental > Terrestrial > Plant litter >... | reverse complement strand
CGAATCGTGTCTGTGACCATTTCAAACTGACGCTCTTTAAAAATTCCATATTTCAATAATGGACTATGCTGTTCTTTTCCTTTCAACTGCTGGCGAATCTGTTTGTGACAACAAGGCGCACAAATAATCAATGCGGCAGACGCGCTTAATCCTTTTTGAATCGCATCATCTGTAGCCGTATCACAAGCATGCAAGGCTATCAATACATCAATGCGTTCATTCGCAAACTCTTCGATGCGTTTACTTTCAAAAGTAAGGCCACCAAACCCACAACGTTTAGCAATGTTGTTACAGGATGAAACGAGCTCTTCTCTTAATTCTATACCTACTACCTTTACATCCAGTCCCAATTTATTATGCAGGTAGTCGTACAAGGCAAAAGTCAGGTATCCCTTGCCAGATCCCATGTCCACGATGTTTACCAACTTGGGAAGCTCGGCTTCCTTGATCAGGCTTTCGATGATTTCCAGGTATTTATTGATCTGACGGTATTTATCACTCATTCTGGGAACAACCACTCCTGCTTCGTCTGTAATACCTAACAGGTGTAAGTAAGCATCGTTGTCCAGGACTCTTTTTTTCTTCGTTCTATCGTGTTCTTCGGAAGCCGGTTCTGCAAAAGTAGGCTTAAGTTTTGTGAGTGTAGCTTTGCCTTTTTTAGAAATGAACAAAGTAAAATCAGCCGTAGTAGTGAATAAACTTGCCGTTAAAAATGAATCGCCAAGCAACGCTTTCAATAAGAGAATGCCTTCTGTTATGGTTACATTTTTTACCTGATCATTGGTTTTGTAGCGGTAAGTAAAAGACAATTGCAAAACCTCTTTGATCACTACACTTCTGATGTACACATTCGTCAAGGCTTCGTCTGACTTTGTAGCTTTAGAAAGTGTTAGTTTTACAAATTCATTTTTCGAAATACATTCTTTCAGTAAATCGACAAATTCCGTCACTACTAGTTCTGAGGCGCGTTCCATGTTACAAGTTAATAAGACTATTGAGCAACAACAAGTTAAAATCACAAAACGCTTAGGATAGGCCTCCAGAGCCCTTATTCAATTCCTTCAAGCTCCTGCCGGTAATCGTATTGCAGGTCTTCATGTAGTGTAGATAAAGCTTTCCTGATTTTCTTCAGTTGTTGTTCGTAGAGATTTTCAAGTACAGCACTGGAACGAATGGAAATACCTGATTTTTGTATCAGTTGGCAAAAATAAATCAGCACTTCGATCTGTACGGTTTTAGAACCGGAATAACGAATGTACTTATTGGCCGTACGTACAATTTTACGCAACGTCTTTTTGGCTAAATAGACATTTCTCTTGTTTACCTCTGTAAACAGTTCCTCCATTTCTTCCCGGATATTTTGAATATAGGCCGGTTCATCATGAGCCTCAAATAAAAGAAAGGTCAACAATTCCTTGTTGTCCTTCTTATATTTTGCCAAACGGATACACAAGTCCTGTACCTGCTTAGGTGAAAGTTCTTGCAGTTCTTTTTTGAGTTCGTTGAGTGTAGCCGATTTCATACCTAAAATCCTAACCCTAAGTTAAGAAGTTGTGCGAATTCCTTAAACAATGAACTGCTTTTTATCTTCGTCCCAGACACACCCCAGCTGTTCTTTCCAGGCTTCCAGACTTCCCTTCATAAAAGACCTTAATTCTTTCTCCGATGCCTGGTCTTCGGAACCGCGGTTTACAATGAGATTGATACGTCTGGCCAACACGGCTTTGTAATCCGAATGGATATACATCGGATAACCACACCACCAATCCTGATGAAATCTCTTGGTCAACAAATCGAGTAAACTTTTTTCCTGATTACCATCCCAGGAATAGTCGCATTTTTCTACATCATAATAGACAATGCCTAATCCTTCGCCTGCAATGACTTCAAAAATCTTAAGTCTTGATGTTTCTTGTCCCAGCGATACATCATGCGTAGCTCCGCCTGAATAACAAGCACCGAACAAATCGAAATAAGGGGTATGTTCCATAAGTCTTCCTTTTTAGTTTATACTTCAAAGTAAAAGACTGACTCCGCATCCTATTTGCGGTGTAAAAAAATAGTGGTCAGTTGTCAGTGATCAGTTGTCAGTAAGTAATTTCACTCTAAGTCAAAAACTGACCACTGACAACCGATCACTGACAACTTATTTATCCTTCCTCATAAAACTCCTCTAACGATCCCATATACGACGTATTCCAACCGTCTACCAGGTCATCATAGTCTTCATCAGGGATATTGCTGTGGCGAAGTTCTAAAGATGTGCCTTGCTTATGTGGATGCAGGATGATAGTGACAATAGAGGCTTCTTCCTGTCCTTCGAAATACCATTGTTGAACGATCTTACGGTTTTCTTCAAACTCCAGGTTTTTACCTACAATGCTGTCTCCCCACAAGGAAAACTCTGAGCCTACTTCTGTACTCATTTCCGCCTTCTCTCCTGTCCATAGTTGAACGGTAGCAGGATTGGTCAACGCTTTGTATAAATCTTCAGGAGCAGCGCCTATGATGTAGTATTTTTTAAAATCTTTCATGTGGTCTTATTTCTTAAGTTCGAGGTATAAATCCTCCACTTTTTTTCTGGCCCAATCGGTCTTTCGTAAAAAAGTCAAACTGGATTTTATACTGGGATCGCTTTTAAAGCAATTGACAGGAATACGCTGTGCCATCTGTTCCCAACCGTAATGCGCCTGCAACTCGGTGAGAATAGCTTCCAAGGTTTTGCCGTGTAAAGGATTATTCGGTTGCTTAGACATGACCACTATTTCTTGGACAGATCATCCAGTCTGTCGTTGAGCGCGTGTAACTCTTCCAGCAACTGAAGACGCACATCTTTCGCATAAGGATTTTCTAACTCAATGGTTAAAAAGAGATCCATGGAATCTTGTCCTAAATTACGTTTAATGTTGAGCAGGTATTGGTAAGCCGGTGTTTTTTGTTCTACATCCGGAATATCCATTTCATTGCATGCTCTGCCGATAAAGTGAGTCAACGCCTGTACATAAGCCATTTGTCTGTCGTGTACATCGGGCGTACGTTCCAAAACGTTCAACTTGTAATGGTTGGTAAAGAAACGAGACAAGACCAAGTGTTTGCGGGTTCTCACCGGACACAATACAAGGTTCAATCCTTCCACTCCGTTCTTACCGCTTTGAGGACCAAACAACGGATGTGTACCAATGATCTCCGTGGTAGCAGGCAAATATTTTTTCATGAGATTGATCGGCTTCACTTTTACAGAAGACACATCAAATACCATGGCTCTCGGTTTTACCAAATCTTTGATATCAATCAGCAGATTTTCTAAGAACTGAACAGGAACGGCTAACACCACAAGATCACAAGAAGCGACCTCTTCCAGTGTTCCCCAATTCAAACCCAGCTCTTCCACATCTGCACGCTTGTCTACGCGATCGTATACCCACACGTCGAGGTTCGTACTCAGGTAAGGCAAAGCAAACCTGCCGAAGTTACCAAAACCTATCCAACCGAACCGTTTCTTTGTTTTCATGATGCTGCTAATGCTATTCTATTTAAAAGTTCGACTTTTCCTGAACGAATTCCTATGAAAAACAGGAAGATATCGAGTACTATACTCTTACAGATATTCCCTCTTTTGAAAGCCACTGCTTCAAGACCGGAATTTCTATTTCTTTAAAGTGGAAAATACTTGCTGCCAACGCGGCATCAGCAGCTCCATCATTAAAGACATCTACAAAATGCTGCATGTTTCCTGCACCCCCGGAAGCAATGATGGGGATTCGTAAACGGTGTGAAATGGCAGACGTTAATACATTGGCGAAACCAGCCTTCGTGCCATCGTGATCCATGGAAGTCAATAGAATTTCTCCCGCTCCTCTTTCCTGCACTTCTATTGCCCAAGGAATGGTTTGTATTGCCGTAGCTTTCGTTCCACCATGCGTATGAACAAGATCGATTCCTTGATTATTTCTTGTATCAATAGCCACAACGATACACTGACTTCCAAATTCTTTCGCCAGACGATCAATCAATCCTGGATCTTTCACGGCAGAAGAATTGATGGAGACTTTATCGGCACCTGCATTCAGGCAAGCCGATACATCTTCGATAGAAGAAATACCTCCGCCAATGGTAAAAGGAATATTAATGTTTGCGGCTACTTTGCGGACCAGCTCAACCAATGTTCCTCTTTTCTCTAATGTTGCCGTGATATCTAAAAATACCAATTCATCTGCCCCTTGTTGAGAATACAGTGCACCAAGTTCCACCGGATCACCTGCGTCACGTAAGTTTTCAAAGTTTACACCTTTGACAGTTTTTCCGTCTTTCACATCCAGACAAGGAATGATTCGTTTGGTGAGCATGGGAAATGATTTATAAAGATTTAGTAAATGAGTCGTGAATATATTCTTTATCCGTTAAGCATTTGGGCGTGTCCCTTCGGGTCGGGCTATCCGCTTCAAGTCCTCGCTCGGATCATACCAGTGCACAATATCAAGCTTCCTGGCTCGCTGTGGGCTTTCCGCTACTATCCCTCACGCAAGTGATCTTTCTTTCAACTTACCACTTTTTTAATTTACAAAAGTGGCTAGTTCTTTCAATGAAATACGACCTTCGTAAAAGGCTTTACCGACGATGGTTCCAAACACTCCTGCTTCTTCCAGTTCCATCAAATCCTGCATGGAAGAAACACCTCCGCTGGCAATCAACTTCACAGAAGGATAAGCGGACATGATCCAACGGTATAATTCAATGGAAGCACCTTGTAACAAACCGTCTTTGGCGACATCTGTACAGATCGCATACTTGGCTCCGATAGCCGTATATTTTTCTAATAATTGATCCAACGACAACGCAGAAGTTTCTTCCCAACCGCTAATGGCTACCATTTTGTCTTTGACGTCTGCGCCTAAGATAATTTTTTCAGATCCGTACAGGGTCAACCAACGCTCAAACATCTCAGGATCTTTGATGGCGATGCTTCCACCGGTTACCATCTTCGCACCGGAATTGAAAGCCAGTTTAATGTCTTCATGAGATTGTATCCCTCCGCCAAAATCTATGATCAAATTTGTACCGGAAGATACCCGTTCCAATACCGCATGGTTGATGATTTTCTTAGCCTTCGCGCCATCCAGATCCACCATGTGCAGGCGGCGAATACCCGCGTCTTCAAAAGCCTTGGCGACTTCCAGGGGATCTTCGTTGTATATTTTTTTTGTCCCGTAATCGCCCTGCGTCAAACGCACACACTTACCGTCAATGATATCAATAGCAGGAATAATTTCCATTTCTTATAAACGAATAAAATTTTCAATGATCTGACTTCCGACTTCACCACTTTTCTCTGCGTGAAATTGTACCGCATAAAAATTGTCCTTGTGAATGGCAGATGTATAAGGGAAGATATAATTTGTTGTAGCGATAGCATATGGATTTTGCTCCGCATAATAACTGTGCACAAAATACATGAAAGCATTTTCAGACAATCCTTTAAACAAAGGAGACTTCAAATCGTGTATGGTGTTCCAACCTATCTGCGGTACTTTGATCTGTTCTTGCGAGGGAAATTTTTTAACCTGCACAGGAAAGATATTCAGACAATCCGTATTGTTTTCTTCAGAGTGTGTGCACATCAGCTGCAAGCCCAGGCAAATGCCTAGTACCGGTTGCTGCAAAGTTGGAAGTAATTTATCCAAACCGTCTTTCTTTAAATAACGCATGGCAGTACTCGCCTCTCCAACACCTGGAAATATGACTTTATCGACAGCCCTCAGTATTTCCGGATCGTCTGATATTTCAGGCTCTATACCCAATCTGTTCAGCGCATAAGCTACGGAACGGATATTGCCTGCATTGTATTTTACTATGGCTACGCGCATAAATTTCTGAAAACTGAGAACTGAGAACTGAGAACTGATTCTGTTTTCAGTTCTCAGTTCTCTTTTATAAAACTCCCTTCGTGCTAGGCACTGTAGGATTAATGGTATCGCGTTTCACTGCGATCTTTATTGATTTTGCAAATGCTTTGAAGATGGCTTCGATTTTATGGTGTTCGTTGTCTCCTTCTACTTTGATGTTCAGATTGCATTTCGAAGTATCGCAGAATGATTTGAAGAAATGGTAAAACATTTCTGTCGGCATTTCTCCGATGCGTTCGCGTTTGAATTCAGCATCCCAGACCAACCAGCTTCTACCGGAAAAGTCTAATGCTACCTGAGCCAGACTATCGTCCATTGGTAATAGATAGCCGTAACGTTCTATTCCTTTCTTGGAACCTAAGGCTGTAAGAAAAGCTTCGCCTAAAGCAAGTGCAGTGTCTTCTATGGTATGATGCTCATCAATGTGCAAGTCACCTTTCACATGGATCTTCAAATCCAATCCACCGTGTTTGGCTACTTGCTCCAGCATGTGATCGAAGAAACCTACACCGGTTTCGATCTCTGCTTTACCAGAACCATCCAGGTTGACAGAAATCTGAATATCTGTTTCGTTTGTTTTGCGGTGTACATTGCCGATGCGGTCATTGCTCAACAGAAAATGAACAATTTTATCCCAATCGTCTGTTGCCAGATCACAATCTACGTCTGCAATACCCCACTGCTGTGCTTTTTGTTCTTTCACAATGTAGATCGACTTGCAACCCAGATTCTTTGCCATCTGCACATCTGTCATGCGGTCTCCGATGACAAAAGAGTTAGACATGTCATAATCAGACTTTAGGTAATCTTTCAACATACCGATAGCCGGCTTGCGTGTCGGAAGATTTTCTTCGGGAAATGATTTATCAATGTGTACGGCTTTAAACTCTATGCCTTCACCGGATAACGTTTTGATCATCTTGTTTTGCGCAGGCCAAAATGTTTCTTCCGGGAAAGAGGCGGTACCCATTCCATCCTGATTGGTGACCATGACCAATTCATAATCCGTTGCTCTGACAATTTTTTGTAAAGCACCAATTACTTTAGGCAGGAACTCCAGCTTCTCCAAAGAATCAACCTGAAAATCTGTCGGTGGCTCGATGATGATGGTTCCATCGCGGTCTATAAACAATACTTTCTTTTTCATAAAAGAAGGATCTTTTTTGCTCTAGTTATACTTTTTCAAAGCGTCGATCAACGCTTCGTTTTCTTCGTGCGTGCCTACTGTGATACGAACTGAATTATCACACAATACCACTTTTGAACGATCACGTGTAATGATCTTTTGTTCGATCAAATAAGAATATAGGCCTGTTCCATTTTTAGTCTTCACTAAAATAAAATTGGCATCAGAAGGATGGACTTTCAAGATCACCGGCAACTTCGCCAATTCCTCTTCCAAATAAGTACGCTCCATCAGAATACCGGCTACCATTTGCTCTTTCTTCATGATCTGACCAACAGCTTCGTAGGCCAATTGCTGTGTCACGGCATTGATATTGTATGGCGGTTTGATTTTATTCAACACCGCTACAATTTCTTCCGAAGCGAAAGCCATACCCAAACGCAGCGCTGCCAAGCCCCATGCCTTAGAGAAGGTTTGCAGGATGACTAAGTTGGGATGATCTTTCAGTATGCGAATCAAACTGCTTTCTGGAGCGAAGTCAATGTAAGCTTCATCCACAACAACCAATCCTTTAGCGTGTTGAAGTATCGTAATGATTTGATCTTCCGGCAATAAATTACCGGTAGGGTTATTGGGAGAACAAAGAAAAACAATCTTTACATCGTCAGTAAGCTTAGGCAGCATGGCCTGTACATCCAACACATACTCTGTTGTCAAAGGTACATCTACAATACGCACATCATTGATTGCAGCGCTTACTTCATACATTCCGTAAGTCGGAGGTGTAATCATGATGGCATCCTTGCCAGGATTACACAAGGCTCGGATCAACAGGTCAATCGGTTCATCGCTTCCGTTACCCAGGAAAACTTGTTCTGCTTTCACTTTTTTCAACGGAGCAATTTTATCTTTCAGTTTCCATTGCAAAGGATCAGGATAGCGGTTGTATTTATGGCCTCCTACAGAGCCAAAAGGATTTTCATTGGCATCTAAGAAAATGCCTTCTTTTCCTTTGTATTCGTCTCTTGCAGAGGAATAAGGTTTTGCGTTACGAATGTTTGGTCGCAGTATTTCTTCCAGTTTGAACATGTTATGGTACTAATGAATTGCAAATTACGTTTTTTGGAGGAAGCTCCGATTGAAAAAGGGCAATATTTTACGCAAAATACAGAAAAAATGTATCTTTGTGAGAGCAAACAAACGACAGCTCACAAGACTCCATGGCCAAGGTACAATGCAGTTTACAAATAGAATGTAATCATACGGCAGAAACGATTGACAGAATCATGCTTCCGATTCGTAAAAGAGGCCTGAAAGCTTCGTCTTTTGCCTACCAACAATCCGGTGAAAGTACCGCTACTTGTACGCTTTCTTTTGAAATAGAAGAATCCGACATTGAGCGAGTGTATAGAAATTTGATTCGTCAGACTGACATCAATACGGTTAAAAAAATATAGGGACGAGCCAGGAGCTAGGAGGAACGAATCATTCGTACCTCCTAGCTCCTGGCTCCTAGCTTTTATGAATGAGCAAGAAACCCATTCCGGTATACAGCATCAATCAGTTTCAAAAAGAGCAGCCAGACAATCTGCTCTATGAAGTGGAACCTTTTGATCACAACCGTTCTTTCAAAGTAGAGTATCCTCACCGTCACGACAATTTTTACGAGATACTTTTCATTACACAAGGTTCAGGAAGTTATACCATCGATTTACAAACCTATCCTATTTCTCCTGATCATATTTTCTTTGTTTCTCCCGGACAAGTGCATACCATCGACTTTTCAGAAGATGTCAAAGGCTATATTTTTTTATTCACGTCAGGATTTTACCTGTTTGACAAAGAAGGTAAAAGCAAAACAGACTTCCCTTTCTTTCATCGGCTAAGCGGACATACTCCGCCCTTGCACTTGCAGGATCATGCAGAGATGATCCGTCTTTTTGAGATGGCCTGTCAGGAACATAACCATCCTCAATCCGGCACGGATACTGTCATCCGGTCTTTGTTAGAAATTATTCTTGTGCATTGTAAACGCTTGTACAGTTTATCCGAAGACGATGCCAAACTGCCTAAAGGTCGTCTGCTGGTAAAACGTTTTCAACAATTGGTAGAAGAAAACATCGGCCTGAAATGGGGCGTAAAAGAATTTGCTGCCATACTAGCTGTTACCCCGGCACATTTGAATGAGACAGTAAAAGACCATACCGGAATCACGGCATCCAGTCATATTCATGACATGATTATCCTTGAAAGCAAGCGTCTCTTAACGCATACAGAGCTTACGGTATCTGAGATTTCAGAGAAACTTTTCTTTGAAGACTCTTCGTATTTTGCACGTTACTTTAAAAAGTATACCGGAACTTCTCCTTCTGAATTTAAGGGAAAAGAGTTTGGGGAGAAGAAGGGTAAGAAGTAAACTTTATTTTAAAATACACATAGTATCTCAATTGAATGAGATAGTTCTTTAGATCAAAAGGCATTGGGCGTTCCCTTCGGGCCGGGCTTTCACCCCTCGCTTTTTTCTTTGGATCAGTTATTGTTCTTCGTAGTTCCATGTTTGCCAAAGAAAAAGAGTTCAAACAAGGGTTCAATCCCTAACGCGAGATCCCCACAATAAAAGAACCATTATACGTTATTGCTTAAAATCAGCGCTATGAAAATCATTCTCTTATCACTCGCTTTGTATGGCATTCTTGTTCTCCCAGTCATGGCGCAAGTAGGCACTGTATTTCCTCCAATGGAATGTCAAAACGTAGATGGCGTCAAGTACAGCTTGCCTACAGGCTTAAAAGGAAAGAAATCCGTTTTATGTTTGGCCTATTCTCAAAAAGCACAGGAAAAACTGCAAGGTTGGATCGATGCTTCGGTCCATAATCTTATTCTACGAAGTTCAGAGCAAAGTCTTATTCCCGAAGAACCTTATAATATTCATGCATTTTTTGTCGCTATGCTTACCGGAGCCAATCAAAACCTGGCGGCGGCGGCAGAGGGACAAATCAAGAAAAACATCGATGTGCAGCTGCATCCTTATATACTGGTTTATAAAGGAGAGTTGGAACCATTCAAAACGAAACTAAAGATGGATGTCAAAGACGATCCTTATGTGTTTGTATTAGATGAAAAAGGCAAAGTCATTTATGCTACACACGGCGCCTATACAGACAAAGCCATGGATGAAATAGAAGAATTGATAGCGGAAGAGTAAGGAGCGCTCTCCCGCTGATCAATTGTTATAAAAGAGGATTGCTGCACAGTAAAACGATTTTTTTCAAGTGGTTCAATTTCATGGAAT
>Ga0247808_10001831_pt1 | contig 10323 bp, 3 predicted proteins | sample UWRJL089202R1_FD_179914 | JGI IMG/M metagenome (GOLD analysis project Ga0247808, IMG submission 179914) | Plant litter microbial communities from Arlington Agricultural Research Station in Wisconsin, United States - UWRJ-L089-202R-1 | ecosystem: Environmental > Terrestrial > Plant litter >... | reverse complement strand
AATGATATGGTCAACTGGACAGATCACGGCGTTATCCTTTCCTACAACGATTTCGATTGGGCAAAGCGTGATGCTTGGGCAGCACAATGCATCGAAAGAAACGGAAAATTCTTTATGTATGTGCCAATGATTTCCAAAACCAATAACAAAGGTGCAATTGGCGTTGCGGTTGCCGACAGTCCGTTTGGTCCATTTCACGATCCGCTGGGGAAACCTTTGTTACAGAGCGAATGGGGCGATATCGATCCGACGGTTTTCATTGATGATGATGGACAGGCACATCTGTATTGGGGAAATCCTAAGCTAAAATATGTAAAGCTGAATGAAGATATGATTTCCTATTCCGGCGATATTGTTGAGGTTCCGATGACCGAAGAATCTTTCGGAAAGCGGGAAGGAAATCCGGAAAGACCAACGAAATACGAAGAAGGTCCGTGGTTGTACAAACGAAAAAATCTCTATTATCTCTTCTGGCCTGGCGGTGCATTGCCTGAATTTATTGGCTATTCCACCAGCAAAAGTCCACAAGGACCTTGGAAATATGGCGGAATCATAATGCCTGCAGAAGGAAAATCTTTTACCAATCATCCCGGCGTGATTGATTTCAGAGAGAAAACCTACTTTTTCTATCACAATGGTGCGTTGCCGGGCGGAAGCGGGTTCACGCGTTCGGTCAGTGTGCAGGAATTAGAATTTAATAAAGATGGTTCTATTTCACCATTCAAAATGACCAATGGAATTACGAAAGCTATTGCAACTGTTAATCCTTACGCATTCAGTCAGGCGGAGATGATTTCGTGGTCGGAAAATGTAAAATCTTATCAAAACAAAGTCGCAGGAGTTTTCATCAAAGCAAAGAAAAACGGTGCTTACACAAGTGTAAAAAATGTTGATTTTGGAAAAGATGGTGCGACAACTTTTTCTGCAAGAGTAGGAACCACGCATAACGGAGGAGTTACGATGGATGTTCATTTGGACAGTTTGGACGGACCACTTGCAGGAACTATAAAAGTTCCGATGACTGGCGGAGATGATCGGTATGAAACGGTTAAAATTAATCTGTCAAACAAAATAACAGGTATTCACAATCTTTATTTCGTTTTCAATGGTAAAGCGGAAAAAGACATTATGTTTTTCGATTATTGGATGTTTTCAAAATAATTTAAAATGAAAAAATTTACACTTTTATTTATATTATTCATAAGCTTTTGTTTTTTACCAAAACTTAAAGCACAGGTTGCAGAAATTTCAAGTCCGGACGGAAAACTGAAACTGAATGTATTTTCAGAAGAAGGAAAAGCATTGTATTCTGTGACTTTTCAAGGAAAAGTAATGCTTGAAAAATCTCCGTTGGGTTTAATGACCAATGAATCTGATTTTTCTAAAAATTTAAAATTCATCAACAGCAAAAAAGATTTCATTTCTAAAAAATACAGCAACGAGAAAATCAAAAAATCAGAAGTTGAGTACAAAGCCAATATATTGACCGTCAATTTTACCAATGCAGACCAATTCAATATCGGGATTGAATTTCAGGTAAGTGATAATAATATTGCGTTCCGATATGATATTCCGCCAATGAAAGACCGATTCAGCGTTGTTGTGCAATCGGAAGTGACAGGATATAGATTTCCGTCACAAACCACAACATTTCTTTCGCCAATGATGAAGCCGATGACTGGTTTTGCACGAACAGCGCCAAGCTATGAAAGTGGATATAAAGCCGATGCGGAATTAGGAGCAAAAGCTGATTATGGTTATGTTTTCCCTGGTTTATTCCATATTGGAAGTGATGGTTGGATTTTGCTTTCAGAAACAGGTGTGAACAGTTTGTATTGTGCTTCTCATCTCGAAACCACTTTAGAAAAGAATCTTTATCAGGTAGCTTATCCAAATATGCAGGAAAACAACGGTTTCGGAAGTTCAGGAGCAGCACTTTCTTTGCCCGGGAAAACTCCGTGGAGAACGATTACGATTGGAGATTCTTTGAAACCGATAGTTGAAACGACCATTCCTTTTGATGTTGTAGAACCTCTTTATGAACCTTCGCAGAAATATCAATTCGGAAAATCTACCTGGAGCTGGATTCTATGGCAGGATAACAGTATGAATTATGATGACCAGACCAAATTTATTGATTTGGCATCAAAACTCGGTTATGAATTCATTTTGATGGATGCGCTTTGGGATAAAAATATTGGCAAAGAAAGGATGAAAGAACTCGTCCAATATGCAAAATCTAAAAATGTGAGCGTGATGCTTTGGTATAATTCCAACGGAGCCGCCAATGATGCGCCAATGGGACCAAGAAACAAAATGAGCACTTCTGTAGAACGCAAAAAAGAAATGAAATGGCTGAAAGAAATTGGCGTAAAAGGTCTGAAAGTCGATTTTTTTGGTGGCGACAAGCAGGAAACGATGCGTCTGTATGAAGATATTTTGTCGAATGCCAATGATTTTGGTCTGATGATTATTTTCCACGGCGCTACTTTGCCGAGAGGCTGGGAAGTAATGTACCCGAATTATGCTGGAAGCGAAGCTGTTTTAGCCTCGGAAATGCTTTACTTTTTGGAAGATGTCCGTAAGCAGGAAGCATTTTTTGCAACCTTACATCCTTTCATCAGAAATACGGTGGGAAGTATGGAGTTTGGCGGAACTTTTCTCAATAAATTTCTTACTAAATCCAATAAAGAAAAAAATAAAAGACAAACCACAGATGGTTTTCAGTTGGCGACAGCAGTTTTGTTTCAGAATCCGGTTCAGATGTTTGCGGTAATGCCCAATAACCTGACCGATGCTCCAAAATTCGAGTTGGATTTTATGAAAGAAGTTCCCACACTTTGGGATGAGACGGTTTTCATCGATGGCTATCCGGGGAAATATTCTGTTATTGCGAGAAGACATCAGGACAAATGGTATATCGTAGGTGTGAACGCAGAGAAAACTTCGAGAAAACTTAAACTTTATCTTCCGATGTTGGCAGGCAAAAATGTTGAACTCATCAACGATGATAAATCCGGAAATACCTTTACAAAACCAGTTTCCATCAACAAAAAAGGAACATACGAAATTGAAATTCAGCCGAATGGTGGTTTTGTATTGAAGAATTAACGCAGGAATAATTTGGGCAGCTAATCCGCCCTCCGTTCCCGCTTTTTTGTTCCGCTTTGCTCCACAAAAAGAGCTCCACTCAGGTCGGGCTGCGTGCGATTCTTAAAAAAAGAACCCGAAGGGTTCAATATGAATAGCCGTAGGTGAAATCGAGGAACGAGATTCGGCGAAGCCAAACCTATGTAAAACAAACCAGACAAAAAGGCGAACCCTGAAAGGGTTCAACAATATTAGTCAAGAATTAAAAACTTTATAGATTTTCAAACCTAAGTTTTTTATCAAATCGAAATATAAAATAGAGATTATGAACAGATTACCGATACTATTTTTCGTTGTCTTATTTTTTGCTGCTTGTTTAAATGTACAGGCAACAGAACCATTTATCACAACGAACAAAAGCGATAATGCCATTCTTCTGAAAGATAAAACAGTCAGGATATCATTATTTACAAACAATGATATCGATGCAGGAATATTAAGAGCTGTAAAAAACCTGCAATCCGATTTCCAGAAAGTCACAGGGGAGCAACCAACGATTTTGAATCAGATTTCCGGAATGAATTCTCCTTTAATTATCATCGGAACTGTCGGAACAAAATCTGTCATTGATGATTTAATCAAACAAAACAAGATTGACGGAAAAGCATTAAATGGAAAGCGGGAAAAATACATTATTCAGAATATCAGCAATCCGTTTCCTGGCGTTTCCGAAGCGATTGTGATTGCAGGAAGCGACAAAAGGGGAACGACTTATGGAATTTATGAAATTTCGCAACAGATTGGCGTTTCGCCTTGGCATTATTGGGCAGATGTTCCGGTGGAAAAGAAAGAAAATTTATATTTCAAAAAAGGAATCTATACCGATGGAGAACCTGCTGTAGAGTACCGCGGTATTTTTCTGAATGATGAAGAACCTTCGCTTGGCGGTTGGGCAAGAGCCACTTTTGGCGGCATCAATTCTAAATTTTACGAAAAGGTTTTTGAACTGCTTCTTCGCTCCAAAGCCAATTATCTATGGCCTGCGATGTGGGGAAAAGCATTTTACGACGATGATGCTTTGAGTGGACCATTAGCCAACGAAATGGGAATTATAATGGGAACTTCGCACCACGAACCAATGGCACAGGCACAAGCCGACTGGCACAGATACATCAAAAGAAATAACCTCCCGAACGTTTGGGATTACTCAAAAAATGCCAAAGTGTTGCAGGAATTCTGGAAAGCCGGAATCGTTAGAAGCAAAAACTGGGAAAAATTAGTCACTGTCGGAATGCGTGGAGATGGCGATGAAGCGATGGGAGAGGGAACCAATATTTCATTACTTGAAAATATAGTAAAAGATCAACGTAAAATCATCCAAAATGTTACAGATAAAAATCCAAGCAAAACACCGCAGGTTTGGGCTTTGTATAAAGAAGTTCAGGATTATTATGACAAAGGAATGAGAGTTCCGGATGATGTGATTTTGCTGTTTTGTGACGACAATTGGGGAAATGTAAGAAAGCTTCCCGACCTTTCAAAACCTTTACATAAGGGAGGTTACGGAATGTACTATCACTTCGATTATGTAGGTGGGCCGAGAAATTCTAAGTGGATTAACATCAGTCCAATTCAGAGAGTTTGGGAACAGATGAATCTTTCTTACGAACATAAAGTAGATAAAGTTTGGGTCGTAAATGTGGGTGATTTAAAGCCAATGGAGTTTCCGATCAGTTTTTTCTTAGAAATGGCGTGGAATCCGAAACAGTTTAATTCTAAAAACCTTTTGGAATACACCGAGAAATGGTCTGCTCAGCAATTTGGCGAAAAGCATTCAAAAGAAATTGCCAGAATGATTAATCTTTATGCTAAATATAACCGCAGAGTAACTCCGGAAACGCTTGACAACAAAACATTCAGTCTGGAAAATTATAATGAATTTGAAACGGTTTTGAATGACTACAGAGCTTTGGCGGTGGATGCATTACGTTTGAAAGACCAGATTCCGGCAGAATATCAGGATGCGTATTATCAATTAGTTCTTTATCCGATTGATGCGTGCAGTAATTTGTATGAAATGTATTATGCAGTTGCCAAAAACAGGGAATTGGCAGCCAAAAATGACCTTAAAGCAAATTATTATGCGGATAAAGTGAAAGAATGCTTCGAACGAAATGCGTATCTCGACAATAAATATAACAATGAAATTGCAGGCGGAAAATGGACGCATATGATGGACCAGATGAAGATAGGATACAAAGCCTGGTTCGACGGAAAAGAAAATATAATGCCTGAAGTCACTTACGTTTCTGAAGCAAATGTTCCGAAGGAGAAAGTATTTCAGGAAAAAGATGGTTACGTTTCTATCGAAGCAGAAAATTTTGCACGAATGAATAATTCTGACCGAATCCATTGGGAAGTGATTCCTGATTTCGGGAAAACAAAATCAGGAATTACCACATTTCCTCAAAATGCTTATCCAAAAAACGATGAAAATATTTATCTGGAATACGATATTAATTTTGAATCCAAAGGAGAATTTGAAATTCAGCTTCTTTTAGCTCCGACTTTAAATTACAATCACAATAAAGGATTGCGCTACGAAATTTCTTTTGACGGCGGAACACCTCAAACGGTCAATTTCAATGGCCATTACAAAGGCGAATTGGGAAGATGGCAGTCGGAACACATCATTAAATCAATCACAAAACATCAGATTTCGCAACCAGGAAAACATACTTTACGTTTCAGAGTGTTGGAACCGGGAATTGTTTTAGAAAAGATTTTAATCAATACAGGCGGACTTAAACCAAGTTATCTGGGAGCGCCGGAAAGTGATTTTACTTCTAATTAGATTGATTGTCAATAAAATAAACATCATCCAATAAAAACTAATTATGAAAAAATTATTATCTGGAATTTTAATCATCATCTGCGCATTTTCATGGGCACAGAACTACAAACATCCCTTCCAAAATCCCAATCTTCCCGTCGAACAAAGAATTGACAACCTTCTCGGATTGCTAACCGTAGATGAAAAAATCGGAATGATGATGGACAATTCCAAAGCAGTTCCAGGTTTGGAAATTCCAGCTTACGGATGGTGGAATGAGGCACTTCACGGTGTTGCCAGAGCTGGAACAGCGACTGTTTTTCCGCAAGCCATTGGTTTGGCAGCAACCTGGGACGTTCCGGAACATCTCAAAACATTTGAAATGATTTCCGACGAAGCCAGAGCAAAATACAACAAATCTTTCGATGAAGCCAGTAAAACCGGACGTTATGAAGGGCTGACATTCTGGACGCCGAATATCAATATTTTCAGAGATCCAAGATGGGGAAGAGGTCAGGAAACTTATGGAGAAGACCCTTATCTGACTTCTGTTTTGGGAGTTGCTGCTGTAAAAGGTTTACAGGGAAATGATCCGAAATACTTCAAAACACACGCCTGTGCCAAGCATTTTGCCGTTCACAGCGGTCCGGAGTGGAATAGACATTCTTATAATGCCGAAGTTTCCAAAAGAGATTTATATGAAACCTATCTTCCGGCTTTCAAATCATTGGTCTTGGAAGGAAATGTAAGAGAAGTGATGTGTGCTTATAACTCTTTCGACGGACAGCCGTGTTGCGCCAACAATACATTGCTTACAGAAATTCTTCGCGGAAAATGGAGTTACGATGGAATGGTGGTTTCCGATTGCTGGGCTTTGGCAGATTTCTACCAGAAAAAATACCACGAAACCCATCCCGATGAAAAAAGTACTGCTGCTGATGCGCTGAAACATTCTACAGATTTGGAATGTGGAGATACGTATAACAATCTTAATAAATCTCTTGCCAGCGGACTGATTACTGAAAAAGACCTCGACATTTCGATGCGCAGAATCTTAAAAGGCTGGTTTGAGCTCGGAATGCTTGATCCAAAATCGTCCGTTCATTGGAACCAAATTCCATATTCGGTGGTAGATTCGGATGAACACAAGAAACAGGCTTTGAAAATGGCGCAAAAGTCAATTGTGCTGATGAAAAATGAGAAGAATGTTCTTCCTTTAAATAAAAACATTAAAAAAATCGCAGTAGTTGGTCCTAATGCAGATGATGGAATTATGCAATTGGGGAATTACAACGGAACACCTTCTTCAACGGTTACAATTTTAGACGGAATTAAAACCAAATTTCCAAACGCTGAAATCATTTATGAAAAAGGAAGTGACGTCGCAGATCCTACCGCAAGAACTTCGCTCTATCAAAATTTTATCAGTCAGAAAAACGGACAAAAAGGAATGAAGGTGGAATTCTTTAACAATAATGAATTCAAAGGTCAACCGGTCAATACTTCCGTTAATAATACTGCAATCACCTATAACAGCTTTGGCGGAACACAGCTTGCACCAAATGTCGGAAGGGAAAATACTTCGGCGAGAATTTCAGGGATTTTCAAAAGTAGTTATTCGGGCGAAGTGATATTTTCTGCCGCAACATCAGATATTTATACACTTTTTGTTGATGGCAAAGAAATCGCTACAAGAAAAGGTCCTGATGCAAGACATCCTTCGGAATTTCCTGTGAAAATGGAGAAAGGGAAAGAATATCAAGTGGAACTTCGCCATTCCCAAAAAGGGAAATATGTTAGCATTGCTTTTGAAGTGTATAGAAAAGACCCGGTGAATTTCGCTTCAGTAAAAGAAAAAGTGAAAAATGCTGACGTAATTGTCTTCGTAGGCGGACTTTCCCCAAGTCTTGAAGGCGAAGAAATGTTGGTTAGCGCCGAAGGCTTCAAAGGAGGCGATAAAACCTCGATAGAGCTTCCGAAAGTTCAGAGAGAATTACTGGCAGAATTAAGAAAAACCGGAAAACCTGTCGTTTTTGTATTGTGTACAGGAAGTTCACTTGGCTTGGAACAGGACGAAAAGAACTACGATGTTTTGCTGAATGCCTGGTACGGCGGTCAGTCGAGTGGAACTGCGGTTGCGGATGTTCTGGCGGGAGATTATAATCCGTCTGGAAAATTGCCGATTACCTTTTACAAAAATTTGGAGCAATTGGACAATGCACTTTCAAAAACGAGTAAGCATCAGGGTTTTGAAAATTATGATATGCAGGGAAGAACATACCGTTATATGACGGAAAAACCTTTGTATGCCTTTGGTCACGGTTTGAGCTATTCAAAATTCAATTATGGCCAGGCTAAATTGAACAAAAATTCCATCAGTTCTAATGAAAATATCACTATAACGATTCCGGTTACCAACATTTCAGAAAGAGATGGTGAAGAAGTGGTTGAAGTTTATGTGAAAAGAAATAGCGATGCTTTGGCTCCTGTAAAGACTTTAAGAGCTTTTGAAAGAGTTTTGATTAAATCTAAAGAAACAAAAAATGTCCAACTCACAATTTCCAATGAATCATTCAAATTTTATGACGAAAAAGCCGATGATTTGGTTTCAAAACCCGGAGATTACACCATTTTTTACGGTGGAACGTCTGATAATGCAGGATTGAAAAGTATGCAGTTAAAAGTCAAATAAACTATTCTCAATTTAGAAAACCTATAAGGTTTATCAATAAACAGAAATACCACTCAATTTAAAAGTTTATTATCAGAGATGTCACACTGAGCGTAGTCGAAGTGTCTGTTTGAACAATCAAAAAATAGAATCAATGAAAACTAAAAATAAAATCTTCACCCTTCTTCTCTCAACCTGTGCTGTATTTTCATCAGCACAAACAACAAAATTTATTTTTGATTTGGATGGAAGTCCTACCAACATCAAAATCCAGCCAACGATGTACGGAATCTTCTTTGAAGATATCAATTTTGCAGCCGATGGAGGAATTTATGCCGAACTCATCAAAAACCGGAGTTTTGAATTTGACGAACCGTTAACGGGCTGGAAACAACAAAACACGAAAACCCTTTCTCCGAATTTGGATTCCGGCTTTCTGACGATTTATTCCGATGATTCCCAAACCAATAAAAACTACGCAAGAATCACGGTTTACAATGACAAAAATTATATTTTGGAGAATGAAGGTTTCAGAGGAATCGGGCTTCATCAGAATTCGAGATATGATTTTAGTTTTGACTTGGAAAATGTATCAGGAAACATTTCTGCCGTCAACGCAAGTCTGATTGACGAAAACGGAAAGATAATCTCGACGGTTCCGATACTCATCAAAGGAAAAGGCTGGCAAAAATACACTGCCGTTTTTTCTCCATCAAGAACGGTTGAAAAAGCAAAACTTAAAATCACTTTTACCGGAAATGGCGTGGTGAATATGGATATGATTTCCCTTTTCCCACAAGATACTTGGAAAGGAAGAAAAGGCGGTCTCAGAAAAGATTTGGTTCAGAAATTATACGATTTGCAACCCGGATTTTTACGTTTTCCAGGTGGCTGTATTGTCGAAGGCAGAACCCTTGCCGAAAGATATCAATGGAAAAAAACCTTAGGAAATGTAGCTGACAGAGAATATCTCATCAACAAATGGAGTTACGGATTTGCCCATCGTCTCACTCCCGATTATTATCAGTCTTTCGGTTTAGGCTTTTATGAATATTTCCAGCTTTCGGAAGATTTGGGAGCAGAACCATTACCGATTTTGAGCTGTGGAATGGCGTGCCAGTTCAACACCGCCGAATTGGTTCATTTGGAAGAATTAAATCCTTACGTTCAGGATGCTTTGGATTTAATTGAATTTGCCAATGGAAGTGAAAATACAAAATGGGGGAAAATCCGTGCTGAAATGGGACATCCAAAACCATTCAATATGAAGTATATCGGCGTTGGAAACGAGCAGTGGGGAGAAGATTATATAGAGCGTTATAAAATTTTTGAAAAAGCCATTCACGGCAAATATCCTGATATTAAAATCATTTCCGGAAGCGGACCATCGCCCGACGGAGAATTCTTTGAATATGGTTGGAAAGAACTCAAAAAACTCAATGCACAGATTGTGGATGAGCATTATTACAATTCACCGGAGTGGTTTACGAAAAATGCCGGAAGATATGATGCTTATGACCGTTCCGGACCAAAAGTGTTTGCCGGAGAATATGCAGCTCAATCAGTGGGTGTAGTGAAACCAGATAATAAAAACAATTGGCAGACCGCACTTTCAGAAGCCGCTTTTATGACAGGGCTTGAAAGAAATGCCGATGTTGTCACGATGACTTCTTATGCTCCGCTTTTTGCCCACGCAGACGGTTGGCAATGGACACCGGATTTAATTTGG
>Ga0247808_10001830_pt1 | contig 10323 bp, 9 predicted proteins | sample UWRJL089202R1_FD_179914 | JGI IMG/M metagenome (GOLD analysis project Ga0247808, IMG submission 179914) | Plant litter microbial communities from Arlington Agricultural Research Station in Wisconsin, United States - UWRJ-L089-202R-1 | ecosystem: Environmental > Terrestrial > Plant litter >... | reverse complement strand
GACAACCGCGGCCTCGCCATGTTCATCAGCAACGACAACCTGCGCAAGGGTGCGGCACTCAACGCCGTGCAGATCGCGGAGCTGGTCGCGGCCGAGCTCGTCGCAGTCTCGTAGCCCGGTCGAATCCGCCGCCACCCCAAACTCGAACCCGAGCCGCGTCGAACCACCGGTATGGGTAAACGAATCATCGTGGCTACCGCTGTCGTGGTTGCCCTGCTGGCGGGAGTTTTTGTAGCCGTGTCGCATTCCATCGCCCCCGAAAAAACACCGGCCCCCGCCGAAGCGGTGAAAGTCGCGTTCTACGGCGATTCGTACACCCTGGGCACCGGTACCCCTGACATTCGCAAGCGCTGGTCGACGATCATCAGCGAACGTCGCGGCTGGGACGAGTTCAACCCGAGTGTCAACGGCTTGGGGTTCATCAACAACCGCACGAAGTTCGTCGACGGCGACCTGCCCGACATCATCATCTCGGCCGACCCCGACATCGTGTTCATCACGATGGGACTGAACGACAACTTCAGCTACGACAGGGCTGCCGACGAGATCCACGAGCAGATCGACGCCGACTTCGATCGTCTTGCCAAAGCTCTGCCGAGCGCGCGATTCATTGCCGTCGAGCCGTTCTGGTACACCGATGAGCGGCCGGAGTCGCTCGGCGTCATCAGCGGGTGGGTGCAGGATGCCGCGGTCTCCATCGGTGCCGATTACATCCCCGGTGCCTCCCACTGGATCGAGGGCCACCCCGAATGGATGGCCGGAGACGGACTCCACCCGAACGATCTGGGTTACGCCGAGATGGCTCGCCGCATGGAAGTCGAACTGCAGCGATTGGGCTTGTGATCGCGACGGCGTCAGCCAGGCGACGCAGTACGTAAACTTGTCGACGTGAAAGAACCCGTCGACGTCGCGCTGATCGGTGGCGGCATTATGAGCGCCACTCTGGGAACCCTGCTCAAGCAGCTCGAACCGGACTGGTCGATCACGATCTTCGAGAAGCTGGGGGAGGATGCCCTCGAGAGCTCAAACCCGTGGAACAACGCGGGCACCGGCCATTCGGCCCTGTGCGAGCTGAACTACACGCCCGAGAAGGCAGACGGCTCGATCGACATCACGAGTGCCGTGAAGGTGAATGAGCAGTTCCAGGTGTCGCGGCAGTTCTGGTCGTTCCTGGTCGGCGAGAAGCTGCTGCCCGACCCGAAAGCGTTCATCAACGCGACGCCGCACATGAGTTTCGTGTGGGGCGAGAGCAACGTCGAGTACCTGCGCAAGCGTTTCGAGGCGCTGAAGGATCACCCGTTGTTCGCCGGAATGGAATTCTCGACGGATGCCGCGACGATCCGTTCCTGGACGCCCCTCCTGATCCCCGGCCGCAAGAAGTCCCAGCCGATCGCTGCCACGCGCATCCTGGCCGGCACCGATGTCGACTTCGGCGCGCTGACCAGGCTGCTCATCCAGGGACTCGCCGACAACGACGCGACTTTCGAGACCAACACCCGTGTGCTCGGCATCAAGCGGCTGAAGAACGGCAACTGGCGCGTGAAGTACCGGCGCGAGATCGGACAGACCCCCCACGCGATCGAGGCGAGGTTCGTGTTCGTCGGTGCCGGAGGCAACGCGCTCAACCTGCTGCAGAAGTCGGGGATCCCCGAGATCCGCGGGTTCGGTGGCTTCCCGGTGAGCGGTGAGTTCCTGCGCACCGACGACCCGGAGCTCGTGGCGAAGCACCAGGCGAAGGTCTACGGCAAGGCCGCTGTCGGCTCCCCGCCGATGTCGGTACCCCACCTCGACACGCGCGTCGTCGACGGCACGGCGAGCCTCATGTTCGGCCCGTACGCCGGGTTCAGTCCGAAGTTTCTCAAGAGCGGCTCGAACCTCGACCTGTTCAAGTCGATCCGCCTGCACAACCTCATACCGATGATCGCTGCGGGTGCCGGCAACCTGAGCTTGGTCAAGTACCTGCTCGGCCAGCTGACCGCGAGCAAGCAGACCAAGTTCACAGACCTCCTCGACTTCTTCCCCGATGCCGACCCGAAGGACTGGTATCGCATCACCGCGGGCCAGCGCGTGCAGGTCATCAAGAAGGATGCGAAGAAGGGGGGAGTGCTGCAGTTCGGCACCGAGGTGGTTGCGGCATCCGATGGATCTATTGCCGGCCTGCTCGGAGCGAGCCCCGGCGCATCGACGGCTGTGCCGATCATGCTCGGCCTGCTCGCGAGCTGTTTTCCCGACCGGATCGACGGCTGGACTCCGGCGCTCAAGAAGATGGTTCCGAGCTACGGAAAGCAGCTTGCGAACGACCCCAAGCTGGCGGATGCCACGATGACGCGTACGGCGAAAGCCCTCGGTATCCCTCGCTAGAGTGCCGCTCTAACGCGGGGTACACCGCACTGTCTGCCGCTGGCATACTGGCTCTGGCTCGGCAACACGGGGAGGCGCTATGCCGCTCGGTTTGCGGAACCATCTTGCGCCGCACAGCGTCGCAGATGCCTATTCCCGGTCGAGTCATGCCATCGCGCTGATCTGCATCAGCATCGCGCTGCTGGCCGTTATCGGCATTCAGGCGGCGTTTCAGATGCTCACCCTGTGGCCCGCGATTGTGGCGCTGATCCCGTTCTTCGTCACGCTCTACATGCTCGATCTGCGTCGCACGCGGTTCCACGCGTCTGCGTATCTGCTCATCGGCGGGGCATCGCTCTACCTCTATACGATCACCGGCACGTTCGAGTACTCGGTGGCGGCCGAGACGGACGCCTTCATGCTGACGCTGCCGAAGATCGCGCTGATCTTCGTCGGTGCAGGCGCGACGGCAGGCGAGATGGTCGCCTGGGCGAGTGCCGGGTTCGTTGTGGCGGAGGGGGTCGTGGCATTCGCTGCCATCCAGGCCTCTGGCCGTTTCGTACCGGACGGCGCCACCATCGTCAGCCTCACCTGCATCATCGTCGCCATCGTGCTCATGTCGCTTAGCCGGCGGCACGCCGTGCAGGCCCAGTCGAGCTTCATCCTCGCGGCTCGTGACGAACATGTATCGACGGTGCGGTATCGAATCGAGGGCAAGGCCGCGGCGATCATGCACGACACGGTCCTCGGCCACCTGGCGGCAATCGCCGCGTCGAAGCCGGGGCCGCTCGCGCCGGAGCTGCGTGCGCAGATAGCCCGCGACCTCGAGGTGCTCGTGGGGGAGGAGTGGCTGCTCGACTCCGAACTGCCCGACCCGCAGGAGGCGATCGAGTGGCGTGAGAGTTCTCTGTTCGCCGTCATCGACGAGGTCAGGCATCTTGGGCTCGATGTCGAGGTGAGCGGCGACGTCGGGGCGATCTCGCGGTTGCACCGCGACCAGGCGCAGGCTGTGGCCCTCGCGGCCAAGCAGTGCCTCGTCAACGTCCTGCGTCACGCCGGCGTTACGAGCGCCGAGGTGGTCATCTACGGCTCCGATGCTGAGGTGTCGGTGATGGTGATCGACGCAGGCAAGGGCTTCTCGGAGTCCGAGACAGGAGCCGACCGGCTCGGGCTTCGCCAATCGGTGCGGCAGCGCATCGAGTCGGTTGACGGGACCGTGCACGTGTGGTCGACGCCGGGGCGCGGCACATCCGTCATGATCCGTGTTCCAGCACTGCCGAGTGAAGCGGAGGGCATGTCGTGAGCGTCACGCCAGCAGCGCTCGTCGGGGAGCCGACGGTTCAGCAGCTCTACCCGCTCGGTGCTATGGCGGGCCGAACGATCACGCTGGCGGCCGCGATTGCCGCGCCGCTCGACGTGATGCTGATGAGTGTTCTCACTCTCGACCAGATCAACATGCCCTTCTTGTGCCTCATCGGGTTCGCGCTCGTCGCCGCCGCGAGTCTCACAGTCGTTATCGAGTCGAGCCCGTTACGCGCACCATTCACGCGCCGGAGCGCGATGTTCGCTTACGTGTGGGCGAACCTTGCCTACGTGTTCGGCTCCGCAGCTACGTTCGGCACGAACGAGCACCTGCGTGACGACTACGGTCCGGTGGTCGTGGGCATCATCATTCTGTCGCTCGCTCCGTATCGCCCGGCGAAGGAGCTGGCGGTCGCTGGCGTGCTGTCGGCGATCCTGGTCGGCAGCGTAACGCTTCTCCAGGCGCCGTACATCGTCACCCCGGCCTCGCCGTTCGTGTACGCGCTCGCTGCGATGACGCCCCTGCTGCTGCTGTCGCTCGGTGCGGCGACATTCACCGACGTGGTCGTCAAGGGGCTCGAACGCTGGCGACGCCAGGCCCGTATCGCCGTGGGCGCTCGGGGCGAGGACGACAAGAACTGGATCGCGCGCAGCGTGCAGCAGGATCGCGTCACGATCCTCAACCGTGACGTTGTTCCGTTCTTCGCGGAGCTGCTGCACGACAAGCTCATGACCGCCGATGACATCGAGCGCGCGCGAATCATCTCCGACTCGATCCGATCGGTGATGGTCGCGGAGGTCGATCGAAGCTGGCTCGAGAGCGTCATCGAGACCACGACAGCGCTTCATGGCACCGGCCCGGTCGAAGTGGGTGCGATCACCGACGAGCGACGTCTCGCCCAGCGCATGTCGACCGACCAGCGCTCGGCGATGCGGGCGTTTCTCGTGGCGCTTTTCGGGCACCCGGCTTTCACCACCACCGATTTCTCCGTCGACGTGAGTGAGATCGCTGCGCGTTGCACGGTCGAACTGACAGCACGGCTCGACTGCCCCGAGAATCAAGTGAAGTCGGAGTTCGCGCCGTATTTCGCCGTGATGCGCATTCTGTTCGCCGACCTCGAGGTCGAGCTTGAGCAGCCCTCGCTCACACTAAAGTTCTCGTATGAGCAGTAGCGGTTCGACCGGGCTCGAAACCGCTCGATTGCGTGTTCGGCTGGCCATTCTCGACGATCACGAGGTGCTGCTCGACAGCCTGGGCAGCTGGATCACCGCGAACGCCCCTGACTTCGAACTCGTGCTTGTCGCCAGTACGTGGCAGCAGCTCGTGCACAGCGACAACTTTCCCACCGACCTCGTCTTCCTTGACTTCCAGCTCAAAGAGCCGGTGTCGATCGAGGCTCGCGTGCGTACCTGCCGCGCTGCCGGTGCGAAAGTCATCGTGCTCTCCAGTCTCGACAGCCAGGAGTCGCGCGAGCGTGCCCTCGACGCCGGTGCTGCTACGTTCCTGTCGAAGACGCAGCCGATGGGCGAGGTGATGGATGCCGCGAGGGTCGTCATGGGTGTCGACCGCGGTGAGCCCCCACAGCGTGACTGGCGCCCGTTGCCCACCGGTGCCCTCAACCAGTCTCGTCCCAAACTCAGCGCGGGTGAGATCGAAGCATTTAAACTCTACGTGGCTGGCTTCTCCACCACCGAGGTCGCGTCACGCATGAACGTGCAGTACGAGACCGCGAAGACGTTCCTTCGCCGTGTGCGCGAGAAGTACGCCAAGGCCAACCGGCCAGCGAGCAAGAAGGCCGACCTGATCCGCAGGGCGGCAGAAGACGGGTACCTGCGCTAGTGAGCAAGCTGTATTTCCGCTACGGAGCAATGAACAGCGGCAAGAGCACCGCCCTGCTCCAGGCTGCCTACAACTATGAGGAGCGCGGCCAGCAGGTGCTGCTCGCCAAGCCCAATATCGACACGAAGGGCGAGTCGCTCATCGTCTCGCGCCTGGGAACGACCCGCCCTGTCGACTTCGTCATCGACGCCAACGAAGACCTCTACGCCCTGTTCGCCGCCGAGCGGGCCCAGGTTCTCAAAAATGCGGGGAAGGATGTCTCGTGCCTCCTCGTCGATGAGGCCCAGTTCCTCTCGGAGTCGCAGGTCGACGACCTCCTGCGCATCGCGATCCTCGACGAGGTTCCCGTGCTCGCGTACGGCATCCGTACGGACTTCCAGACCGTCGCCTTCCCCGGGTCCCGTCGCCTGCTCGAGGTTGCCCACTCTCTCGAGGAGCTCAAGACAATCTGCCGCTGCGGCCGTAAGGCGGTTTTCAACGCCCGCAAGGTCGGCGGACGCTTCACTTTCGACGGCGACCAGGTGGCCATCGACCAGGGCCTCGTCACCTACGAGTCGCTGTGCGGCAACTGCTACCTCGACGAGAGTGATGGGGTGCTCAACAACGGCCGCAAGGCGCGTGCCGACTTCAGCTACGTCGAAGAGCCGGATCCCGATTTCACCTAGCGGGGGTACCGCCTCGCAGGGGGTTCCCCGACGCATAACTCCTGATGTTTCAGACGGCGATCGTGGCGCGCCGTGAGAGTGCTGGCCCGAGTCATCCGTAGTTCGCGTTCTTCAGGCGTTATGCACGGTGGGCAGGGCGCGTGATTGTGCACCGGGCAACAAAAAAGCCGCACATGATGTGCGGCCCCTCTGTTGCAGAGTGTCGGGGTAACAGGATTTGAACCTGCGACCTCGTCGTCCCGAACGACGCGCGCTACCAAACTGCGCCATACCCCGATCGGCCCACTCGCGTGAGCCTCATCAAGGATAGCTGATTCAGGCGCTGTGCAAATCCACGGGTGCGAGCGTGATGAGCACGGCCTCTGGGCGGCACGCGAAGCGCACCGGGGCGTAGATGCTCGTTCCCAGGCCTGCAGAGACATTGAGGTACGCCGTCGTGCGGGCATGCTGCCAGAGCGAGAGCCCACTCGCCTTCTCGCGGGGGATGTCGCAGTTCGCGACGAGCGCGGGCATGAACGGTACCCGCACCTGGCCGCCGTGCGTGTGCCCGGCGAGAATCACGTCGGCACCGTTGGTCGTGAACGCGTTGAGCACCCGCTGGTAGGGAGCGTGGGTGACGCCGATCGTGAGGTCGGCCGGCTCCGAGACGTGGTCGCGCATATCGTCGATCAGGCGGGGGAGGGTGCCGAGTTCGTCCCAATTGCGGTGGGCATCGTTGGTGCCGAAGAACTCGATACTCGACCCGTTGAGGTGCGTGGTCATCGCGGCATTGTTGAGGCTCGTCCAGCCGAGTCCGGCCTCGAAGTACTGTTCCATGCGCGCGGTGTCGAGGTTCGGTGCGCTCTTCAGCGGACGTGATGGGCCGTTGAAGTACCGGAACGGGTTCTTCACTGTCGGCCCGTAGTAGTCATTCGAACCGTGCACGAACACGCCGGGTGTTCCCGCGAACGGCGCGAGCGCGTACTCGATCGCGCCCACGGCGTCGACGTGCCCGAGGTTGTCGCCCGTGTCGACCACCAAGTCGGGCTCGAGCGCGGCGAGTGAGCGGATCCACTCGATCTTGCGCTCCTGCCACGGTGCGAGGTGCAGATCACTCAGATGCAGCACAGTGATCGGCGTCGCGCCCGGAGGGAGCACGGGAAGAACCTCGTACCGGATGCCGAAGAGGTTGCGTTCCACGAGCGATCCCCACGCGAACGCGGCTGCACCGGTGGCCGCCACCGTGCCCGCGGTGACGGCCGCCACTCTCGCGATGGTCGTCACGGTCAGCAGACTGCGTGCGCGACGCTGATCGTGATCGGCTTCGTCTTCATGAGCGTCGTGCCCGCTGCGGGCGAGATCGCGAGCACCTGGCCCTCCGCAACCCCGGGTGTGGCGATACCGGTCACGGGGTCGGTGACGCTGATGGCTGAAACGACACAGGTCTGGGCGGGTTCGCCGAAGCCTGCTGCGAGAATGGCGGCTCTCGCGGCATCCACACTCGTCGGTGTCGTTGTCACGTCAGGCACGATGCCCTTCGTGCCGTCACTGAGCCACACACGAACCGTCTGGCCTTCAGCGACCGGAGTGCCCTCTTCGGGAACCTGCTTGGCGATCTGGCCGGCGGGCAGAGGGGAACCGATCTCGCCCTCGTTGGAGTAACGCAGGGTCGCGGCCTCAATGGCGGCCTGGCCATCGGCCTCACTCAGGCCGATGAAGTTGCCGACCTTGATGTTGGTGCCATGCAGGAGGCGCTCGGGCGCGGGATCGAACGCCTCGCCCTTGTAGTGCTTGTCCGCCTGCGCAAGGATCGCGCGCATGATCTTGTGGCGCTGTTGGCCACCGTCACACTGTGCCTTGCCGCCGCAGTACCCACGAATCTGGTAGTCGCCGGTGATGTTGCCGTACCAGACGGTGGTGGCGAGTGCGGTGCTCGACATGGTCACCCAGGTCTGCTGCGAACCGTTGGTCGTACCGGTCTTGCCGAAGTACGGGGTGCCGTCTTGTGGGTTAGACACGTAGCTCTTTCCACCGGTGCTCAGTGCGTCGGCCGCGGCTGCGGCGACCTCCTTGTCGACACCGGGCGTGCAGGAGGGTTGCTGGCCGCCCTTCTCGGCTCCGCTGGAGTCGATGATGCTGGTGACGGCGATCGGCTTGCAGTATTCGCCGTGGTTGGCCACTGCCGCGTAAGCGCCTGCTATTGCTATGGGGGCGACGCTGTCGACACCGAGGATCGAGGCCGGGTTCGTCGACAGGTCGTCGAAATCCTTGAATCCACCCGGGGCGGTCTCGGGAATCTGCGCCGCGCGGCGGATGCCTAGTTTGAGCGCGATGTTCTTTGTCTCGCACAGGTCGAGCTGCAGGGCCATCTGAACATAGGCACCGTTCACCGACCTCGCCGTTGCGTTGCGGATCGTGAAGTAGCCGCGCTCCCCACTGTCGTTACGGGGCTTGTAGGGCGTGCCGGCCCACGGGCCGTTGCAGCTGTCGAGGAAGTCGGACTGCGGGGTGGACACCGGGGTGGCATCGACGCGCTCGTCGAGACCGCGGCCCGCCTCGAGCCAGTTGAGCAGTGTGAAGAGCTTGTAGCTTGATCCGGGCTGGAAGCCGCTCGATCCGCCGTGCGCCTTGTCCGTGTTGAAGTTGATGGCGCTCGTTCCCGGGCGACCACCGGCACCGTCGCCCTCGCCCTGGTTGTCGAAGACCTTGTTCTGGGCCATCACGCGGATGTAGCCGGTGCCTGGTTCAACCGATACTGCCGAGGCGCCGAGCTGCAGCGCGGTCTCCTTGATCGGGGCGTATTCGCGCAGGGTCTGCTGTGCCGTCTTGTTGAGCTTGAGGTCGAGTGTCGTGTAGAGCTTGTAGCCACCGACCCGCCAGTTGTCCTCGCGCTCCTGCTCGTTCTTGCCGAGCCCGTCGAGCTCGGTGACGCTCTCGACCACGAAGTCGCAGAACTGCTTCGCTGCGGCGTTGGCGGCGATGCAGCCGTTGCGGGGTTCATCGAGGTCGACCGTCGACTCGACAGTCGTGTTGATGGCGGTGTCGTGATCGGCCTGCGTTATGTAGCCCTCCGACAGCATCGCGTTGAGGATGTAGTTGCGGCGATCGGTGTTGCGCTGGTAGTTCTCGGGCTGGTCGAGGCGACGGTCTTCCGGTGCCTGCACGATGGCCATGATGCTCGCGACCTCGGCGAGGCTCAGTTCGCCCGCGTCCTTGCTGAAGTAGCGCTGTGCTGCACTCTGAATGCCGTACACATTCCCGCCGAAGCCGGCGATGTTGTCATACGCCAGGAGGATCTCGTCTTTCGTGTAGACCTTCTCGAGACTGATCGCGTACTTCATCTCCTTGATCTTGCGATCGAGTGAACCCTTCTGGCAGTTCTTGATTCCAGCCTGGCGCAGCAGGTCGTCTTCTTCGGTGGGGTCGGGGTTGTTCTTGACGACCTCCGAAATACACACGTTCTTCACGAGCTGCTGCGTGAGCGTCGAGCCACCCTGCATCGAGCCGGTCGAGGCGTTCGTCACCGCGGCGCGCACAATACCCTGCGGGTCGATGCCGCCGTGGTCGTAGAAGCGGATGTCTTCGGCCGCCAGTGTCGCGTACTTAAACAGTTCGGGCAGCTGCTCCCAGGTGAGCTCTTCGCGGTTCTGGTTGTAGACCGTCGCAATCGGGCTGCCGTAATCGGGGGTGCCGTCGTCGTTCCAGCTGCGGATCGCGTAGATCTGATTCTGCTGCGGCTGGGCACCGATGGCGAGTCCGTCAGGGAGGCTGTTGAACACGTTGATCGTGGCCGACGCACCGACACTCGTCACCGCGAGCGCAGGGGTGATCATGACTGTCACGAGCAGGCCGGCGAGGGCGCTGAAGCCGATCAGCCCGAGAAAGGCTCCGAAGGCGCCAGCGGGCCGGGATTTTTGGGCAGACATAGAATTGATCGTACGCGACGGCCTCGCGACGAACCCTGAACGAAAGCCTGAAATGACAACTTGGGAGTACCTGACTACCCCGCTGATGATCCACAACACAGCGGCAATACTCAACAACTGGGGCTCCCAGGGGTGGGAGCTCGTGCAGGTCGTCACCGGCCCGGAGGGCGGGCTCGTCGCCTACCTGAAGCGCCCTATCGAAGGAGCAGCACAGTGAGCACCAGCATCGACGCACGCCTGACCGAACTCGGCATCACCCTGCCGACTGTGT
>Ga0247808_10001829_pt1 | contig 10326 bp, 10 predicted proteins | sample UWRJL089202R1_FD_179914 | JGI IMG/M metagenome (GOLD analysis project Ga0247808, IMG submission 179914) | Plant litter microbial communities from Arlington Agricultural Research Station in Wisconsin, United States - UWRJ-L089-202R-1 | ecosystem: Environmental > Terrestrial > Plant litter >... | reverse complement strand
CCACCGGCCACACCACTACTGGCCACACCACCACTGCCGGACCTCACTCCTCCAACTTGGCCAACAAGGCTGATCCCCGAGTTGACTCGGACAGATCAAATGTCCACGGCAACACCCACTCCGGTTTGACTGGCTCAAACAACCACAGCTCGGGTTTGACAGGTTCAAACAACCACAGCAGTGGATTGACCGGCACACACGCTGGCAACCACTCCGGTAACCACAACACTGGCACCACTGGTGGTATCAGCCACAGCTCCAACGCCGGCCCTCACAACAGCAACATGGCCAACAAGGCTGATCCCCGTGTCGACTCCGACCTCGACAGCAAGGGAAACCGCCACGGAGCTCACACCGGAGGCATCATGGGTGCTTCCGGCTCCCACGCCACCCCTGGCTCGGGAACCGCCCAGAACACCGCCGGTCCTCACAACTCGGATCTCTTGAACAAGCTCGATCCTCGTGTCGACTCTGACCTCAGCGGCGGCAAGACCGTTGGAGGAAACAAGACATACCAGTAGATGTTCTGGGAAATTCCCTATTAGCGCCTGATTTTTAATGGAAGGAGAGCGAAAAATGGACCTTTATCTTGAAGATAATAATGATCTAATATGATACCAAATGAAAATATATTACCCACCACAAACTTTGTTCTCAATTTGCAATGTGATTTGAATGATATCTTGTGATTTCCGTTCTCCGTCTCAATCTATAACTTGGTTTCGTTTCTAACTTATACCTACCTATCATATACATATCTTCGACTTCGTCACTAAATGTGCCAAAGATATGTCTCGCTCTATATCCGGTTTTCTTTTCTTCAAGTATACTTCCAACCCTGACACACGAGACCTCTTGTTGCATCACAACACAGCTTCCATATATTAGTCCACCGTTATGAGAAATTTAATGCGGCGCAAGGAAACATACAATATGCAACTTTAAAACACGTGATCATAACGAGTAGAGTATCACAAAAGCAATTCATGTATAACCGTTGGATATTCAAATAACAGCTATAGCCGGGGACTACAAAGGCCTTGGTCATGGTGTCGCGCTATCTTTGCAGTGGCGTTGCTCGTGGCAAGAGCAGAAAAATAACAAGGTATGCAGAGATTATAGTTGAGAATTAAAATGTATTTTGATGATCTTTTTGATCTTTATTCGATATATTCGTTTCCGAACTATCATCTTTCAGTTTCGTGGTCTCGTAGGTACTGTACCTAGCAAGACACAACCTTGTTGTGGCGTTTACATCTCAAGCTACGCAGTGAATAGCTATAGCTCCTTCGACATAACGTCAATCTCATGTGAGTGCTGCCTTTCGGCTTGAATCTGCTGGTGGTAAGGTGGCGCAATATAGTAAACCGCGGTGAAAAAGAAGCTGGCGGTCAAGGGTCCAGCCCACCAAATCCATTGATCTAGACGTGTTAAAACGAGACACATACAGCCAAGCAATTTTAACTCACAAGTGTAATCGTTGCGTGCGACGCTTGTAGAAAAGCATCTGGCAGGATTGAGGCCGGCACCGGGAAAACCAGCGCCTAAACCAATGCTAGAAAAGCTGATGAGACCGACTACACAGCCCACTAGTAATGGTCCAAGCCTTGGTCCAAACACTTGTTGCTGTCGAGGATCAAGACCGACACCGAAGCAAAGAAATCTAATCACGTTAGATACGAATGTGGACAGGTGGGAAGACCGACATCATGCAGAAGCACAGAACAACTTCAATCAAGAAAGCCTGTCCTTCATCGACGACATTGGTATCGAGCAGACATCCTCCACCTTGGTATCTTTAAAAATTAGTCCTCATCATCACCGATTTAACTGCACGAACACTTACAGTTTCGTAAGGTCTTTCCCATAACTTCCTCGAATCAAGCCTCCAGCAAGTGCAGCACCCGCAGTCTGTCCAATTATATACAGGACACCTCTTGAAAACCCAGTAAGGCCGGTTGTAACGGTACAAAACGTGATGAAAGGATTCAAGTGCCCGCCAGATGCTGGAGCAAGGGAGTAGATGAAGATACTAAGAAGAAAGATATTGACAACTCCAACATAAGCCGCGGCATTAAGGGCTTGAAAACTCCCAATAGTCGTGTGTATCATAGCCGAGGTGTAGAACATGGCCGTGGAGCCTACAAATTCAATAAACTGCAGCTTGAATCAGACCATATCGCAGGAGGGGAGCGCCAAGGAATGCTTTTACCGCAGATTTCCAGACACTGATATCGTTCCAGCCACCGGTGAAATAGGTTGAGATCCGGCATCTCCAGCTCTTGTTTTTCGGGGTCTTCCTGTGGTCTGCGCGAAGGTCTGCGGCGAAAGATCCGGGGAATTGGGCAGCGGCGGTCGGTACTCGAAGTGACGTTTCCATCTTGAACGTGGCACCGCAATGTCACAACGAGAAATGCCACAAAAAACATACAATACACGAAGTTAGAAAGGAAAAGAGTTTTAGAACACCAATGGAGGAAGCTATCGATGTGGACAATTTCATTTATTAAATGCAGAGTGCTGAGTAATGGCTTTTTACCTACCTCGTAATTTACTGCTTTAGGCAAATGCACAACAAATACACAAAAAATGTCAAAAATTGCCATTATGCCAAATCTGTATAATGCCACATCGGGAAAGTAATAAACAGTCGCTTAATGGTATAATCCACTGTTACAAATTATGCACAATACATAAAAGTATACTAGACGTGAATTAGAGCATGGTGATAGTCTAATCACGTTGTTCAGCTTGTGCTGAAATATTTGTCGTGACTAATTATACGCCCATCTCATCCCACCAATCAAGTCTCGGCCAAATCGAAGCCTTGCTCAAATAATCCAGCATCATCACGACGACAACTGCACTTTAAACAGCCATTGCGCTCCCCCACCGCGACAATGGCAACTAAGATCACTCCTTTCATCTTCAGATCAGCATTCCGGCCTGCCCGGATAGCCCCATTACGACAATGCAGGTCCTTCGTCGCCAGCACTAGAGTTGCCAGCGATGCTCTCCAAGTGGTAGGTTTGAAACGTCAAGCTCTACAATTTGTACTAATAGCTCAATTAGCATCGCGACACCCCGGAAAATAACGCCAGTATTCCATTCAAGTTCACTGAGGAAAACAACAAGATCATCGCCGAGATCCTCAAGCGATATCCTCCTCAATACAAGAAAGCTGCGGTAATGCCAATTTTGGATTTGGGACAGCGTCAACATGGATTCACAAGCTTGAGTGTGATGAACGAGGTGGCGAGATTATTGGAGATGCCACCAATGCGTGTGTACGAGGTTGCTACATTCTATACCATGTATAACCGATCTCCTGTCGGAAAATGGCATTTGCAGGTGTGCACAACAGTAAGGTCACACACAGCTCTTCCTCGAGATGAAGACTAATATGGAATAGACCCCGTGCCAGCTCGGCGGATGTGGAAGCGATGTCATTGTCAAGACAATTGAGAAGCATTTGGGTATCACCCCTGGCCACACTACCAAGGACGGACTCTTTACCTTTGTCGAAGTCGAATGTTTGGGCGCCTGTGTCAACGCACCCATGGTCCAGATAAACGATGATTACTACGAGGACCTGACGCCCGAGTCAACGATCCAGCTGTTGACAGCTCTACAAGAAAGTGCAAAGGATGTCCAGACCACACACACAAGTCCAAATGTTGAGGCTCCCAAAGGATTTATTGATGGGGAGGATAGTAAAGTGAAGAAAGGCAAGGACGTTGGTGTTGGTGGTGGACAAATCGTCAAGAAGGGAGGTGTACCAGTCCCAGTTCCAGGACCTATGAGCGGACGGAAGACTTGTGAAAATATTAAGGGGTTGACGAATCTGACGAGCGAGCCATGGAGTACAGAGGTTTTCCGCAAAGATCTATAGAGGGTTCGGACGAGGATTTGTATATATTTTGTACTAGAACCAAGAAGGTTGTTTACCACAGGTGCGGGATCTTTGGTGAAGTTAAACGTCGACCTGTTCCCATAGCTTTCCATTTGTTCTTGTGAATGCTAAAATTTAGGAATGCTAGTCGTATCTATGCAGTCAATCATGAAAGGGCCTATTGATTCCACAATCTGCGCCAGATGCCCATCAATCATGTGTCATCTGCTGTAATATATCGATAGCTTCCACATCCGATATACTACATTTCATCCTTAGCATTGGTCACGAACGCACGCGTTTAGTTTAATTTATCATTCAAAGTCTTCATTGAATGAGAAAACCTAATGACTTTCAAAATTCACTGACCTTATACACATTTCTCGACGAATCTTGAGCGGTTTCTTGTCTGGATCAAGTAAAATCGACGTGCTAGAACATGCTTCAGGATGTATCACTGGGAAATCAGCATCAATACCAAGCCTGAACTCATTGAGTTTACACTAGGGACCGGCCAAATGCATGTCGTGAGGGTAGTTAAATGGTACCTTCTGTCGCAATGTGACAATCATCTACTAATCAAGGGAGCACTACTCCTTCCATAACATTACGTATTGGAGCTCTAATACGCAAAGCCAGCCATATTAAAATACAAGGACTTTATTTGGAAACAGTTCTACTCGTTCGTTGCATCTGAGGCCACGAAATCGGATACCATTTGAACACCATGAATTTACTAGCTGATCGCAAAACCTACCTTCACATCTTTGACATTATGTACTTGGAGAATATCACTTCGTACAGAAGAGATTCTGGTCGCTTGTCGTCCATGATGATCCCTTTGTATGGAGCACTTCACGTCTGGTTTGTGTTGTGTTATATTGGAAGGCTCATTTTTGATATGCAGTCAAACAGGATCTATTGTACGTGAGTGACTTCATTTTAATAAGATGAACAACTTACTTAAGTGCTTTAGCCCAATGCATCAGACTTATTCGGACCGCAATATATGTCGCATAGCCCAGTTTCATTAGTTATCGTCACATGACATGGTTTAGCGTAGGGAAACCGTATTTGGCCTCGACACGAGGGCACGCATCCTCCACGATCCCCCGTTCCGAGGATGCAAAGACCCATTGTCCGAGACGTGCACCAATTTCTGGGGGTTTTGATCCACCTTCGCTCCATACCCCACGTCTCCTGCCTTCACAAGTTATGTTAGTGAACTTTGGTAGGACTAGGCATTATGTTTATAAAGTCGACGTCCTCCGTGAGGAAAACATAAAATCCATCAATCACTTCCCTCTCCATCCAAACATATAAACATCAATCATGGCACCCAAAAACATTATCGTCACCGGCTCAGGTGGTCTCATCGGTCCCCTACTCGCAGCACGCCTTCTTAATGATGGCTACCGAGTGATAATGACTGATCTGGTGCAACCATCCGTCCCCAAAGATACCACCCACCCTGAAAATGCTGTCTGCACCAAGGGAGATATCTGTGATCCAGCTTATGTTAAAGAACTTCTCGACTTGGCTCAACCACTTCATGCCATTTTCATCTTTCACGGCATTATGTCTGCTGGATCCGAAGCCAACTACGATCTTTCCATGAAAGTCAACGTTGAATCTGTTCGCAACCTTCTCCTCACTCTCCGCACCACAAACCCAGGTGTTCGCGTTGTCTATTCCAGCTCTCAGGCCGTGTTCGGTCAACCTCTCCCAGACATTGTCACGGATAGTGTAACACCTACCCCAGAAGGAACTTATGGCGCTCACAAGTACGCAACCGAGATTCTGATCAACGATATGCATCGCAAGAAATTCATCGATGCCTTCATCGTCCGCTTCCCAACTCTGGTAGTGAGACCCGGTCTACCCAGTAATTCCGCTGCCTCTTGGCTCTCGGGAATAATCCGCGAGCCTATGAAGGGAGAAGAGTGTGTAATCCCTCTCACAGATCGCTCGCTGCGTTCGAACATCTGCTCTGTCAGCGGCGTCATTGAGAATCTCTCACGCGTCCTCAACCTCCCTAGCGATTCGTTGCCCAATCACATCAGACATATCAACTTCCCTGGGATATCGGCAACGACGCAGGATTTGATGGATGGACTTGCGAAGTATGGTGGTGAGGATAAGCTAAAGCTCCTGAAGGAGGAGACGAACGAGGGCTTCGAGAGGATACTGAGAAGTTGGCCACAGGCTTTTGACCCTAGTACGCCGAATCGATTGGGACTGTTTAGGGACAAGGAGGCGGGAGACTTAGTCAAGGAGTACATAGATTCATTGACAAAGCAGTAGAGGATCAAATTTTGAGCGTTAATTAGCACAATATCATCAAATAATTTAATGATTACAAAGCAGAATATGTGTATCTCGATAAATGAGTAAAGTATAAATGTGATAGCGACTCATCCTTGGATGATACAAAATTATAATCTTGGTCATGTGGACCTCTTAAGTTTAGTATATGTAGAGTCTATATGCTTTACATAGCTTCTCATTTTCCAATATCGGGACCTAGACAAGCATCCCGCCAAATAATTTTCTGATGCCATGCAAAACATGTGAATATCACACGTTTTTCTTGAAGAAAGTTGTACACTATAATTTCAATCCTCAGAATGAACTTCTAAATTAAAAGTCTCACATTCAAAAGTATGAGTTTAATGTCCTAATATTGGCATATATTATCGTCAAACATATCTTACTTAACCAGCTGTTCTATATCTCTTCCCCTCTCACACCTTCACCTTCGTACCTACAACTAAGGGCCGAAATAATCTGCTCCTTTTGCCGCAAGAGTGGCAAAATATAAGTTTTCTTCTGCCGCAATAATCATTCTGCCATCGCCCGCAAACCTGAAATTCGCCGATTGTTCTCCAAGATGAATCTTTCCGATCAGTTTTCCGGAAGGGTTCCAGACCTGGACGCCATCGCCGCAGCCAGCATACACGTTCCCTTCCATATCACAGTGGACTCCTAAAGTATTTTGTTAGCGTTGGAAGTCCTGGTTGGGGTCCACGCAGGGGAGAGGTTACCATCTGGAACACCTGAGTCTATGTAGGCGAAGGTTTTACGATTTTCCCATGTTCCGTCCGCGAGAACGGTGAAACGATATCTGGGGTACGTTAGTTTGGCATCCTCGCAAGGGTGAGGGGATACTTGCATGCTAGAAGGGAGACTGAAATTCCAACCGTTAAATCCTTGGTTCGCCCCCGTTTCTGTCACATATGCATATGTTCCATCTGGAGAGAACGTAATTCCTGCATCGGGCTCATCAGCCACAAAATCATACACATTAATTAGAGGGTGGATGCAGTACCGTTAGGATTCACAAAGCCATCAGCCACAACGCTAACGGCACCAGTTCTGTCATTAAATCTATAAACTTGATTTGGTAATCCAGGTACTGGACGGAAGTTTTGGAGATAGCCGTATGTAACGTCTGTGAAGTAGAGTTCTTGGTTTCGTGGATTAACGGCTATATCATTCACTGAGTTAAATTGGCGGCCAAAAAAGTTGTTGAGAAGAACTAGATACTGAGATTAGTCATTATCAAAATACACGGAATTAGAGGGAAAACTTACCACTTGTGTTGTATGGTTCCACTGGGTTCATAACGACAAGTGCAGACGGAACATTTGAGCCCCGGCCTTCAGCCATGTAGACGATATTTCCTTTGTAATTAGTTGCCCCTTTATTAAAGATTAGCCATGTCAGAAAGTACAACGCATATATATAATAAAACCTACCATTCGGATTGATGACCATCGGATTAGATGGCACTGTCGTTACCTCAATTTGGCCAGTGGCATTCCGCAAACTTGTTACTGTAGTAACCTGCTTGAGCGAGATCTTAGAAATAATAGAAGACCTATTCAAACCTGTGCCAGCAGCCGGTGCTCCAGCATTTTCTGCAATGAATACTTCATCTGTGTCAGGATGCCAAACAACAGCTTCGTGGAAGGTTGGATTTGTTCCAGAATTAGCAATGAGTGTCAGCGTAGGCTCGTTGCCAATTACTGATAGGAATTCGTCATCGTAAACATGAAATGGCTTGTCTGTAAGCGATGTCTTACTGGTTCCAGGAGGAACAAAGTGCTACCTCATGTTAATCATAGCTTTCAACCTCTAAAGGTTTGTGGACTGACTGATGTTGGTGTTGAGTTGAACTCGATTGGTGGTAGCACGTTAGGAAGCACATTGAAACTTCTTTGATCAATCCGTTGTGCCAAACTTGGCAGAGTGATCCAAGAGAGGTCTCCGGCTTCAACAAGAGAAAAGCTGGAGTAGCTGAGTCCTTGAAGGAGCAAACCAGCAGCTAGTGGAAATATGTTCATACTGTTTATTGAATAGTTCGAACCGATATCTATACTATTTTGACTCCTAGGCTGTTAGTAATGAAATACATGGTGTGAAGACTCGCAATATATACCTGTAGAGGGACATTTGCCCGTCACAGTAAGTCAACTAAAGTATCCCCGCAGTATGAACTCCTCCGAAGTGACTATTTCCCCGCAACGCGATGCAAGGAACCTTGAAAGACAGGTACTCAATGACGGAGTTTATCAAAGCTAGCTTGTCAGAGATTAGTGCTACCTTAATATTCAATTTCCGGGACCCTAACCAGTTGACCGCTTCTGTAGATTTTGGTGATCTACCGAATTGTCAAGTCATACAACCCTTCTGACAAACGAGATTTAAGGTAATAATTCGGCGCTATGACCTTGAAAAGTTTGACTGCAAAGCTATTTGGTTAATCAAGACAATGCTCAGCTATCTTGTTCCAGAGGGTCTTTCAAGAAAACCTTAGAGGAAAATGGGTGAACGGGTGATTGCCAAGGTTGGGGTAGTGGAAAGATGAAAGAGGGGCAGGGCATACATAACATAAAAAAGCATAGTCATAACAGAGTAGATGTGCATCCTTAGCAGGAACTAGACCGAGCTTTTAAAGGTCTCTCCTCTTTTAGATTATGAACCTTCACCTTAAACTAAGTTCCAATGACTGATTTCATAAGAACTTCTGGGGGCCAAATCACTTGTCTATGCTTTAATAAGAGAAAAGTTTCACACTCTCTTAACCCTCCTTTCTGAGCCGAAGCTATATGTACAACCCCGTGGGTTAATGGATCTTGTTTGGTATTATAATTAAAGTTACAGATTGTCATCTGGCCAAATTTGTAGATAGGTTCGAGGCTTCGCCTGTGGGATAGAGGAAATGGGCATTTATGGAGTATTTCCTAAGTATGCTCTAGCTTTGATGCATTGATTGTGAAAGCTGCATTGCGTGCTAGCGCTTCAGAACAAACGTCTCTGTGATACTCAAGGGATCCTTATATACCATCAATGCTAGAAGTAAAGGCACTGCGCTCTTCCGCTTGGAGTGTAGCTTGTCATAAAGCTTTGATTTTAGGGAAAATAACTTCTCGCCATCAATAACATTACATCAACGCAGATGATGACAAAATAGAGGTGAAGGCGAGATATTTGAAGTTTATAAATATTTGGGATCTATTAATTATACAATAAAATCTCACAACTCATCCTTACGTTCGGGCATAACAGGCTTTGCTGGCCGTCCACTATCCTTTTGTAGATCAACGCCGTTCTTCTTCCTCCACTTCTCCCACAGTGCCCAGAAATCTTTCTCCATGGGCTTTTCCATTTGATCTGGTAACACCACGGTGTATTCTACCAATAAATCACCGAACTCAGTTTGGTGGTAGACCGAATCACCATCTTCATGCCATTTAGGCATACCTTCTCCTACTACTCGTTGGATTTGGGAAGGTTGGATGGTCTCTCCTCTGGATCGGCTGAGTTGTACGACGTGGCCATCGAGATGTGTGAGATTTCGTGTCCAGCCGCCCATCCATGCTTCCCTCAGCGAAAGGACTTCTCTCCAGTATAGATCATCTCCTCTCCTCCTGAAGAAAGTTCCATCTAATTTTCCTTCATTATCCTCAGTCAGACTGGGTTCCTTCTCGGCAAGTGTGACCAGTAAATCGCCTGCTACATAGTCCGGGCTTTCATCTGCATCATTTTCATACTTGATGCGATGCCCCTTTGGTGCGCCTTTTTCAATTACAAGCTGGAACGTATTGACTTTACGCACGACCCGACTACCGCTACAGACTGGACATTTGTGTTTGATAGTTTTGCCTTGACCTCCGCACTTGTCACATTGTGCTTGAACCTGTTGGAAGATTCCTGGCGCAAGCTGATGTTTTTTGATCACTATTCCGTGTCCACCACAGTGTTGGCATTGATCAACCACACCGTCTGCACTTCCACTGCCGTCACATTCGTCACAGATTTGCTGCTTCTCAAGCTGAAACTCTGTTGAATGACCGTTATAGAAATCGCGAAGCGGAACCCCAACTCTAACTTCCATATCTGGCCCACGTCGTTCTCCGGGCTGGTGACCG
>Ga0247808_10001828_pt1 | contig 10327 bp, 8 predicted proteins | sample UWRJL089202R1_FD_179914 | JGI IMG/M metagenome (GOLD analysis project Ga0247808, IMG submission 179914) | Plant litter microbial communities from Arlington Agricultural Research Station in Wisconsin, United States - UWRJ-L089-202R-1 | ecosystem: Environmental > Terrestrial > Plant litter >... | reverse complement strand
AGTTCCCTTTTTGCCTTTGTCGCACTGATGGGTTCCATGATGGTAAGTTATACCAGGGCCAGGGCCGAAGGTCTGGGAGTTGAATCAAAAGGCGGACTGATGCAAAGACCAGAACGCGTCATTACCATCGGAATCACTGCTATTGCCTGTGGTGTAGCCGGGCATTTTATCGGGGGTGATTATAAGATATTTGTTCCGGGGATTTCTTTCCATGTGTTTGAAACGATGTCTATTTTTACTATTCCCCTGACGATTATGGCAGTCATGACCAATATTACGGCAATCAACAGATTGAGAGATGCTAAAAAAGCGTTGACCATTAAAGATGCTGCACATAAAAAAGCCAGTTATGGAAAGGCAGTCAGCATTTCAGCTGTACTCATTACGCTGATACTAAGTTTTTCAGGAGGTCCTGCTGCAATGGCCCAGACGGATACCAGTGATCCTTCTCCGGTAAAATTCCCTACGCCAAAAGGTATTCCCAATGAGCTTTTTTACCTGCAACGCGATCCGAACAGCAACACCATAATTTATGAGCTGAATGTAGATGGCAAAGGCGTTATTGACGCCGATGAGCCTGTTAAAGTATACTGGATTCGTTACCATGATGGTGGTGAGAAGAAAGAACTGAGCTATATTCAGCGTAAGTTCGCTTTCGGTTTGCAGACCAAGAGCCTTGGGAACGGACAGTATGAACTGCGTTTCGTATCACATAAAAAGCTTCCGTTGTATCTGATGAAATCAGACGTCGACAAGAAATATCATGTATATATTACCGTAAATAATAAAAAGATACAGCTGGACAGGGTATTTGTCCGTATTGAGGGCGGATCCTTCTGGCTGCCAAATGTTAAATATGTTGAACTCAAAGGCAGCAATTCAGCGGGTTCAGCGCAAATTGTAGAACGCATCAAAGTTTAAAAAGATCATGAAAAAGAATTTCGTTTCTAATTCTTCTGACTCGATCAGAATGTTCAAAAATGGATTTTTAGAAAGTTTATCAAAGGTTCATTTTTTTGTTCCTTTATTAGTATTTGTGCCGGTGATTATCTTCTTAATCTGGAAATCACTGTTTGATATAGGTATGTATGCGCTGCCGTTTGCAGGATATGTTGTTCTCGGACTATTTGTCTGGACTTTTACAGAATATGTGATGCACCGCTATGTCTTCCATTTTTACCCCAAATCAGCATGGGGTAAGAAGATCCATTTTATTTTCCACGGTGTGCACCATGATTATCCCAATGATGCCAAGCGATTGGTAATGCCTCCTTCGGCTAGTATCCCATTGGCATTGGGCTTTTTCTTTTTGTTCCAGTATCTGCTTCCTGCAGGTACGGTATATGCCTTTTTTCTGGGTTTCATCAGTGGTTATCTTGCTTATGATATGATGCATTATGCCCTGCATCATGCAAACTTCAAGAATGCTTTCTGGAAAAAGCTGAAACAGCACCACATGCTACATCATTATTCTGATTCTACACGTGGATATGGCGTAAGTTCTGATTTCTGGGATAAAATCCTGGGATCAAATTTTTTAAAGAAATAGTATGCAGGAAGAAATCTCCGGAGCCGTTGCTTTTTATACCGTAAAGAATTTCCTGGTCACTACACTGATATCCATCGCTTACTTATTGCTGTCTGCCTTGCTTGTCGGATTTAAATCTGATCAGTTGGTTCTGTTGCTGATTTTCAATGTCGCCTTTTATGCTTCGCGTTTTAGCAGGAAGTTTATTCTTGGTTTTTCGATCTTCATTGTCTATTGGATCATCTTTGATTATATGAAGGCCTTTCCGAATTATCGTTACCATTCGGTAAGTATTGAGCAACTGTATCATCTCGAAAAATACTTTTTTGGTATTCACTCACAGGGGATGGTACTCACGCCCAATGAATTTTTAAAATTACATACGACTAAAGCCGCAGATCTTGTGACAGGTATTTTCTATCTGCTGTGGATTCCAGTACCGCTTGCCTTTGCAGGTTTTCTGTTTTTCAGAAACAAGCTGCAGTTCCTGTATTTCTCCTTCACTTTTGTATTGGTCAATTTGATTGGCTTCGTTGTATATTACCTGTATCCTGCAGCCCCACCCTGGTATGTGCAATTACACGGCTTTAACTTTATCGCGCATACACCAGGTAATACCGGGGGCTTATCCAGGTTCGATCAGTTAATTCATGTTCCGGTATTCAAATCTATCTATAGCAAAAGCTCCAATGTATTTGCTGCAATGCCGTCTCTGCATTCTTCATATCCTGTTATTGTACTCTATTATGGCCTGAAGAATAGGCTGGGACTGATTAATTTGTTTTTCGCTTTGGTCATGCTGGGGATATGGTTTACCGCTTTATACACCAGTCATCATTATTTGCTTGATGTTCTGGCTGGTATTAGCTGTGCTGCCATTGGGATTACCGTATTTAACTGGCTATCGGTAAAAAAGCCGCTTCAAAACTGGCTTGTAAAGTTTCAGACGGCTATCAGCTAGGACTTTGATAATTTGATTTTTATTGTATCTTAGACAAGCCGATGTCTATGAAACAGTATCTCTCGCCACTTTTTTTTGCTTTGTGTATATTGTGCTGGCTCAATCCAGCCGGTGCTGCTTCAGGAGATGTATATATCAAGCCCCTCAGGAATGATAGTAACCAGGTAAAACTGTGGCTGAAGCAGGCCAAATCACTTTTTTATACGAATGCAGATTCTGCTATGGTTGTGCTAAAAAAAGCACAGCAGCTTTCGGTATCAATTGGGTACGCTACAGGTGAGGGGACAAGCCTGGCCATGACCGCTGCTTACCACGAACGCCGGGGAGAATTCAGGCTTTCTGAGGATTTCGCGCAGCAGGCTGTGGTGATTTTTAAAAAGGCAGGATATAGTAAGGGGCTTGCTGCCGCCTACAATGGCCTGGGTATAGTTCAGGGAAAGAAGGGTAATTACAAGGCTGCAGCAGAATTTTTCTATAAGGCCCTTAAGCTGAATGAAGCACTCCATTTTGAAGAAGGCATGCGTCAGGGCTATGGAAAGCTTGGTGTGGTGAATGCCATGAGCAGGAACTTTCCGCTTGCGCTTTTCTACTACAAGAAGGCGGAACAAATTACCACCGATAAAGGCTCCAATCCATATCTGACCCTAATGAATGGCTTCGGGCAGATGTACGCGATGCAGGGTGACATCAAAACGGCCTACAAATATTTCATCAAAGGCGTAAATGCAGCAAGTGATACTTCGAATCAAGGTAGTAAAGCGTTATTGCTGACAAATGCGGGGAAAGCTGCTGAAGAATTAGGCGATTTGCAGAAAGCATATTATTATCACGGTAAGGCACTTATTGTGGCACAAAAATTCCACCAGCCAATGGAAGAGGCACATACCTTATTAAATCTCGCATCCCTCCAGCTTCGTGAGCACCCTGGGCAAATGCCTTCCAGATTGATGGAGGCAAATGTACTCTCAAAAAAGCTGGGTGATAAACAATTGCTTGCAGACATCAATCTAACCTTATCGGAGGTCTATAAACAACACGGTAATTATAAGGAGGCCCTTAAGGCCTTTGAGACTTATAATATCTATCGCGACAGCCTGTTTACCCTGGATAAAAAGAACGATCTGGCGAATTTGCAGAAGGACTTTGAGCTTGATAAATCGAAGATTGAGATCCAGTCGCTGCAGCTGCTGAATGAAAAGCAAAGGCTGATCCGAAACATTTTTATATTATTGCTAGCCGCCATTCTGACGATTGTCCTAATCATGGTGTATACCATGCGTAAAACAAACCGGTTAAATCAGAAACTTAAAGAGTCGAGCCTGGTCAAGGATAAAATGTTCTCCATCCTGGCGCATGATCTGAGAAGTCCAATTACCAACGTGGTGCAAATGATGGATTCTTTGGACATTGAAGACAATACGATAGAAGAATGGCGAATGCTTTTTCAGGAATTGAAAAGACATGCTAAATTCTCTTTGGAAACATTGGATAATCTATTGCAATGGGGCGCTGCGCAGCTGCAGGGCATCCGGGTAAGGCAGGCGCAGATAGAAACCCAGGTGCTTATAGATCACAATGTATCTACACTGAAGGCGCAGGCCGACCGCAAGAAAATCACAATAACCAACCACTGCAGTCCGGTAACTTCCGTATTTGCCGACCCGGTACATTTCGATTTTATCATTAGAAATCTGGTATCCAATGCCATCAAATTCACACATGCCAGTGGTTCAATTGATATCCGCTGTGCGGTGGCGGCAGATCCGGCGATGGTTGTGTTTTCGGTTCATGACACCGGGAAGGGTATCACCACTGCGGAACTGGTTACGCTATTCAGTCAGAACCTCGAAAGTACAAAGGGCACAGAAAACGAAAAAGGTACCGGTATCGGCCTGATGCTCTGTAAGGAATTCGTCGAAGCCAATGGTGGTAAGATCTGGGTAGAAAGTACCGTAGGACAGGGAGCAACCTTCTTTTTTACACTTTGTGCGCAGCAAGCTGCCGCTTAGACTTTTTTCTTTTGCGGCGCTCTGTTAGGTTCGTAATGTAATCCGGGTGACAACCAGTACAATAAGATAATCCGGGAATACCTATAGTTAAAGGGTGAAAACACCAATACGGTAACCAGCAATATGGCCACGTAATACCAGAGGTTCTCATAAACAAGCGGCAATCCCAACACATATGCAGCAACACTGGCACTGATCATTTCTGCAACGTTCATCGCGTAGCTGATGAACATGGAAACATAGAAATAGCCGGGCTCCCTTTCAAATTTTAATCCGCAATAAGGGCAGGTTTCATTCATTTTTTGAACCCGAAAGCCATAAGCCGGACCTTCAAATACTTTTCCAATTCTGCACCTCGGGCATTTGGCATTTACAATACCATTCCATTGTGTCACTTTTAACCCTGTAGGCTGATTGCTGTTGTTTTCCATATTATTGAACGTTTGACTTTCTAAATTTTTCAGGCGTAATGCCTTCCTGTTTTTTAAAAAAGCGGTTGAAATAGGAGTTATCCTTAAAATTCATCCGATCTGCAATTTCTGCAATACTGAGACTCTCATTGATGAGCAGGCGCTTTGATTCCAGCACGACCCTCGCCCGGATCAGTTCACCTGCGGGAATACCGGCGAGATCTTTACACAAGGCATTGAGGTGATTTGGCGTTACGTACAATATTTCCGCATAGGTTTTAGGGAATCTGAGTGTTAAATAGTGTTCTTCAATGAGCTTCAGAAAATTCCTGAAAACCGTCTGGTTGTAGGAGTGCGCGCTGGCGGTTGTCTGCGTCTGTGCGGTTCTGGCCACCTTAATCAATAGCTGCAGCATAAGTGTTCTCACCATATCCTGACTGAATAATTCCTGCCGGGGTGTTTCCTGTAACATGCCTTCGAAAAGAGCCGTTACTTCGGCCTGAAGTGCTGCTTCCAGCTGAATCACCTGATCCTGGGGAATGCCGTTGAACATCCGAAAACTTTCAAGGTAGCTTGCATTCGCCAAAAATGAGCTGAAATAGCTTTTTGAGAAGTTGATGATGTAGCCATCCGGCGCTTCTTCAAAATTCCAGCTGTGCACCTGCCCTGGGGCCATGAAATAGATTTGTCCCGCTTCAATAGGGAATTGCTTGAAGTCAATAGTCTGTGTGCCTTTTCCTGTTGAAAAGTAAACCAGATGATAAAACGTATGTCGGTGTGCTTTGTGCAGGTGAACATGCGTTTTTGCATAATATCCAAAACGGCTGATCAGGATACCTTCATCCTTATAGGATTCAAAGTTACTGATGTCGTATAGAGGAATACCCGATGCCATATACAAAAGTACGTAAATCGATCCCTTTATTATGGTACTATTGCATTGCTAAATGGTACTTTTTATCTATTTTCAAAAAAACGCCATGCCTTGCAACTTTTACGATTTAACAACGTCTTATAAGTATTGAAAACTTTAAATACACGAATATGAAAAAATTAGTTCCATTTCTTTTGAGCAGCATTTTTGTTTTAAATACTGTAAGCGGTATAGCCGCCCCGACGCACAAGACAGGTGTTATTCAGCAGGATGATCGCGTGGTGAGAAATTTCACTGGTGTGGCAGCAGGTGGGCCAATTGATGTTGTGGTAACCATAAACAATTCAGAAAGTATCAGGTTTGAAGGCGATGCTGAAGCGATAGCCACTTTAATCACAGAGGTAAGAGGCAGCGTACTGATCATCCGCCCCGAGAACAGCTGGAAAAGCTGGTCCAAGAAATATGAAGATAAAAAGATCACAGCTTATGTATCTGCAAAAAAGATCAGAAGCCTGACCATGAGTGGCAGTGGGCATCTCCGTGTGAATTCCAAAATTAACGAGACAGAACTAACTACAACATTGAGCGGCTCAGGAAGCATCAAAGCAGATGTTGATGTTCAGGAGCTGTCTACTGTGCTGAGTGGTTCTGGTACGATTAGCCTGGCCGGTACGACTGATAGAATAACAGCCACTTTAAGCGGATCAGGTGTGATCAGCGGAAAATCTCTTACTGCAGGCAGATTGTCTACCACGTTAAGCGGTTCAGGAAGCATCAATGTTGACGCAACGGAATCAATTGACGCGACGATCAGCGGTTCAGGCAGTGTTAATTATCACGGCAGTCCGACCGTCCACAGAACTGTGATTGGCTCTGGTGGCGTTCGAAGAGGCTTTTAGAGCTTCGAAATAACTAATAACAGGCATTCCTCACATAGAAATGCCTGTTTTGTTTTTAGCATTCAGCAAAAGACTCCTCAGGAATCAAATCCGCCATGAGCGGTAGCGGTTCATATGCGATTTCAATAGTAAGCGTTCCTTCAGCGCTGAAGTTCCCTTTCCTGTCTGAAATAGCAAAAATGCTGCCCCCGGGCTTTATAATCTTATCCCCGTCATCATTACCGTCCATCTTAACCGGTTTGATGAGGTGGATCGGCCTTCTGTTGCGCATGGCAAAACTTCCCTGAAAGGAAAGAAAGTTAATGGTCTGCTCATTAAGGCTTTTCAGATCACGGATCTGTGACTCCGTCAATTCCAGGTGATTCACTGCCCAGCGTTTGAAATCTTTGGCAAGTTCAGCTGCAAATGCTTCCAGAGCAGCATCATTGAGTTGGTAGAGATCGGCCTGCATAGCATAGATGCCGGCCTGCGAAAATTGATACTTTTTCATAATTATTTTTTTGATCCAAATGTAGATCGGCTTCGCATCGGGATTCAAGGTCAGTTTTTTGAAGAATTGCTGAACACGTAGGATGTCGGAATGATGAAATATAAAACCGTGATTTTGCGGTGAACCGGGTTTGGAAGCCGTAAGCATAGATGGCAGGAAGTCCTTTAATTTTTTTAAAATAAATTGTGATTAATTTCCCGGGAATGCAGAGTTTAGTGTTGTAATCCATTGATATTATGTCTGATACTTTATTGTACATCATTATCTGTGTCCTGCTGCTCGCTTGCGGAATTTTGCTGCATCGGTTAAGGAAAGCAAGGCCGCCCGTATCAAAATGGCCTCATGCCGGGAAAGAAATACCACTTCCGCGGCAATGCCCGCAGATTGATCTTGCACTGATCCACTCTACCAGCCGCGGACGTTATGCTGTCGATACTTCTGGTACTGTACATGGCTGGCCCGACAGTCTGCATGAAAGTGTAAAGTATCTTTCCGACAGCCAATATGTACGTGTCAATAAGTCTTTTCTGGTGGCCTATAAAGTGATCAGCGCCTTTGAGCGGGAAGCCAGTTCGCCAAACGATGCGGCCAGCAGAGTGCGCAGGATATACCGCCTCGTGCTGAATATACCCTTCAATCCAAAAGTATATACCACATATGACAATTCTGCCACTGTGAAGCGTAAATGGGAAATTCTACAGGCGCTGAAAAAATAAAGGCGTCCCGTTTACCCTACGGTCGTACCGGAGGTACAACCGAGGGGACATTCACTTATGAGACAACCATCAACCAGAACACGGAAACGCGCTATGGCAAGGGCAGAGGGGTTTATGGAAATCGTTGTTACGGTTTCTACTAATTCTGGATAAAGCTTCCATCACCACGGCGACGCATTTCCTGTCCGTTACGTTTGGGTGATCCACTCCATTTTTGCAGGTTGGTCCGTACGCTGAGCATAAAATACCTGCTTAAAGCATTGGTAAGTGTATTAGTGATCGAGTTTTCCGTAGTCACCTGATTGACAAAGTTGTTTTCTTTCAGGATGTCAAAAACCTGAAGATTCACTGTGAGGTTCCGTTTTTTCAGGAAATTCTTTTCTATAAAGGCATTGATTACCAATGGGTTTTTATTCAGGTTGTTAGATATCCCTTTAACGAAGTTTTTACTGGCATTATAGCCCACAGTAAAGGTTTTGTCTTCCAGAAAATAGAATTTACCATCAATATTCATAGATAGGGTACGTACATTGGTGTTGGTTGATCTGGGTAAGGTATACAGGCTTCGGGCCACATCATAGGCAACAAAGGGGTTTATCTCAATGGACTCATTTGGATTGATCCTTGGTCCGAAACGCTCATTGAAACGCCAGGTAGTGGTCACATTGGTCTCATTGTTACTCATCGAGATTCCATGTCCGTATGTAATATTGCCGAGTAGCGACAGGTTATATTTTCTGTCGGAAAGCTGTTTGGATATCTCGTAATTTCCGTTGATGGTATAGATGCCACTTAAGTTCACAAACCGGGTTTCATTTCTGAAGGTGTTCAGGTTATCACGGATCTGGACCGTATTAGTCACAATCTGGTTCCGAACAATGCTGGTATTTACGTTAGCCGACAAGTTCATCTTAGAGTTGGCAATGTAGTTATTATACTGTGCGGTTATGGTATGTCTGAATGAGGGTTTCAGGTTTGGATTACCGACAACGGGATTTTGCGGGTTGGACTCATCACGTACCGGTTGTATCTGATTAAAAGACGGCTCAGTAGGGCTACCTGAATAATTGATGGTGAAGCGTTCCTGTCGCGACCATACATATTGAAATCTGGCAATCGGGATCAGGTTGAAATAATTTTGATTGGTTTCAATGTTTCCGCCAGTAACCTTTGTACCTCTCAGCATGGTAGGCACTGCGGTAATACCAAGAGAGAAATTATACTTCGTTTTTGTGTACCTGTAATTGGCCGCCATCCGGATTTCCGTAAAGGCGTAATCGAAAATATTACTGAGCGAATCGATGACGACTGCTCTGCCAGATGGATCAATACTGCTTGTTAATGCTGTATTGTCATATCCCCGGTAATTCATCTGTGCATTAAATTCCAGTTGAGAACTCTTACTTAGCGGCTCCACATAAGTCATGCTGGTGCGTATATTTTTGCTCAGATTGCTCCTGGTAATATATCTGTTTACCAATGAATCTTTCAATACGGTATTAGATGCATCCTGATAATAGATAATGTTATTGTTCTGCGTATTTTCCTGTTCCTGATCAGCACCGTTGTAATTCAGCTGAATGGAGAAGTTTCTGCGTGGTTTCTTAAAGATATGCTGATAGAAGACAATTCCACCATAATTTGGATTGGTACTCTTACTACTTGTAAAACCTTTAATGTCCTGATGAATCAGTCCGGTCTGGAAATTCATGGAGTTATTGATAGACGTGTTGCCTGAATAGCTGAAACTTGGCGTAACACGTAAAAAGTTGGCGCTATCGATGCTATATTCCAGCTCGAAGCTAAAGTTATGGCCGTCACTATTGTTTTGCGAGGTACGGTTCGTGTTGAAAAATGTGGTTCCCAGCGTACTGAATCTTTGCCCGTCACTGATATTGATCGAATTGACGTTCCGTGAATTATACCGGTAATTCATGTTGACCTGTACTTTCTTGCTCCATTGATCGCGGTAGCTAATGCTGGGCGTATTGGTTGTGGTTGTTCCGCCACTGCCTCCACCACCGCCAACACTTGCACCACCGCTGCTCACCACGGCATTTCCTCCGGCAGAACCACCAGCTATCCCTGTTGATGCAACCCCGTTCACCGTATTATTGAAATTGCCGTTAATTGTAATCACCTGATTGGCGTTTGAGCGCGCCAGGGCAATACGGCTTTCGTACCGTCCATCATTCCCGACGCCCGCATTAGCCCGTACGGTATTACCTACGGAGCGGTCGGCCTTAGTGGTTATATTCAATATTTTTTGCGGATCACCGTCTTTGATGCCTGTTCTTGCCGCCTGGTCTCCGTAATCATCTACCACTTGAATTTTATCCACAATATCTGCACCGAGGCTTTGAATAGCTTCTTTTAAATCTCCGCCTGAGTATTCTTTACCATTCACCTTGGCCTTGGTAAGTTGCTGACCCTGGTGGGT
>Ga0247808_10001825_pt1 | contig 10336 bp, 11 predicted proteins | sample UWRJL089202R1_FD_179914 | JGI IMG/M metagenome (GOLD analysis project Ga0247808, IMG submission 179914) | Plant litter microbial communities from Arlington Agricultural Research Station in Wisconsin, United States - UWRJ-L089-202R-1 | ecosystem: Environmental > Terrestrial > Plant litter >... | reverse complement strand
GCTCATGTACATGAACTGCCAGACATCTGGGAAGAACTGATTGACGCCGGGTTTGAAAGTGGACATGCCTATGGAAAGGCGCTGCGTACGGTAAAAAGTTGCGTGGGATCTACCTGGTGCCGCTTTGGTTTGCACGATTCTGTGGGCTTTGCCATTCGCATCGAAGAGCGCTACAGAGGATTGAGAGCACCGCATAAACTGAAGTCTGCGGTATCCGGTTGTATACGGGAATGTGCAGAAGCGCAATCCAAAGACTTTGGCATTATCGCTACGGAAAAAGGATGGAACCTGTTTGTGTGCGGCAATGGAGGATCCAAACCACAACATGCTTTGTTGTTTGCTTCGGATATTGATGAACAAACCTGTATCAAATACATCGATCGTTTTCTGATGTTCTACATGAAAACAGCAGAGCCTCTATCCCGCACAGCTACCTGGTTAAACAAGATGGAAGGCGGAATCAATTACCTGAAAGAGGTGATCATTCAGGACAGTTTGGGAATCTGTGATCAATTGGAAAAAGAAATGCAATTCATGGTAGATACCTATGCTTGCGAATGGGCGGAAGTAGTTAGAAACCCTGAACTTCGCAAACGCTTCAAACACTTTATCAATAGTGATGAGGAAGATCCTACAGTAGAATTTAAAACTGAACGCGAACAAAAATTTCCTGTGGATTGGAAGTAGTGCTCCTTAAACGATTTTATCGACTGTAAAAATAAACAACATGGAAGAGAAAAAAATGACAAGCGAAATAGGACAGTTACAAAAAATCTCCTGGATCAAGGTGTGTACCACGGATAGCATTCCTGAAAATGAAGGTGGTTGTGTCAAGATCAAAGACAAACAGATTGCCATCTTCAACTTTACTCAAACGTCAGAATGGTTCGCCACAGACAATCAATGTCCGCATAAAATGCAAATGATTCTCTCTCGCGGAATGCTGGGCGACCAGGCAGGAGAACCAAAAGTAGCCTGCCCTTACCACAAAAAAACATTTTCTCTGCATACCGGTGAATGTATGAGCGGTGAAGAATACAAGATACAAACCTATCCTGTAAAGATAGAGCATAACGATGTGTTTATTGGAATGACGGAATAGAGAATGTTGTTAGTTGTTAGTTAAATAATCCTACTCCTATTTACAAAAAGCGCGCAAGATTGTATTAGCCTCTTTAATAGTGTCTGGTCTTTGCTCCTAACAAATAAAATGATAACCAATAACTAACAACTAACAACTCTTTTATTTCCCTGAAGAATGTTTAAATTGGATGATTGATGCCTTAAAATCAGAAACTACTTTGGAAAAAAACATTTCTGAGAGACTTACCCATTTGTATATTCTGGCGCTGACAGCTGTCGCCATTTTTGCGGTGTTTGGCCAGTCTGCAGTGCAATATGCTTTGACCAATCAGATCAGTGCTTCCGGCATTGTGAATATAGCCGGCAGGCAACGGATGCTGAGCCAGAGGGTTTGCAAAAATATACTCTTGTTGACAGACGACAATCACAAGATTGACAAACAAGTTTATCTTAAAGACCTGGAAGAGGTATTACCCATTTGGAAAAACTGCCATGAAGGGTTAAAGAATGCAGTAGTTGCGATGCCTGATGCAAAAATCGTTGCGAAAAACAGTTTAGCATTGGATTCCATGTTAAATGGAATCGACCCGATCTTTTATCATATTTTTAACAATGCCGTTTTTATAAAAAACAAGTTAGAGCTAAATAACTATGCAGTAGATGATACGATCAGAGCATCTTTACAAATTATTCTAGATAACGAAAGGTCTTTCATCATCAGGCAGGATACCATTGTTCACCAATACGATATAGAAGCAAAAGCAAGAGTAGAGAAACTCAAGAAAATGGAATTTTCTTTATTGGCTTTTACCATCATCGTTTTAGCGCTGGAAGGATTTTTTGTTTTCCGTCCGGCGGTAAGGCATATCCGGAAAACGATTGACATGTTGATTAAGCAGGAAGCTAAAACAAAAGAAATCAATGATTCCTTGAAGAAAGCAGAATTAGAACTGGTCAAGGCGGAAAAAGAAAAATACCAGCAGCAAGTCAATGAACAACGTGTACGTTCTGCTTCTGTGATACAAGGAGAAGAAGAAGAAAGAAACAGAATTTCAAAAGAATTACACGATGGACTGGGTCAATTATTAACGACGCTGAAACTTACGTTTGAAAACATTGACTCCCATTCTTTTTCTTCTGAAAAAGAGAAAAAAGCTTTTAGAGAAGGAAAGGACCTGATTCAGGAAACCATCGATGAAGTCAGGAACATCTCCTTTAACCTCATGCCTTCTGTATTAAGTGACTTTGGTGTGGCCTCAGCGTTGAAATTGCTTTGTATTCAGACTGCACGGAATACATCTAAAACTATTATATTTGATGAGGCGAACTGGATTTCCCAGCGACTGGATAGAAATGTAGAAATTGGATTATACAGAATTGCACAGGAAGCATTGAACAATGCCATTAAATATTCTGAGGTCGATGAAATAAATATCGAACTCGGAATTAAAAATGAGACCATTGAGCTTTCTATCATTGATAAAGGAAAAGGATTTCAGCAAACCGAAGCGGAAGAAAGCACACGATTGGACAAGCAGCGCAATGGCATATCCAACATGCAGGAACGGGCAGAGATGATTGGTGGTTCTGTTAAAATTGTAACCAATAAAGGACGGGGAACAAAAGTATACGCTAAGATCCCTTTAAAACATCCGAAACATGAGTAAAATCAAAGTTGTACTGGCAGATGATCACGCTATATTCAGAAATGGCGTCAAATCACTATTGGAAAATGAAGAGGATATAGAAATCATTGGGGAAGCCAGCAACGGCGAAGAGGCCGTAGAAAAAGTACGTGAACTATCTCCTGATGTTTTGATGGTAGATATTTCAATGCCGAAAATGTCTGGAATAGAGGCAGCGGAAATTGTCAACAAGCAATTCAAACATACGAAAGCGCTCATTCTTTCTATGCACAACAATGACGATTACATTCTTAAATCGGTAGAATGCGGTGCACACGGTTATTTATTGAAAGACACCAGTAAAGAGGAAATGCTGAAAGCCCTGCGAGCTGTGGCTTCCGGTGAAAAATATTTTGCAGGTAATGTATCCAGTACCATTGTCAACGGATACCTCAATAAAGTCGGTGGTAAAGATGTAGACGATAAATCAGACAAGGCTAAACTCTCCAGAAAAGAGAAAGCTATTTTGCAATTCATTGTGGAAGGTTTAAGCAGCCGCGAGATTGCAGAGAAACTAGACCTAAGCGGACGTACGATAGATAACCACCGCGCCAACATGATGAAAAAAATGAATGTGAGGAATGCGGCAGAGCTTGTTAGACTGGCCATAGAACTAAAGCTTACCTAATTAACTATTAGAAAGAAGAATCTTAATGAATGACATTACATCCAAACAGATTACATTAAGAACAGCATTCGCTGAAGGCTTTGTTCAATGCACCACAACAACTATTGCATTGATTCATGCCAAACAAATTCCCAAAGGAGACATCATAGAATTTGCCAGGGCTGCAGGATTTTTTGCTGCTAAAAAAACAGATCAGTTACTCCCCCATTGTCATCCGGTTACTATTGATGGCATGAGCATGACATTTGATTTGCTGGAAGACCGTATCCATATACAGGCCGAAGCAAAATCAATCGGCAGAACAGGCATAGAAATGGAAGTACTGACCGGAGTATCTGTTGCTGCACTCACTATCTATGATATGTTGAAGCCTGTAGACAAGCAATTGGAAATATCCGGTATTAAATTATTAGAAAAGACAGGGGGAAAAAGTGATCGTAAAAAATTCTTTAACACTCCTCCTACCTGTGCGATATTGGTTTGTTCAGACTCCACAGCGGAAGGTAAAAGAGAAGATGCTTCAGGCCTACTGATCCAAAACATGCTGGAATCTTTTGGCATTCAACAACCGGCTTACAAGATTGTTGCGGATGAAAAGACCATTATACAAGCTACCATTAAAGAATGGGTCAGCCAGGACATTCATTTTATTTTTACTACAGGCGGCACAGGCTTAGGTCCCAGAGACAATACAGTCGAAGCAGTGAAAGAAATACTGGAAAGAGATGCCGATGGCATTACGGAAGCCATGCGAGTTTACGGACAAATGCGTACACCGCTTGCCATGATGTCCAGAGCTGTGGCAGGATCCATAGCGCATACCACGATTGTAACCTTACCTGGTTCTACCAACGGCGCCCGTGAAAGCTTGGAAGCTATTCTTCCTGCGTTGTTTCACGCGAGGAAGATGTTGAAAGGTGGCGGACACTAATAAGAGAGTGGAGAAACAGAGCGGAGAGCGAAACTAATATAAAATGATCTCAGTCAAAGAAGCCTTATCCATCATACTCCATCAAAGTAGAAACTTCGGTACTACTACGATCAGCATCAACGACGCTACAGGAAGAGTATTGGCGGAAGACATTCATGCAGATCGTGATTACCCTCCTTTTCATCGAGCGGCGATGGATGGATTTGCAATAAGAAGCGTAGATTTTTTAGAAAAAGGGATTCGCACGTATGAAATCATAGATGAATTATTTGCAGGTGGTACATCTACACTGGTACCCAAAGAAGGTCAATGCCTGCGTATCATGACCGGTGCAGCAACACCAACAGATTATGATGCCATCATTCGTATCGAAGATTGCATTGTTAACGGTACTCAAGTAACGTTTGACGTTGCTGCTTTAAAAAAAGGACAGAACATTGCCAAAAAAGGTGAAGATGTCAAAGCAGGAGAATTAATCCTGTCAAAAAATATACGCCTGTTCGCTCCTGAAATAGCAGCCTTAGCGGTAACAGGAAAAGCACAAGTACTCGTACATCAGCAACCAAAGATAGCCGTTATTTCTACCGGTGATGAAGTCATTCCTGTTGGTAAAGAAGTAAAGCCCCATCAAATCAGAGATTCCAATGCGTATGCATTGGAAGCCTTTCTTCATGCCTATGGAATTCCTATTACTTATAGAACATTAGTACCGGATAACAAAGAACTGTTATCAAAAACCATTCAAGATGTTTTAGACTACGACATTGTTATTTTTTCAGGTGGTGTTTCTATGGGTGAAGCAGACTTTGTTCCAGGAATCCTTGTGGATTGCGGGGTTCAGAATTTGTTTCACAAAGTGAAATTGAAACCTGGTAAACCAATATGGTTTGGAAAATTGCCTTTGGGTGGTGTGGTATTCGGACTTCCGGGAAATCCGATGTCCTGCCAGGTCTGTTATAAAATTTTCATCGAACCTTTTCTTAGGCAATGTTTAGGATTGAGTCATGCATTGACTCTGCAATTACCTTTATTAGTTGACAAGAAGAAAAGCGTAAAACTGGATCAGTATTTTCCTTGTGTATTGGAAGGGGGAGGAATAAGACCGGTAGTCATCAATGGCTCTGGCGATATCACCTCTACCCTTCACTCTCATGGACTGGCAGTACATCCATTGGGAACAGAGGATCTAGCCAAGGGAGATACCGTTGATTTTATTTTTTGGTAATTAACTGCTCAGGTCTTCTTTGTAATTATAATTTCTGAATTCCTTTATTTGTTCAGGATTCAGTTCTGTGGCGAAGGTGTTGCCATGCTCCAGCACATATTTCATGCTGTGCTTTTCCAATGCACCGGCAAGAAATAGTTTGAAGACTTTAGATAAACCTTCCGCAGTATATACTCCTACGAGCGGCTCTAATTCTCCTCTATTAGAGAATACTATAAAATCATGTTCTCCGGACTTATCTTCATAGATAGTATTCAAGTCAATCAATATATCTTTTGTAATATCCGGTAAGTCACAGGCCATCACCATCAAATCGTGTGACGGGTATTTACTATGCACACTCAGCAAACCACGAAGAGGTCCGTGAACATCTATCGTATCAACAACCAGCACCTCATCTACCAAAAGACTTCCATATTCTTTTTGCTGTCCATCATTAATTGAAACTACAACAGGAATTCCCTGTTGTTCCAATAGATGAACCGCGTGTTTCACCCAGCTTGAATCACCTGAATGAATCAGCCCTTTGTCAGTTCCCATGCGTGAGCTTTGACCGCCGCACAGGACTACGCCAAGCAGTCTATTTTCTTCGTCGTTTGATATAGGGTTACAACTCATTGTACAATTTTATAAACCTTAGACAACAGTTCGTTTTATTAATTTATGGCAAAAGAGAATGACAAGTATAGAAATAGCCCAATAATAAACCGAGAAGGTTAAAAAATAACTGAAGAAATACATTAACACAATTGCTAAGTAATCCATCCAATTGTCAGCCCAATATTGAACAAAGAAGTTGTAATCATCTATTGCAATATAAAGGCAATACCCTACCGTAAAGACCAATGCCAGGTATTTGAAAACGACAAATGCTTTTCTAAAGGACTGTTTCATTAAACTCATCTTAGATTTAAGAGTATACTACTCCAAACTATCCACAATGGCAATCCCCACCCCAGAAAGAAGTTCCGTCTTCGTAGAACTCTCTCTTCCATATCGGAGCTTCATGCTTGACTCGGTCAATGATGTATTGATTGGCTTCGTAGGATTCTTTGCGATGTGAATGGGCAGTGACTACAACAACCGCGCTTTCACAAATGTCCAGTTTACCGATGCGGTGGACACAAATCGCGCTGTGTAAATTCCATTTTTCAATCGCAGCTTGTGTGATTTCACGAATCATCTGTTCAGCCATGGGGACAAAGGCTTCATACTCTAAATGAGTAACTTTCTTTTGTGCATGATGGTTACGGACCTCTCCGCTGAACAGTACAATGCCACCCGCTTTGGGATGGTGAGCCCATTGCAGCAAGCCGCATGCATCAATCGGTTCGTTAACGATCAATTTTAAATCAACCGCCGCTGGAAGGTGGGATAATGCTGATGGTGTCATGCGTATTTAATTTATAATCACCTGAAACAAATTTCATTTCGACTGCCACGCGGCATCTTTTTAATACGGTTGCGGCATCGGGATTCAATTCCGATAATTTAACGATCAAATCGGAGGCATTATGAATGCCTGTAGAATCCATCGTGATCTCTTCGTTGAAATAATCTTTTAGCATAGCGTATACCTGTATTTTCATATCAACCTCCTATCGCCATCATTTGTAATGCACTGCCTTTGAATTGTACAGCCTGTTTGTGACTTAGTGCTGTTATCAAACGTTGTGTCAGTTTTTCTTGGTCACCTAAAGCATCGCATACAGACACCGCGGTGTTTTGACTCAAACAGCCAAATAGATTCCCATTGCTATCCAGTCTCAAGCGATTACAATCCCCGCAAAAAGGACTGGACTCGTTGGCTATGATTCCAAACCGATAACCTTCTTCCGTTACCCAATAGTTTGCGGTGGCACCTTCTAGGCGTTGCTCTTTCACAAAAGTAAACTGTTTCGCTATAGTATTCAGCATATTTTTTTCAGAATAAAAATAGCGTTCAAATTCATTGCTGAAATAATAACCCATTTTCATCAGTTCTAAAAATCGAACAGTAATATTTTGCTGAGAGGCATACTGTAGTAAAGGAAATATCTGTGACTCATTCAATCCTTTCATGATGACGGCATTGAGCTTCACCTCCATTCCGACTTGCCTGCAACGTTCGATGGCATTCAATACCCGGTGTAACTCTTTTCTTCGTGCAACAGCATAAAAGACATCCGCATCCACTGCATCCAAAGAAATATTTACTTCCTTCAATCCGGCTGCGGCCAATTCGGCTGCCATATCAGCCAATAGATAACCGTTGGAAGTCATCTTAATAGTTGCAATACCAAGGTTGCGTAATGCTCTAATCAAAGGAACCAATTCTTTAAACAAGGTCGGTTCACCGCCTGTCAAACGAATGGTATCTAAAGGCAATAAGGCATTTAACTCTGCTACAACTTGAATCAGTTGATCCAGTGAAAGAGGAACATTCGTTGTACGCATGTCTTTACGCACATCCTCTCCTTGCACACAATAGACACAACCCAGGTTACAGGTATTGGTCAAACTGATGCGTAATGTTTTGAATGTCCGTCCGTATTGATCTTCTATAGGATGCATGATTAGGTAATGATCAATTTAATACTGGCAATCAGCAATACAAATGCTAGTATATAAGATAACAATTTATTCTGAAACATCCTTGCTCCCAGGTAAGAACCTGCTAATCCTCCAACGATGGCCACGATTAATAAAATTAAAATATGAGGTTCAAATGATATGCCTTTTGAGAAATGTCCCGCAAGACCTGCAATGGAATTGACGAAAATAAACAGTGCGGACACAGCAGCGGTTTCTTTCATTCTGGCCCAGTGCAGTAACAAGATAACAGGACTTAATATAATTCCTCCTCCTATTCCGATCATACCGGATAACAAACCAATGATCGCTCCGATCAATAATCCATAGCCCCATTTAAAAGGTTTTAATTCATTGGGTTCCGTTCCAATTAAGCCAGACAATCGCAGAATGGGAAACAGCAAACAGATACCCAATATCTTCTTATAAATAGATTCATCCAATTGAACGGTGGCACCAATGAAGGCAGCCGGAATAGAAGCAATAGCAAAAGGCAAAAATAGTTTCCAATGGAAATAACCACTACGCGCGTACATGGTAAAAGAGATCAGTGAAACAAAAACATTCAGCATCAACGCCGATGTTTTCATCGTTTCCGGAGCCGCATTAAACAATACCAATACCGCCAGGTAACCACTTGCTCCTCCATGTCCGACTGATGAATACAAAAAGGCCAGCACGAATAGTAACGTAAGAAAAGAAATAAGTAAGAAAGGAGAATTGAATATTTCTATCATCAATATTATTTTGGGGATGTCAGCTCTTTCCACCTGACACGGCCAGCCATTTGCAGCAAGTCAGAGTTTCAATCCATCAGTGTCAGGTTGAAAGACCTGACACCCAAATCCAGCATAATCATTACGATTGCCCCGATAAAGATAACTCTTTTATAACAAAATCGATCTTTGGTGCATCACAAACCGGACAAGCATAAGTAGCCGGTAAATCGTTGAACAAAACGCCGGAAGCTATATCATTCATCGAGTCTCCATATTCAGAATCATACAGTGTAAAACAATGTTTGCACTGATGAATGATTTTATTCTCAAAGGATTGTTTTTCTTCCTTATTATCAATGTTTAACACTTCATTGCTATTATTGAGCTGTTCATAATACTTACGACTCAATCTTTCCAGTACATCTGGTAAGGCTTCCCGTTCAATGTTTTCAGAATAAACTGTATAAATCTGTTTATTGGGATTAAAGTCTTCCGCATATAAAACAGAATACTGAATGTTGAAATGCTCAGGCCCGCTGTTTCGTATAATCTTTTCCTCTATTACTACAGAAGAAGCAACATCCATAGCATTGGTCTTAATGGCAAAACTTAAGCCATACGTACGAATGTCTCGCTCGTCAAACTCTCTGACCAGAAATTTCTTAAGAGACATAGCCGCTTCGTCTAAATCAGGTAATTGCCAATTCAACTCTAAAGCTGAATGTCTGATGTTTATTCCATACTTACCCAACAACTTTTCCCACTGGATACGGTCTTTCTCTACAATTCCTTTGATGAGTAAGGATTGCCAGGGCGTTACACAAATTTGACCGATACGTGTTTGATTACACAGCGCTGTAACCTCTTCTAAAAACTCTACCGAAAAGTCATTATTCCTACGGTAAATCCCCAACAGAAATTTATCACCCAATCGATTCATGCCTTCGTAATCTGGAAAGCGCACACGCTGTAAGGCAAGCTCCTGTTCGATATCCGTGACAATAAATTTATGTTGTTCATTGAGTTGCTTCGCCAGTTCCATCAGGTTGACATTTTTCTTGCCGGTCAGTTCCTTTTCCAATGCCTGAGACAAAGCTCCAATCTCATTGGTATAAATCAATGTCGGGTAACACATCATGCCATCAATGGAATGGTGTTTCACAAACAAATACCAAAAATTCATGTGCGACGAACAAATAAAATTCAGGTTGCCTGTAAACAAAGGCACCAAACCTTGTGTAGGATCTACAATGTTTATTTTGAACTTGCTTTTATAATCAATAGAATGAAGAATATCCTGGTACATGCCTTCACTCACCCAGGGATGAGTGGTAAAAATATCTTCCGCAATATAAGAACTGGTGATGTTAGGGTATTGACTTTCATTGATCTCCACTTCCATATTTTTTATGCCGAAATACTTCTCCAGTACTTCTTCACGATCCAGAGTGGTAAAGAAAAAAGCATGTTGGCGTTCTCCGAAATGAATGTTCT
>Ga0247808_10001824_pt1 | contig 10338 bp, 9 predicted proteins | sample UWRJL089202R1_FD_179914 | JGI IMG/M metagenome (GOLD analysis project Ga0247808, IMG submission 179914) | Plant litter microbial communities from Arlington Agricultural Research Station in Wisconsin, United States - UWRJ-L089-202R-1 | ecosystem: Environmental > Terrestrial > Plant litter >... | reverse complement strand
TTCAACCACCAGACTTTGACAAGAGCCGAAGCCAAAGCGATTCTGACAGAGATCTCACAAAATAAATTCAATGAAAGCGAAGTGATTTCTTTCATCACAGTTTTTCTGATGAGAAGCATTACGTTGGAAGAACTCACAGGTTTTCGTGAAGCATTACTTCAATTGGCAAAACCTATCGATTTGGGAACGAAAGACTTGGTTGACATAGTCGGAACTGGTGGCGACGGAAAAAACACATTTAATATTTCAACCTTAGCAAGCTTCATCGTTGCCGGAACCGGACAAAAAGTGGCTAAGCAAGGTAATTATGGAGCGTCATCAATTTCCGGTTCTTCTAATGTTTTGGAAGAATTAGGTTACAAATTCAAGGATAATTCTGAGGATTTGAAAGTCGATCTTGAAAAAGGAAACATCTGCTTTATCCACGCACCACTTTTCCATCCGGCTTTGAAATCTGTTGCACCTTTGAGAAAACAATTGGGACTTAAAACGTTTTTCAATATTTTGGGACCGTTGGTAAATCCTGCAAAACCAAAATATTCTATGATCGGCGTCGCAAATCTCGAAATTGCTCGCGTCTATCAATACCTTTTGCAACAGCAAAAAAGCGAGTTTATGCTGGTTCACGCTTTGGATGGTTATGACGAAATTTCTTTAACTGGCGATACCAAAATCTTTAGTAAAACTGGAGAAAAAATCTATTCGGCAGAAGATTTTAAATTCAAAAACATTGAAGCGGAAAGCATTTTCGGAGGCCATTCAAAAGAAGAATCTGCCAAGATCTTCATCAATATTCTTGAAGGAAAAGGAAAGGAGGAACAGAATTCTGTAGTTTTGGCAAATGCGTCAATCGCTCTTCTGAACACTGAAAAATACGGAGATTATGATAATTGTCTTGCACTTGCTAAAGAGAGTTTGGAAAGTGGAAAAGCTTTACAAAGTCTCAAGAATATTGTTAAGTAGAATTTTTATGGCGACAATTTCCGCCCTCCGTTCCCGCTATTTTTTGCCTTTGCTTTTCCATCAACAAAAAATGAGCTCCACTCAGGTCGGGTCGCAGATTCAATATAAATATAAAGTTTAGTCAAAAGAAATGACCATTTTAGATAAAATTATAGAAAGAAAAAAACAGGAGGTTCAAGATTCAAAATCCAAGATTTCTGTAGAACAACTGAAAGATTCAGAGTTTTTCGGGAGAACAACTTTTTCACTGAAAGAAACCTTGAAATCCAAATCAGGAATCATCACTGAATTCAAAAGACAATCGCCGAGCAAAGGAATCATCAATGACAAAGTTTTGCCTTTGGAGGTGGTTTCTCAATACGAAAAATTTGGAGCGAGCGCCGTTTCTATATTGACGGATAAAGTTTTTTTTGGAGGAAGTTTTCAAGATATTTTGAGTGTCAGAAATCACATCAGTATTCCAATATTAAGAAAGGATTTTATGGTAGATGAATATCAATTCTACGAAGCAAAATCAATCGGAGCCGATGTTATTCTGTTGATTGCATCTTGCCTTTCTCCGACTCAGGTTTCAGAATTTACAGAATTGGCTCATCAATTAAAATTGGAAGTTTTATTGGAAATCCATTCAGAAGAGGAACTCGTTCATATTAATAAAAATGTTGATTTTGTCGGCATTAATAATAGAAATTTGAAAGATTTCAAGGTTGATTTGCAACATTCTGTCAATTTGAAAAACCAACTTCCGAACGATATTTTGTCCGTTGCAGAAAGTGGAATTTATAATGAAGACGATTTCAGATTCCTGAAAGAAAAAGGTTTCGATGGATTTTTGATGGGCGAATATTTTATGAAGAATGAAAATCCAGGGAAGAAATTTGGGGAATTCGTTCAAGAAGTTAGAAATTAGATTTTAGAAGTTAGAAATGGAAAACCAACTAAAACTTAAAGTTTGTGGACTCACAAAACTCAATCAGATTCAAGAATTAATTGATTTGAAAGTTGACTTTTTGGGATTTATCTTCTATGAAAAGTCTCCGAGGTATGTTCAGAATTATTTGAGTTTAAAAAAAATTGCGGAAATCCCGCATTTTAAAAAAGTTGGCGTTTTTGTTAATGAAAGTATCAAAGGAATTGTTGAAATTGCTTCTGAAGCTCAACTTGACTTTATTCAATTACACGGTGATGAAGATGAAAAATATATAAAGCTATTAAGGCAAATGATAGGTGAAAACGTTAAGATTATAAAAGTCATTAGAATTGGAAATCAAACTTCTGATGAATTACAAAACATCATCAACCAACAACCAACAACTATCAACTTTTTATTGTTCGACACTGATTCCAAAGCATTTGGTGGAACAGGAAAAAAATTCGACTGGAATATTTTAAATGACATCGAAATTCCAATTCCATATATTTTAAGTGGCGGAATTTCATTAGAAAATACAGACGATTTAAAAAATATCAATCAAAAACCAATTGCTCTTGACATCAATTCAAAATTTGAAATTGAAGCAGGAAACAAAGATTTAGAAAAAGTAAAAGAATTTTTATCATTAATAAAAAAATGAAAAATCATCAATATAAAAGCAAAATAGTCTGGACTGGAAATACAGGCGAATCAACAAAAAACTACCGCTCTTATAAAAGAAATTACACCATTTCGGTGGATGGTAAAGCTGATATTTTAGGCTCATCCGACCCAGCATTTTTAGGAAATCCACAATTGCACAATCCTGAAGACCTTTTACTGGCTTCGGTTTCTTCCTGCCATTTTCTTTGGTATCTTCATCTTTGTTCGGTCAATAAAATCCTTGTGTTGGAATATGAAGATTTTGCAGAAGGTACAATGATTGAGAATGAGAATGGAAGTGGAAAATTCACCGAAATAGTTTTAAAACCAAAGATTGTTGTCGCTGAAAAAGAAATGATTCAAAAAGCAGTTGAACTCCATCAGAAAGCCAATGAATATTGTTTTATCGCCAATTCATTAAACTTCGAAGTGAAACATCAACCAGAAATAACACATAAAGAAAATTAAAATGAACTTTCAAAACCCAGATAAAAACGGCTATTACGGCGATTTCGGAGGTGCTTTCGTTCCCGAAATGCTTTATCCAAACGTAGCCGAACTGCAGGAAAAATACATCCAGATCATAGAATCTGAGGAATTCCAGACCGAGTTTCAGGACTTGCTGAAGAATTATGTTGGACGTGCTACACCACTCTATTTTGCGAAAAATCTGAGTGAGAAATACCAAACCCAAATCTATCTCAAAAGAGAAGATTTGAATCACACCGGAGCGCATAAAATCAACAATGCTTTGGGGCAAGCTTTGCTAGCTAAGAAACTTGGTAAACATAGAATTATTGCAGAAACTGGAGCCGGTCAACACGGCGTTGCAACTGCTACAGCTTGTGCGTTATTAGGTTTGGAATGCATTGTTTATATGGGCGAAGTCGATATTGCAAGACAATCGCCGAACGTTGCCAGAATGAAAATGCTTGGTGCAACTGTAATTCCCGCAACATCAGGTTCCAAAACTCTGAAAGATGCTGTGAATGAAGCCTTAAGAGATTGGATTAATAATCCCGAAACGACGCATTACATCATTGGAAGTGTGGTTGGTCCGCATCCCTTTCCTGATCTTGTAGCGAGATTTCAAAGTGTAATTTCTAAAGAAATAAAAGAACAATTAAATGAGAAAATCGGAAGAGAAAATCCAGATTATTTGATCGCTTGTGTTGGCGGCGGAAGCAATGCAGCAGGAACTTTCTATTATTATGTGAATGAAAAAGATGTGAAAATAATTGCTGCCGAAGCTGGTGGTTTTGGCATTGATTCCGGCAAGTCTGCTGCTACAACTTTCTTAGGAACTTTAGGAATTCTACACGGAAGTCAAAGCTTGGTGATGCAGACGGAGGACGGCCAAGTCATTGAGCCACATTCGATTTCCGCAGGTTTGGATTATCCAGGAATTGGTCCGATGCACGCCAATCTTTTCAGAGAAAACAGAGCTGAGTTTTTTAGCATTAATGATGATGAAGCTCTGGAATCGGCATTTCAACTGACCAAAATTGAAGGCATCATTCCGGCTTTGGAAAGTGCGCATGCTTTGGCGGTTTTGGATAAGAAGAAATTCGAGAAGGATGATGTTGTTGTGATTTGCCTTAGTGGCCGTGGCGATAAGGATATGGAAACGTATTTGAAAAATCTGTAAAATGTAAAACGTATTTATGTATTAATGACCAGAAGGATCGTAATACATTAATACATTAATACATTAATACATCAATACATTAATACTTAATACAATCAAAAATGAAAAAACTAAACATATACTTCACCGCGGGCGTTCCACAATTGGAAGACACAGGAAAAATCGCCAGATTGGTTCAGGATTCAGGAGCAGATATGATGGAGATCGGGATTCCGTATTCTGATCCTGTGGCGGATGGCCCCGTAATTCAGGATGCGCATTCTCTGGCATTGAAAAATGGAATGAGCATCAAAAAACTTTTCGAGCAATTGGCTGAAGTCAAAGATTCGGTGACTATCCCGAAGATCTTGATGGGTTATCTGAATCCCGTTCTGCAATTTGGATTTGAAAACTTTTGCCAGAAATGTGCGGAAGTTGGTGTTTCAGGATTGATTATTCCTGATCTTCCACCGATTGCATTTGAAACAAAATACGGCGAGATTTTAAAGAAATACAATCTCAATTTCACCTTTCTCGTAACGCCGGAAACTTCGGAAGAACGCATCAGATATCTGGATTCTTTGAGTTCCGGATTCCTTTACGCTGTAAGCTCATCCTCCACTACCGGAAACGCAAACGCCGTTTTGAAAAACGAAGATTACTTAAATAGATTGGCTTCTTTAAACTTGACAAATCCAGTTTTCATAGGATTCGGAATCAAGGATAAAGCTGATTTTGAAAACGTAACCGAGAAAGCGCAAGGCGGCATCATCGGAACGGCATTCGTGAAGGTTCTTCTTGAAAATGAAGATTGGGAAACTAAAGGAAAATCATTTATAGAAGGCATTAAAAATTAAAAATAATGTCTAATTTTAATTATTAATGAATAAAAAAAGAGTTTCAAATCACTGAAACTCTTTTTTATTTTAATCGTTGCTTTCAAAGATCGTAGAAAAAGCTGATGTGACCAGTGACAATAAAATACTGAACAGAAGCGCCCACCAGAAGCCATCTACCGTCATACTCGTCATCAGGTAATCTGCTAAAAGAATTATTAATGCATTGATTACAAACGAAAATAAACCAAGCGTGATGATCGTAATTGGCAGTGACAGAATCGACAGAATTGGTTTTACAATCAGGTTGAGGATTCCCAAAACAATGGCAAAAATAATAGTCGACATAAAGCCGTCAAAATGTACACCTGTAAGGACTTTGCTAAGAATAAATGCTGATATAGCGGTGATCAGCAAACGGATAATAAAGTTCATAGTTTTATATTTAATTGATTGGAATTTTCTATTCAAAAACCAGACCTAAAACAGCTTTTGGCAAATAGCTTTTGGCTGATTGCTTTCAATTAGTATTTAGCTTTTTTGTAAACCTTCATTTCATTGAACTGCAAATCTTTCTCCTTCTCCATTTTGTCCGAAATCAAAATACCGGAAAGATGGTCTATCTCGTGCTGGAATATCACGGCGGTAAAACCTTCCACCATCTCGTCGTGCTTCTTGTTTTCGAGGTCATAATATTCCAGTCGGATGCTGTAACTCCTGTAAAATTCACCACGGAAAGTTTCTATCGACAGGTCGCCTTCGGGACCTTTGTTCAGAAGTTCTGACCACCAAAGAATCTTCGGATTGATGAAATATTCCACCGGCGCGCCCTCTTTGTCAAACCGCTGAACCAGCACCACTCGCCTGTTGATTCCCACCTGAGGTGCCGCAATCCCAACGCCACCGCCCGTTGCAGCTAGAGCCAGCCTCATCCTCTCGATCAGGATTGGCAGATTTTTATCCTTTGGTGATATTTCCTCAGACGTTGCCAACAAAACTTGATGTTGCGCTTCGTTATCAGTCTGGAAAATCGGCAAAGCAGTTTTGACATCTCCGGCAAGGATCAATTCTTTTTCTTCTTTCGAGAATTTTTGAGAAAAAGCAAGCGTTCCCAAAAACATTAATATTAAAACCGTAAAATTCCGCATCTTCTATTTTTATTTCAAAGATAAATATTTTGGGCCCCTTATCCGTGCTCCGTTCCCGCTTTTTTCTGTCATTGCGAAAGAAGTGGCTCATTCTATTTGAACTTTTTCACAATCGCAATGACAGAAAAAGAGCTCCACTCAGCCCGGGGTGCGCTGCGCAAGGTTGAAACTTTTAGCATTTTGAATTAAGATTTAAACCAAATCTGAAGCATTCTGACATCTAAAAATAAGCCTTCGCCAAGTCCGATGGATAAAGCATTCGCAAAAAGCATCAAATTCATCAAGACGAATTTATAAACTCATCTTGATGAATTAAGAAAATCAACTTGATGAATTGATTAAAAGATATTGATGATTTAGACAAAGCATCAGTTCGATCTTCAATTTTGATAGTAATTATTTAAAAAAAACGTTCCCCCGAAATGATTCGGAAGAACGCAAACTAGAGAGAAACTAACAACTATAACTTAGTTTTTATGAGGCTTCGGGCGCACACTAGATAACCACTTCATTTTTCCTTCTGTTGAAAATCCAGAAGATGATCGGGAAGATCAATAGGGTCAATATTGTTGCGGTAATCAGACCACCAATGATGACAATCGCCAAAGGTTTCTGAGATTCCGATCCTATTCCGGTGGAAAGTGCTGCTGGCAGAAGTCCGATGGATGCCATCAAAGCGGTCATCACAACTGGTCGTGTTCTTACTTTCACGCCTTCCATAATGGAGGAATCCAGGGATAATCCGTTCTTGACATTTTGATGAAACTCGGAGATCAAAATCACACCATTCTGAATACAGATCCCAATCAGGGCAATCATCCCGACGCCAGCGGATATTCCAAAATTCATATTAGTTAAATGCAGTGCGATGATGGCGCCAATCAAAGCAAACGGAACATTCGCCAAAACCAAAAGTGAGTCTTTCATATTTCCGAAAAGAATGAACAGAAGGAAGAAAATCCCAATGATACTGATCGGAACCACCTGCGCCAATCTGCTGGTTGCTCTCTGCTGATTCTCAAACTGTCCGGTCCATCCAATTGAATAGCCATCTGGTAATTTGATCTTATCTACTTTCTTCTGAGCATCGGCAATCGTTCCTCCAAGATCACGGTCACGGATAGAGAACTTGACACCAATGTAACGTTTAATATCATCTCTGTAAATAAATGCCGCACCATTTTCCTTCTCAATTGTACTGATCTCTTTCAATGGGATTTTCGCACCGTCCTGGGTTGGAACCATCAAGGAGGCGATATCTTCTTCATTCTTTCTGTATTCCTGAGCATAGCGCAATCTGATCGGGAATTTCCGCTCGCCATCAAACATTTCAGAACCGGTTTTCCCGCCAAAAGCCATTTCCAGAACCGCCTGAGCATCGGCTGGCAATACGCCATACGCCGCCATTTTGCTTCTGTCCAAAACCACACTGATCTCGGGTTGACCAATATTCTTAATGATCCCAGGTTCTTTTACACCATCCACATTTTTGATAGAAGCCAGGACTTCGTCCGCCAATCTGTCCAAAGTATGAAGATTGTCACCATAGATCTTAATTCCGTTTTCCGCTTTGAAACCTGCGACAGCTTCGGCAACGTTATCGGAAATGGGCTGAGAATAATTGAAGGTGATGCCTTGGTAATTCTTCAGTTTTTTATCGATCTGCTCTATCAATTCATCATAAGTGATCTTCCGTTTCCATTCGTCTTTTGGTTGAAGGCTGACGGCGAACTGTACGAAACCAAATCCATTCGGGTCGGTTCCGTCATTACTCCTGCCCGTTTGCGCCAGAACATCGGTCACTTCCGGGAAACTCATAATGTCTTTTTTGAGTTCATTGGCCGTGACCAGAGATTTGTCCAAGGAAGAACTCATCGGCATCTCGGCAGTGATCCAAAGGGAACCTTCATTCAACTGCGGTAGGAATTCGGTTCCCAGGAATGTTGCTGAAAATAAAGTGATAGCCAACACTGCAGTCGAAACGAAAAGGCTGACTTTCTTATATCTGAAAGTGAATTTCAAACCTTTCATCACGTATTTGTCCCAGAATTCCACAAATGGGTTGTGTCTTTCCTTTACATTTTTCTTTAAGAGCAAATGCGACATCACAGGAACCAAAGTCAACGTGAATATCAAAGCTCCTAACAAAGCAAAACCTAAGGTGAATGCCAGTGGTGAGAACATTTTACCCTCTACTTTCTGGAAAGAGAAAATAGGTAAAAGAGAGGTGATGATAATTAATTTTGAAAAGAAGATCGCTTTCCCCAATCCGGTGCCAGTTTGTTTGATCCAGCCTGCTTTAGCCATTTTGTTAAAGCGTTCCATGCCGTACTTCTTCGCTTTGTGGTCGAGCATGACGAATAATCCTTCGACCATCACGACGGCACCGTCAATGATAATCCCGAAATCGACTGCACCTAATGATAATAAGTTGGCGCTCATTCCGGCCATCTTCAGGCAGAAAAAAGCAAATAATAAAGACAATGGAATGATGATAGAAACTATTAAAGTCGTTCGCCAATCTGCCATAAAAATGAGGACGATGACCGTTACCAAGATGATTCCTTCCAAAAGGTTATGCATAACCGTATTGGTTGTAAAATCCATCAAGTTCTGACGGTCGTAAAAAGTTCTCATCTTGACGTCTTTCGGGAGAATTTTGGTATTCAGTTCATCGATTTTGGCTTTCACCAGTTTCAGAACTTCCTGTGCATTCTCGCCTTTTCGCATCACGACGATTCCTTCCACGGTGTCATTCTCATTATTGAGAGAAGCTTGTCCAACTCTCGGCATCGACCCTTCGTGAACGTCTGCCACATATTTGACAAGAATTGGATTTCCGCTGTCATTGTGAACGGTTATATTTTCTATATCTGAAATTGATTTTACCAAACCAATTCCACGAACCACATAAGCCTGACCGCTTTTCTCGATGACATCACCACCGACATTGAGGTTGCTGTTTGTTACCGCTTCCAGAACTTCGGCTGGAGTAAGATTATATTTATCTAATTTTCTGGGATCGATACTTAATTCAAAAACTTTGTCCTGACCTCCGAAAACATTCACATCTGCAACACCGGGAACACTTCGCAAAGCTCTGTCGACCACCCAGGTTTGGAGTGTCAGAAGGTCTCTGGAATCGCGGTCTTTGCTTTCTAATGTATAACGGTAAATCTCTCCGGTTGGACCGTAAGGTGGCTGAACTTCCGGGTCTATTTCGTCCGGTAAACTCACGGTTCGCAATTGGTTGTTGACCATATTTCTAGCGAAAATATCGTCTACGCCGTCCTCAAACAAGATCTTAACAATAGAAAGTCCAAACATTGTGGTACTTCGGACGCTTGTCTTTTTCTGGACGGGACTCATCGCCAGCTCAATTGGTGTGGTGACGAATCGTTCTACTTCTTCTGCACTTCGCCCGTTCCACTGCGTGATGATGACGATTTGTGTATTCGTCACATCCGGGAAAGCTTCAATCGGCATATTCTTGAAACTGATGAAACCGGCAACCGCCAGAATCGCCACCCAAATGAATGTGAACGCTTTATTTTTAAGGGAAAATCCTATGATACTTTTTATGAATTTGTTCATATTTTATATTTTGAATCACAATTTTTATTTATGATTATTCATATTAATATTGATCCGTAGGTAAAACTTACGGCTATTGATAGTAAACCTTGATGGTTTATCGGAAAAGCTTTAAATATTAGTTATTCAAAGAGCGGTAGATCAACAATTGATTGTTGGTCACCACGGTTTCTCCTTCGGAAAGTCCACTGGTGACATAGGTATTTTGGGAATTTTGTTTTAGAATTTTGATCTCTTTAACTTTAATATCCGTTTGTGATTTGTAAACCACTACGAAATATCGGTTGTCATCGAAAATCACAGCGCTGGATGGAATGGCCAAAGCGGTTTCGTTTTCTGCAGAAGAAACTCTAATAGTTGCTTTACTTTCCGGGATCAATAAGCCTTGAGAATTATCTAGAACCACCCTAGCCTGCATAGAATTGGTATCTGGGTCGATGATCTTGAAGACCTTATCGATCTTACCAAAAAAGACTTTATCCGGGTAAGACAATGTGGAAACCTGGGCTTTCATTCCAAGGTTGATCTTATCAATATCAGCTTCGTTGACGTTCATTATTGCCCATACATTTTTGGTATTTGCAACGTCGAAGA
>Ga0247808_10001822_pt1 | contig 10339 bp, 9 predicted proteins | sample UWRJL089202R1_FD_179914 | JGI IMG/M metagenome (GOLD analysis project Ga0247808, IMG submission 179914) | Plant litter microbial communities from Arlington Agricultural Research Station in Wisconsin, United States - UWRJ-L089-202R-1 | ecosystem: Environmental > Terrestrial > Plant litter >... | reverse complement strand
CCTAATTCAAGGTACAGCATCCTCTCATGGTTCGACGCCCATGGTCACCTTCCCTTCTCAGAACCATTTTCCATTCTTCAAGGCCCTTTCTCCCATTGGGATTAGGTGCAATTCGCGGGGCAACTCGCCATCCATTACAACTCTACCACCGTTGCTTGCACAGCACACTCTGCACATCTACAACAGCCAGTTCTCAAACGCCCAGCATGACCGTGAGAGCCAGCAAGTTCACTCCAGAAGTGCTTCTGTCAGCACCCCGCCGCTCGGCTGCTGTTCCAAGTCCCGACGGCAAGCTCGCAGCCTTTACCGTATCTACGTACTCTTTTCAGTCACATTCCAAGACCTCGGAGATTAGAATTCTGGATATCAAGACTGGACAATCAAAAGTCTTGGTTAGTGACTCGAATGCTAGTGAGCCGACATGGTTGGGAGAGAAAAATGAAATACTGTGGTTGAAGTCTGGAGAGAAAGGCACAACATGTCTTCTACATGCAAACGCAGACAACTTGGACAATAAGTATGTTAGAAATCCGGGCTATCCAATTGAGATAAAAGTTGAGATATGTGACCATCTGTTGAACCGAAGTGTAACATGAGGGACCTGATCTTCGTTCTTATTTTTGATCAAAACAATACTGACGACTTATAGGCCAGAAACTGTTGCGACATTTGATGGTTCTGTTTCTAATCTAAAACTCGCTCATCTCGATGCAGAAACCATAGCTTTTGTTGTTACAGGCCTGGCCACTCCGTCTGGTGACCTTTTCAACCCGGAGAAAGTCACCAAGTCCCAATCGACCGGCAAAGTCTATACTAGCCTCTTTGTCAGACATTGGGATGCATACGTGTCCGAAAACAAAAACACTATCTGGTATTCTACACTAAAGAAGCCCAGCAAGGATTTCAAGTTATATGTAACTAGTCCTCTGAAAAACGCCCTCAAGGGCCACTCATTTGCTGTCGAATCACCAGTTCCTCCCTTTGGAGGTGCTGGTGATTTTGACATTAGTCAGAATGGACTTGTTTTCGTTGCAAAGGATCCCAAGATCAACCCAGCAAACTACACCAAGACTGATCTCTATTATGTCCCATTGAAATTCACTGAGGCCCAAGCCCCATCTCCACAGCTTGTTAAGACAGGAAACTTGAAAGGGTATAGCAGTAATCCAGTATTCTCACCAGACGCCAAAACAGTCGTCTTTACGAGGATGAAGAACATGCAGTATGAAAGCGATAAGCCAAGACTCCTAGTACTCCCAGATATCACAGACCTTACCAACACTCAAGAGTTTTACGAGACTGAAGATGGTGAAGGAGGCTGTAAGTAAAGGCATCTTCCTGACATGAAATATGTCATTTCTATCACATGATCTGTCTTGACTCCTTACTGACTTTGAGTCCTTATGTAGGGGATCTGAGGCCAGAACAGATTGCTTTCAGCAATGATGGAAAACAGCTTTATGTTACAGCAGAAGAAAACGGCCGTGGGAAATTGTTCACTCTGCCAGCATCACCGCACCATGCAAAAGAGCTGCCAACAACGCTAATAAATGATGGTAGTGTTTCGGCTATGAGTGTTCTACCCAATGGCCATATCTTCATCAGTAGCTCTTCACTGGTAGATAATAGTACGTATTGCATAATCCTTGCTCCGTCTCATGGCGGCAAGAGTAGATCCATATGAAGTGTTACAAGTTAGCAAGCGAAGAGAGGTATATATCATCTGTTCTAGTCATCCACTAATCCTGTGACATACAGGTATATACTCGGTAATAGATCCAGCGAAGCTAACAAAGAGCTCAATTGTATCTTCGTATGCTAAAGGAGGGAAGACATTTGGGTTGTCTCAGAAGCAAGTTGGTGAATTCTGGTTCGAAGGTGCCGAGGGAGTGAGCGTGCATGCCTGTAAGTACTCTGACATTCTGGTCTTTCACTTCTTAACTTAGGAAACTCGTATTGTTTGCTCATTCTCGCCCAAGATGATCATTACTAAGAGCTTTCGCATAGGGATCATAGTGCCGTCTAACTTCGACGAGTCAAAGAAGTATCCTCTTGCCTATCTTGTGCATGGCGGTGTAGGTGCGAAAATATCCAGTGAACCGACTCTTATTGATTTCTGAAATTTAGCCCCAAGGAGCATGGAACGAAGGGTGGTCGACTAGATGGAATCCAGCAGTCTTCGCAGAACAAGGCTATGTTGTTATTACACCAAACATTACTGGCAGTACAGGATACGGGATGGCTTTTCAGGTACGCATACCATCCTTATGGATTCGGCTTTATGTTGTAACCCAAGGACACTGGACTCTCTGGCGATCAAGCTACTACGAGATGCTTCAAACCTTCAACATAGAAGCTTTAATCGACAAAACTGACTAATATACAGAATGGGATCAAGAATAGCTGGGGAGGTCGACCATATAGCGACCTCGTTAAAGGATTCGAGTACATCGAGGCAAATATTCCATATGTTGACACCTCTCGAGCTGTCGCAGCCGGTGCTAGTTATGGTAAGCTCTTCCCATACTGTGATGACCATCAGCTGAAACAACCGCTGTCGTTATGTTACTAACTGGAACTTCATAGGTGGTTATATGATGAACTGGATTCAGGGCAATCCCTTGGGCCGCAAATTCAAGGCTCTGGTCACTCATGACGGCGTTTTCAGCACCTTGAACCAATACTCTTCCGAGGAACTTTTCTTCCCGCATCACGACTTTGGCGGAACATTATTTGTAAGATCGTGATCGATGCTTTATCAAGCACATATTAACACTTGACACTTGCAGGAGAACAGAAAAGGTTACGAGAAGTGGGATCCGGCTCAGCATCTTCAGAACTGGGCGACACCTCATTTGATCATACACAATGAACTCGATTATAGATTACCGGTCACTGAAGGATTATCAGCTTTCAATGTGCTGCAACTAAAAGGCGTTGACAGTCGATTCCTAACATTCCCAGACGAGAATCATGTAAGTGCGTGCTCAGGCCATGTTATATAGTGCTGATTATATCCAGTGGGTCTTGAAGCCAGAGAACTCTTTGGTTTGGCATAAAGAAGTTCTAGGATGGTTGAATAAATACAGTGGTATTGCAGCGGAGCAGGAGGGGCAGGAAGAGCTCGTGGCTGGGGTAGCAAGTGTAGATATTGATATTGTATAAATTGTTCATACGCCAGGATAGGACATAGCAGTGTCGGATTGATATCGCCCATAAGACAACCCGATAGTAAATAAAAGTCCAGTACCATCTGCGAGATTCTTAGGAGAGTGGTGAAAAAGTATAGAGCACGGCGTCTTCATTTGAATATCACCTAAGATCTATCTGCCTTGATAATCAATCTTAGATGGACATATCAAATAGGGTAAGATCAGGCTTTCAGCCTGTCGGTGGCCTAAAAGATCCTTCTCACATTTGATACCATATAGTGTTACATGATATTGCCTAATACTTTCTTTGTTTGGCACCAACCGATACCCGGAAGCTTTGGAGAAGTAAGCTGAGCATTAAGAAACGAGCGAGCCTCAGTGTAGAAGGGGAAGTGGTTCACAGAATTGGAAGTTGAACTGCTTATGGAGCCAACAGTCAACTCCCCACTATCAGCTACTGAACAGCACCGAGCAACCTCAAGGAGAGGTGACCAAAATATTCACACGAAAACACACACATATAAACCAGTTAGAGATTAAGTTGAAAATGGTTGAATTAGGTACAGTTTTTACCATAAGTCTCCCAACCTAGCTAGTGTAAACTACACAAATTGTTGCTTTGCCTAAGTAGATATGCGCAAGAACAAAACCTACTGAGGAGCGTCCATCATCGTCAAAGCTAAACAAAGAAATTCGTCTATCATCAAAACCATGCTGGCGAAACTTGACATTTGGAATATCCACCTTATTCCCGGGGTCTTCTATCAAAACACAGAATGAAACGACCAGCGTCACTCCCAATCCTACCACAGCCTATCTTGGTGAGGCTTTCCGCCATCTCTTCATAATACAAGTGACACCTAAGCCAAATTAGTTGCAGCACGGTGCAACCTTATCAACGAGAGTCATCGATAGGTGTCTATCAAATCGTTGCACTAAACCTTGACCTTTAGTCCATGTAAAAGTCTCCCTTGAGAATACGCTCCTGAAATGCATCAGGCTTCTGACGCTGCGGTCTAGCTGCAACAGGGGGCGACACAGCGGAGGGAGGCTTTGGCATCTCACTGACGCTCATAGCTCTCTCGCTGGACTTCATAGCTGAAGAGAAGTTGGGACGTTGTGACTGAGAGACACTGCTCTGTGCACGGGATCTAAGTTGCTCAGACAGGTTGAAGCCGCCTTCACCTGGACGAGCGGATGGATAGTCAGATGTAGTTCTGGGCTTTGATTGCGTGCTTGCCTGTGCTTTTGGGGAAATATCTCCTCTGGATCTAGGACCAGCTGGAATAGTGGGTAAAGAAGATGAAGTAGTATATGAGGGAGCTCTACCGGAAGTTCCTGGGCTACCGCCATTGTTTGTGCGAGCTCGAAGAGCTTGTGCACCGAAGGACATGCGACGAGCAAATGGTGTGGTAGGGTTGCTACGACCAGGGCTCTCGTCATCGTCGATGGCACTCTCATCGATTGAATCTGAACGATCTGTCGAGACACTCCCTCGTCGACCACCAAAGGCAAATGACGCAGCTTGAGTAGGAGATGTGCCTGATAAGCCCAGGGTGGAAATCGACATCCTTCGACGTTGATCTTGACCTGCAGCAGTTGTGATGGGACCGGGGAATGGTGCGGTTGGGGCTCCAGCAGTACTATTAGATCGAGTGAAGATGGAGTTGAATGTCTGTGTGGTAAAGGAGCCACGTCGAGCTCGACCGGAAGAGTCGGCAGAATCGGAGGTGTGGTTCTCGTTGCCGGACATCTTGAAAGCAGATGGTTTTGATGTTAGGAAAAGACCTGGTAATGGGGGTTGAGGTGGAAGTGAGTATAGTTATAGTGTGGGAGGCGTCACGATAGCTGTCAATTGACTGCACTGCCCTTGGTTTCAAAGTCAAGCGGGAGGCTGGTTGTTTAGTGCTTGCCCACAAGCTTTGAGTTCTTTGTTGTACGGCCGTTTTGACTCGTGGAGGTGCAAGTAGACTTTGGCTACAAGAGTTTCCTAAGCTAGGTGTGGTATGGGACGGTCTGATATAGTGCGGTGCGGTGGGCAGGAAGTGGTTCGATTCGTTCTTTGTTGCGGGGTTACGATTGTGGATTGTGGGCTGTGGTTTTAGTTGTGGATGTTGAAGCGTGGTCCTGTAGCTAGCAGACGGTTCGGCAATTGTAGCAAGACACAGGAGGAGAGGGCGAGGAGGGTTCCAGTTGGGAGAGGTAGAGGTTCAAACAATCGAGAGGGTTAACTCTGAAGATCGACGGTAGATAGATAGTTTGAAGTATTAGGAGGAAGATGTGTGGGAGAGAGAGAGAGAGATAGAATATGAAAAGGGTTGGTGAGGGGAGGAGGAGTTAAGGGAAGCAACTCCTAGAGCGAGCTTGTAGGGTGTGGTCCACTTTACCTGCCGGTGGATGGCCAATCCTGCCTCAGCTCCCGACCTCTAGTGCCACACTAACAGTGTGGGGTAGTCTTTGCCAAGGGATTTGCTTGTTTGCTTGTTTGTTTGATATCTGGCAAGCTGGCTCAGACGGGTCAAGAGGGAGGTGGAGGGATTCCCAGCTTCCCAAACGGCTCACGTAAGTATTGACTTGTGAAGACTTTACAACATGCCAAAGTGCCATGGTTCACTTGATCCTTTTTCAACTATGACTACTGCTGAGCTGGGCTGGGCTGGGCTGGGCTGGGCTGGAATGGGCTGCTTGGTTTGGTTCTCGATGGTGAATCTTCCTATTAGAATTGAATGTGCTAGCTAACAATGATATATCTCCCTATTGACTGCCCTCTATGTGCTATGTTATCCAACTACACAGTGACTGACCAACAAATCAGTCAAGCCTGCTTCAACTCTGCTTCAAGCATAGTCAGTAAGGTTGATATGACCTACTTACCAACTAACCCATTTCAGAAAAGTCTCGTCTCATTCTAGGCCAGGCTAGTATGAATATTGAAAATGGTAATACTGCCATGGACACATTTCACGCTGTTGGTCAATACTAGAGGAGCTTCGATTCATTCTGGACCAGGCTATGAATGCTAATGGTTCTAATGCCATCCACCATAGATAGGTACAATTATCGGAGCATAAGCACGTGAACTTTTGATTAAAAAGTCATTGCTTTCGCTAAGGGGTACTACTGGCGCTCCTTGTTTCGACACAGGAATCCACGATATGATAAGCTAAGTGGCAACTAGAACAGTAGGCAGCCATTAGGAAGGAGAGTAAAGCTAGTAGAGTTCTTGCCAGGCACTTTAGATGGATGAATTATTCATTAGTTACTGCAGCGGCTTCAATGTGCGCTTGTTCTTTCTCCACACATATGACGATCCACACTTGGAAATCCTAGGGACTCATGTAACTATGATAAGTACCAGTGACCATACATCATTGACTCTTTAAGCTTTGTCAATACTGCACATCCGTCTTCTCCAAATCGTATGGAACGTCAGCATCTAGATATCAGGCTCCGAGTGTAAGTTAAAGTCACTTGACGAGGTGGTCTCGATTGTATAAGTACGTACTACTGTGGGCTATGTAGCAACTAGTCGAGAAAAACCTTTCGGACTGAAAAATGATAAATCTATAAAGTACATGGGTATTATCGTAAAACGTACTAGTAGTAAGATTACAAGTAGAACTGTTTATTTCAGTAATAGTACTTTCCTTTTTTAATTGTACTTTTCGTAATTTAAAATTTAAAATATTACTATAGGTCTATCTAATGTGGAGCGGTCTATATATATGGTATATGAAATCTAATATATATGTGCACTAGTAATGAGTCCTATATTAAGATACTGAAGTTAAAAGTAATGTCAAGTCGACGTGATCAAATAATTATCCTTAGATAAGTACTACTGGTAAACTTAATAGTGATACTTAATCACTGCTGAAGTTAGGCGAGATCTACGTGATCTGTGAGGTCCAGGGAGATCACCTGACTAGCGAAGGTCAAGGGACTACTTGGCACTCTCTACTGAAGCATGCATATAATAGGGAGAGACTTCTCCCTCCTTAGATGAGTACTAGTAGTCAATATGATTATGCCAAACCAGTAATCCTAGCAATCACTCCATACATACTTATTAATCAGTACCAGTACTTAGTTCCGAGTTTCCGTTGTTGACATTAAGACCCAAGAGTTAGTATTAAAGCTTACAATTATAGAATAATATAATAATTAAGCACTAGGATTAGGCGAGTTGAGCTTTATATAGTGATTTATGATTAATATAGGGCTATTTACTAGTAAAACACTATTATTGTAAGCAAGCTATCTTTTATATAGTATACTAGTATATTTAAATAACTAGTACTTAAGTACTACGAGTAATACCTCTATTAAACGGCTAGACGGCAAACTGGTCCCTGTTTCCGGGGGGTTTTGTCGCTGTTTTTTGCTGCCAACTTGCCAACTTCTCCTGCCGCTTTAATGCAGTAGTTAAAGCTAAAAAAGCCACGAAAAGACAGGCGAAGAAAAAAATAAAAGGAAAGGAAAGAGCTGTTTTGTATAAGGCTGAAAGTAAAGAGAATATTGAGGAAGAAGCTAGGGATGAATCTGAGAGCGAAACTGAGGACTGTATTATAGTTGATGTTGATTAATTTATATAATTGTATGGTAGTCTCGGAAAATCCACCGCGTTACGCCACACCCCGCATTACGCCACGACTTACGTTACCTGCACGCCTCGGTTGGGACGACGACGACTCCTCAAACATTGTGCCAGGAATTTCTTGCAATTTGAGCAACGAGTTCCTTGACATTTTCATATGAGAGTTCATCTTGAATATGTGTCAAAAGTATGTTTGATTCTTACCCTTCCAGACGGGTAAGTTTTTGGCCTTCCCTAGAGTTTCCGCTGGGGTTTCCCCTAAGTTTCCCCTTGGGTTTTCCCTGCATTGGCCCAGTGGCCAGCCGCTGGTTATGATTTTGGAGCTTCCTGCGGCTACTTAGCATTATTCTACACATGTGGGTTTGAGTTATCCAAAATAGGACAATCAGTTTAGCTCGTGAGCCATACGAAGATCACTTTCCTGGAAGCGCAAAACAGAACTTCCTCTCTACTTCCTCCAATATGCATCAATGGCTTACGCTCTAAATACTATCAATTCCCTGCTGTTACGTCCCATTTCACTCCGCATCGTATGCATGACGAATTGGAAAAGCCATCATACCAATCCACAGTGCCAGCCAATGCGTCCCGCCTCAATCATGAGCCAACAGGTAATTCTGACCAACCTCGTCCCCGCAATGATGGATTGGACCTCCATCGTGCACAATGATACGAGGATCGATGAGTATATAGGGATGAGGACTCTTACCTTGTTTTCTAGCAGACATCTAGCAGACAAGCCCTCAGCAATACTTGGAGGATCTAGCAAATGTTCCAGCAGTCCAGCTCTTCAATCATCTTTCCAAACCTCATCCAGTATATATCTTGTCTATCACGTACATCAAGGGCTCGACCTATCCTTTACTTTGACAATGGCTCCAATGGAGATGACCCAAGCCAGTCCCTTGGTGGCCCTGGCACAGCAAAGCACACCTCTAAGTAGCCCAAGTCTACTATCGTCGACTTTTCAAAACAGTGTATCCACCGCTCAACTAGGTCTCCTTCAAACGATGCCGAGCAACTCTCAGATTGCTATCATTGCTTCCATTGCTTTCATTGTGCTTTGGTCAGTTAACAGGTTGCGTGTTAAGATTCAGCATAGAAGCATACTCATGATTTCTTAGGCTTTACCGCTATGTTCGTTTCGTTGTCAACTGCGCGTCTTCTTGGACTTTCAAATCTATCCCACCACCGGACAATCCCACCTACACTCCAGACGATGTTACAGTTGTTAGTCCAACTATTTGTGGTGAAGATCAGCATGATGATTTCAAGCTATGCCTACGAAGGTGCCTCGCAATAAAGCCTCATGAGATTATTGTGATAACAATTAATAGAAACTTGCTACGAATCACCGAGCTGGCACACAACATCGATGCAAGAATTCAAGTCATGGCTATTAGTGTTGTCAATACGCGAGAGCAGATATGTGAGGCAATTCCAAGAATCACAACCCCGCTTACACTTATGGCCGATGATGATATCGAATTGCCTTCAAAATCGCTACCTCACATACTTGCGCCATTCGAAGACCCCGAGATTGGTGCAGTTGGTACTTCTCAAAGGATTCGCATCGAACAACTGGTAGAACGATAGGTGAGTAGTCGACGTGGTATGCGCCCTTGTCACAGTAAGCGCCTAATGAGTTAAGCGCCCAGGCCGGTTATCGCCGCACTTAGGTAGATCTAAACCTTAGCACCTGGAGGCTCACATCACATCTCCTTGCCCTTCTTTTTTTTCCCGTCCAAGCCCACACATCTCCCAGCAGATATTCCCGCTGGAACTGTCTTCCTCAGGAATAACTTCATTGCTCGAATACTCTATTCCTGCGCTCTCTTATTCTTCATTACAGCCGTCCACTCGATCGACAAATTCACTCGGGTTCCAATGGCACTCCCTGCTTCCGCGCAACCGAGTTCCGTTTTACTCGAATCTCTTCCAGTCGAAATACAAGTTCACATATTAAAGAGTCTTCCGGATATAAAGACGTTGGGCTCCTTGCTTCGCGCTTCGCCTCAATACCTTCGAGTCCATCTAGACGTCCGCGAGGATATCATTTCGCATATAGTATGCAATCAAATAACACCAGCCATACTACCTCTTGCAATCGACGTCTTTCAGCAAAGCTATTTGAGGTCACATCGGCGCCCTCGTTCGAAGGTCCTTGAATTCTTGGAGACGTTCAAGGAACCACGATCCCTCTTACCACAAAACACATTTTCGCTCGAAATCTCCAAGAGGCTACTGAAGACCCATTATATAGTGGAATACTTTGCAAATGCATTCATCACAAATCGTCTCAACCGTCTCTCAAAATATCTTCCGCAAATCGCTCCATTATTAGCCGATGCGAATGCTACGCTAGGGATCGGTATTGAACATCATCGACTTGCTCGGTCATTTTATCATCTTGAGCTCTATGGAACCTTATTCTACGATCCGGAAATCGCTGAGGACGTGATTACCGTCCAGGAACAGTCATATCTTTTCCTAGCAAAGCTTCTAGACTGGGAACTAGAAGAGTTTCTTTGTATTCGCGAGTATTTACTTAATTGTTTATCTAGTTATCTAGATCAAGTCGAGGAAGATT